>Ga0213861_10001146_pt1 | contig 23529 bp, 22 predicted proteins | sample PICome_4_FD_160110 | JGI IMG/M metagenome (GOLD analysis project Ga0213861, IMG submission 160110) | Coastal seawater microbial communities near Pivers Island, North Carolina, United States - PICO131 | ecosystem: Environmental > Aquatic > Marine > Coastal | place: USA: North Carolina... | reverse complement strand
TGGTTCTCTCGCGAACTGTTCAATGGTGGAGGCATCGGCTATCTGGTCGGGGTCATCTTTGGATTTGCAATTTACGCTGCGCTTCGACTCACGGGCTCTAGGCATTCCAAGTAACCAGAAAGACGAACGCAGTCAGCATGAAGTGATTATGAATCTGCGAGTCCCGAAGAACTGATACCTAATGATTCAATCAATCGAGTGTGCATCACAGCAGAGTCTCTCGGTGATAGCCATCCTGCAATGTTTGCGCATCAAGTTGGGCCAGTGATATGTATTTTCGATGAAGCACCCCTTGGAAAACTCAAACTCTCAGTTAAGTGGCTAGTCTCCCGAGCAGAGTTCACTCGTGGCGTTGGCTCGTGAAACCGCATGGCGGAGCCGCCTTAACATTCAGTGCAGTAAGGCATAAAAAGCCCCGGTCCTTATCGACCGTGATTTCCTTGGTCAATCCACTTGTTTAGCCCTGCAACCAACGTGAAGTCAGTTTGTTTGCTAGAGCATCCACTTTGGCTTTTTTACTTGCAGAGACGGTCTTACCTGGATTTTGATAGTAGTCAACCGCAATAATTGCCGTACCTGACTGCCTGTATGTGGTGTATGTAATGGTCGTAGAACCGTTGATACTTTTATCTTTGGTCCGTGCGACCGAGCGCTCGGTCACCGCAAAGCCTCCATTGACGGTTGCCACTGACTGAGTAACGCTGTAGTACAAGGAAGGATCACCTGAGGAGACTCGCTCCTTGGTCTTTGTGTCACAGGATGCCACTGCCGTTTCTAATTGCTGCCACGCTGCAGCTTGGGCTTCGCTCGTTGAATAATTGGTCACTCGCTCCGTGATGCTCGTGTATGGCTCGAGAGAAACCGTGCCGCCTGCATCCCAACCATTAGCCGTATCAAAGGTCAAGTTCTTTCCTTGAGCATCGATGCAGACCGCGTTGATGAGATCAGTGTCGGCAGCCTCAACACTCCAGTACCACTTCGCGGGAGTGACCACACCACCGAAAGACTTAAGGTCTGACTGGTTCATCAGTTGTGCCTGTGGTGCACGTTGACTTGATTGAGCGGATGTTGAAAAAGACAACGCCACCATGGCCACTGTAAGACCTACGAGAACCCTGCGCATGAAACACTCCTCTACTTTCGTTGAAGGCCAAATATAGACCGATGGCACCGGTTTTAATTCACATGACTCTCCACAAATATATGGACGGTCAGGTGCAAGCCACGCATCATCTCACCAAATCAATTCCACCGTAAAGAGCCGGCTCCGCGGTTGTCTGTGCAGGGTGTATCCAGGACGCGGCACTCTACGCCGGGCGCTTACCCCTGCTGTGACTGATGCGAATGCTCGTGAACGTTTCCTTGCTGACCCCAGAGCGACATTGACACTCACGGTGTTGGACCCCATGGCCTTGGAGGGCAGTGTTACCGTTGACATTAAGCCCTCAAAATTCGAATCCTCCTCGCAGGTGAACAAGAAGTTCGGGTCGTGTGCTCTTGGCTGCACTCCATGCCCCAGTGGATGGAGTCCTAACCACAGTGCGGGCAACGAGCTCCCGAAGAAATGCTGATTCAGCATCACCACCGAGAGCGAATACCCCAACTCACCCCATGAACTCTGGTTGACCGTGGTGCACTGGATTTGAGCAAATAAATTGGCGCTTTCCTCCCGACCATAGAAATGCAGTGAAGACCGAGCACCGGTGGACAGCAAAAATTGAAATTTGAAGACAGATATGATAGCCAGTTTCTATACAAAACCTTGACGATATGACACTGCCCGATTCGCTGCCGACTGTGATGTAAGGAGACACAGTTATGAATAAAACTATCGCCGTCGCAACAGGCCTCGCCCTACTCGCAGGCGGTGGCGTATTTGCCGCTCCTGCACAGGCGAGCATGGATGTCACTATGAAGATCGGTATCACGAACGACTCGCACCACGCGGTGTATGTCGTGGTCGATTGGGAGGGTGACTCCTCGGGCCCTTCCGGCCCCGTCTCGGCTACGGCTCCGCCGCAGGGCGCCAACGACAACCCGTGGACCTACCCCAAGTTCTCTGACGGAACCGATGCGTTCATCGAGGTGGACTACGAAGGCTCCGGCGACATGAAGGTCACGACGAAGATTTACCCCGACGCGGATAGGTCCTTCCTGATTGGTTCTTACTGGAACACGTTCCACAACGGCTTCTGGTCCTTCGATGATACGGGCAACTCAGGTACCGCGACGAAGTGGATTGACGCCTTCAACTCAGGCTTCGGTGTCGACGAGTTCAACATCAACATTCCCGCGGGCATTCTCGACCCGTATTACGGGCCGCTCACGAACGACTTCCCCGTCGGCGCTGCCACGGACGTGGAGACCGAGGGTGCTCTCGGCGCGACCTCGACTCGTTCAAAGAGCCTCACCACGGGCGACTATCAGGTCGCCGCGAAGCACCAGGCCCGCGTCGAAAAGATGGCCACCAAAGTCCACCACCAGGGAGGTGCCCTCACCGTCCACGCCTACGGCCCGGACGAGGACCTCGCTCTGGACCGCGCCCGCGCAGTGCGCGCCCATCTCGAAGCACATCTCGCGAAGCGCGGACACGTGGGAACCTCGCCCATCTATGTCATCTACGGGGGCGATCCGGACCATAAGGACACGCACACCACCATCCATTGGCACCCGGACACCAACCTGCCCGGCGCGATGCCGGGCGCGAAGTAAGGAGACTTCATGTTGAAGCGAACATTGACTGCCGCCGCGGCGGCTATCGCTCTACTCGCTGGTGGCGTCACCGCTGCTGCGCCTGCACAGGCGGACGGTGAATGGGGCGGCGACTTCAAAGTGTTCATCAACACGCAGGGTTATGAGTGGCTTCCGCAACTTCACTACTCCTTCGCGGCGCAGGGAATCAGTAATGCCCCGTGTCCCGGCGGATGGGGGGCGGACCATCAGCCGTCGGACACTCTGCAACAGATTTGCTCCTTCGACGTCACGACCGAGAATGCCGACCGGGACACCACCATCTTCTTCGCCGCGTCAACGATTCGGGACCCGAAGACAGGGAACACCGCGAGCATTCCCGCTTTCACCATCTCCCTGCCCTACACGTACGTGTACTCGCCCACACCTCCTGTCTACCCGCAATTGCCGCCGTTCCAAAACATTGCGGGTAAGTATTGGCCTGTCGAGATCGACTACACCGAGGGCTCCGACGACCCATACTTCGGGGCGTATGACTTCCAGTTCGCGTTGAACGTGACGGTTCCGTCGAACATACTCGGCGGGCCGCTGTTGGAGGCGCCCGCCCGGTCCCTGGGCGCCGCACCGGTCGGACTAGGGGCGTGCCCCGATGGCCCCGACGTAGACGGGGACGGGATTGTGGCTCAGTGTGACCGTGACATCAACGGGAACGGTGTTCCCAACGGGAAGGACTCCGATGTTGACGGTGACGGGGTTCCTAACTCGAGCGACGACGACATCGATGGTGACGGCATCCCGAATGGTTTCGACGGCAATGTTGACGGCGATAAACACCTGAATTCCCACGACGCCGATGTAGACGGTGACGGTGTCTCTAACGCTAACGACGAGGATGCGAACGGTGACGGCGTCCCTGACACTGTTGGTGACGCCGAATGAGGCGCTCATTGACGGCCGCTCTAGCCGCCGCGGGTTTACTCGCTGGTGGTGTGTTGACCGCTGCCCCGGCGATGGCGTTTGAGGACACGATAGCCATCTCCGCAGTCAACCCCGGCGAGAGAGAGCTGCAGGTCAACGCATTGGTGTGGTGCTCGGGCGAGAACGGGTATGCGAAGTTCGCACAAACGCTCGGAGCGAATGACAGTCGAGGCATGACACCATCCTGCGACCTCGACTGGACCGACCGCGCGTACCCCAACATCGCTTTGGGAACGCCAGAGATGTTTGCGGCCAACAAACCGATTATCTGTGACTTCATCATTACGGGCTCCCCTGGCCGCAACATCCAGTTCACGGTTGTCCCGTTCGCCGAGGCCTTCGCCTACGCGGAACTCGGCAACACCACCGCCTACCTGTGTCACGCCGGGGAGAAGGACGCCAAAAACTACGTGACTCTCGACCAGCCCGCGAACTCGACCTACAACCTGATCGTGACGTCCGCGAAGGCCGATGGAAGCGGGTACGTGTGGGATGACTATTACGCGAACGTGAATGCGGCGAATACCTCGTCGGTTGCTGCTGCAGCGGACGTTGACGTGAATGTTATGGGCTCCGCCGCACCTGATGGTGAGGTTCCTGACCCCGTCAGCGCATCACCCGACGATGCGCCCGACGATGATGGAGCACAACTCGGCGGCGCCAACCTCACCACTACCCGCTCAAAGACCCTCACCGCAGGTGATCACCAGGTAGCAAAACATCACCACACTCGCGTCGAGAAGATGGCCACCAAGGTCCACAACAAAGGTGGCGTCCTCACAATTCACGCCTATGGTCCTAATGAGGACCTCGCCCTAGCCAGAGCCAGTGCGGTACGCGCCCATCTCGAAGCACAGCTCGCTAAGCGCGGCCACACCGAGTCATCCCCGATCTGGGTGACCTACGCCGGCGACCCAGACCATAAGAAGAACACGCACGTCACCGTCCATTGGCACCCCGATACATCCCTGCCCGGTGCCCTGACCGGCGCGAAGTAAGGAGAGTCTATGTTGAAGCGAACACTGACTACCGCTCTTACCGCCGCGGGTCTACTCGCGGGTGGCGTGACGATGGCTACCCCCGCGTCGGCGGATTCAACGTATGTGCCATGGGACACGAACTTCGTTGTCAACGTGAACACATCGAACTTCCAGTGGTCCCCTCAACTGCAATACACGTTCGGGGTTGAGGTCCCCCAGTTCACGCAATGCCCGGGAGGGTGGGGTCCGAACCAGAACACAGGCGATAACTATGAGCAGATTTGCCGGTTCCAGTTGAAGACGAGCGCGAACTACCGGGACGTAACGATCCGTATTCTGCCCGGGTCAGTGATTACAGACCCTAAGACCGGTAACACCATCACAGTGAACGATGTGGGGAACGGTATTGCCTTCCCCGCGATCCCCTATACCACCCCACCGAGAGATGGTGAGACGTTTACACCGATCCTGTACTTCGACAACGTCGACCCCTCGACCGTTCCACAGGAGTTGAGGGCGGGTATTGAGTACGTCAACGGAATGACGTCTGGGGCACCTGAGGCACACTTATGGATCAATAGTTGGCTCTTTAATTCCTATTCGCAGACCGCGATGGAGGCTCCTGTCGGTTCGGCAGTTGATGTGCGCACTGAGGCTGCTCTCGGTGACGATACATCCGGTGACGTAACCGTTAATCCCAACGACATCGTCAACCCACTCGATGCTCCTGCCGATGACGCTCCTACCGATAATGATGGCGCACAACTCGGTGCCCGCTCGAAGACCCTCACCACCGGCGACCATCAGGTCGTGAAGGAGCACCACACCCGCGTGGAGAAGATGGCCGCGAAAGTCCACAACCAAGGTGGCGTCCTCACTATTCACGCATACGGTCCTGATGAGGGCCTCGCTTTGGCTCGCGCTTTGGCGGTGCGTAAGCATCTCGAAGCGCAACTTGCGAAGCGAGGACACATCGGCAGTTCGCCGATCTGGGTGACCTATGCCGGCGACCCGGACCATAAGAAGGGCGTACAGGCCACGGTCCACCATCACCCGGGCACGACCCTGCCCGGCGCACTGCCGGGCGTGAAGTAAGGAGACCCCCCAAGTCTTTTCTGGGGAGCGCGGATTGTCTCCACGGGGCGAAGCCGTCACGCTGTCCGCGCGGCCCGTGTCCTTGCAGCCAGTATCGCCACTGCCCCAGCGATGGCGATTGCCGCTGCGGCGACGGTGATGGTTGAGCCAAACGAATCCAGGGCGACTCCCCAGAGCAGTGTCCCGATCGGTGACATGACACTTGCGGTGAAAACAAGAGCAGCGACACCGATCATCTCGTCACCACTTCGATCAGACCGGGCTCCGGCCGAGATCAACAGGGCGCGATAGGTGAAGCGACTTGCACCCAGTCCGACCCCCAGAAGGGTCCAGATGACGAGATCGATGGTCGGCTCACGGAACACTGTCGACACAGCAAACGCCATCATGAAGGCACTCCCCGACGCGAGTGCCCATAGAGCGGCTGGGAACTCCGTGGTCCGGCGGAGCAGCCTCTTCATGATGCCGGGGACGAATATCCGTCCTGCGGCCGTGCCCGCCAACATGAAGCCTGCGCCCGAAGGCAGCGGATCATGGTCAAGATCGTTGAGGATGGGGACCAGCAGGTTGAACATGGGCACCACGAAAATCGCTGCGGCGACCGTCAGAACCGTCAGTGTCCGCAGTTGAGGGTTTGTCCGCACGGCAGTCCACAGGTCTCGCGCGGAATCGCGCTTCCGGTGTGGCGGCTCCTGCATCGAACGTGGGCTGCATCGACTCACGAAGACGGCAAGGGGAATCGTCAGCAGGCCATTCGCCAGGATCCCAACCCCGGGGTCGGTCATATGGATGATGACTCCCCCAAGGCTCGCGCCTAGTATCGCTGCGAGCCCTGACACGACACCTCGACGAGCCAGAGAGGTGGACAGGGACGCGGGATCGAGGTATGCACGAGCCACGAACGGTGTCAAGACCCCTGTGATGCCCGAGAGGACACCGAAGATCGGAGCGGCCACATAGAGAACGACAAGACTGGAATCCGTGAGCATCTCGATGACGCCAACGATCGACCATGCCACGCAGACACCCATCTGCGCGCGTGCGAAGACTCGCCTTCTCCCCCACCGGAGCGTCAGGCGGCTGATATTCACGGTGGCGATCGCCGCAGTAGCAAGCATCAGGCTCAGGAAGATTCCCGTGGTGAGGCCGCCGCTACCGCTCGAGGCGTATGTGGACGCCGAAGTCGTGCCCAGGAGTCCGACCATCGTGCCGGCGACGCCAAGACCCCCGACAAGCAGGAATCCCGCGGCTGTTCGATCCACTGCGTGAGAAACCATGGTTCAGTGTAACGGGCGTCGCCGTAACGTCGATTTGGCTACAAGTCGTTCTTCCGAAGAGTGGGAAACCTAGGACAATCCCAATCCCTGCTTACCTACATGCTCCGTTCATGGAAGTTCTTTACGCCTGCGAGTCCAACGACTCACTGCTCTTCACCGCACAGAAAGGTGGACCGCTTCACTATTCCCGTTGGAGGACCTTCTTTGACAGGGCAGCGGCTGCTGCTGGCCTTGAAGGACTGACACCTCACGACCTGAGGCGGGCTTACGCCACGCTCTCTACTCAGGCAGGCGTTGGACCTAAGGCATTGCAAGCGGCCATGGGTCATTCAGATATCGGGTGAACTATGGACATTTACGCGGGCGTGTTCGAACTCGATAAAGACGATCATGCTGCCCGCCTATCTGCAGCAGCAGAGAAGGCTTCTGAGGACAAATGTTCGCAAAATGTTCGCGCATCGTCTGAAAACAACCAAAAACCATGGAGCCGCCTCGGGGATTTGAACCCGGTTCATCAAACGCCATGGGCACAACTCCCGACCTACGATGTAAACTGCGACGATTCTTCCTTAGAAGCACATAAACATCTGGCACCTTCGAGGAATAGACAAATCCTGACGAAGAGGGGCTAGGGGACCTGGTAGCGGTCCTAGAGGCTTTCGCTCGCAGGGATTCATAATTCAGCGACACCTAAGCCTGGCATGCAAACCTGACAACGGCACACTGGGAGAAGGCATGGAGATTCAGATCAATGACGCGGCGTCGATTCCCGCCGTGGGTTTCGGCACCTACCTGATAAACGACGCCCAGGCGGAGATAAGTGTCACTGAGGCATTGCAAGTTGGGTACCGACACATAGACACTGCTGAGGGCTATCAGAACGAAGCAGGTGTCGGACGTGCCCTGCGTGCATCCGGGCTTGGGCGTGATGAGGTCTTCATCACCACCAAAATGTGGCCTGGAAACCCAGCGTGGGGACAACCCATCAAGGACTACTCAGCCACGATCGCCGCACTGGACTCCTCTCTGGACAGCCTCGGCCTCGACTACGTGGATCTCTATCTGATCCACGCACCGTTCGCCGGTGCCCAGCGACTCGAACAGTGGCAGGCGCTTGAGGAGTTGCGTAGGCAAGGGAAGGCTCGAAGCATCGGTGTCAGCAACTTCTCCAGCGCGCACCTCGACGAAATTCAGACTGCCGGTCTTTACACTCCGGATGTCAACCAGATAGAGCTGCATCCATGGTCACAAAAGCCTGAGTTGACCTCCTACATGCAGCAACGAGGAATCGTCGCCGTTGCCTACAGCAGTCTTGTGCCGCTCGCCGAGTGGAGAGTCGCCGAAGGCCACGACAGCTCCAAAAGTGAGGAGATGACACAGGCTGGAACCCGGGAAGATTTTTCCTTCAAGAAGCTGGCTGCGAAATACCAGGTCACCGAGGCGCAGTTCCTGCTCCGCTGGGGTCTACAAAAGGGCTACGCGGTACTACCCAAGAGCACCAATCCAGCCCGAATCCGCCAGAACATCGATCTGTTCTATTTCGAAATCGCCGAAGACGATATGGCTGCCGTAGCGGTCATGGATCAAGGCCCTGGGGTTGCTTGGACTTCGGGAGATCCCGTCTTCCAGCAATAGCTGTCTCACCGATGTCGGTAAACCTTCCTGCTCTCACAGTTGCCTACAAACTGTGGCGCATAGAGGCTGGTTGCCGAGGGTGATTCATAGGATTAGCCGAACGGCACAGCGGCCGGCTTGGTCTGTTTGCCACGCTCAATGCAAAGTCGACGCTGCTGGCACCGTTGACCATCCTGAATTTTCAGTGTGTAGGGGCGCCTGTGAAGGTTCGCCCGACGGGTAGTGGAGCCGCCTCGGGTGCCTTGTTTCATGACATATTTATAGGGTGTCTCGAGACATGCTTATAGGTCTTTGGGGGCAGCTAGTTCCACCACTACGACGTGCACATTGCGGGTTGACGGAGAGGTTGTGGCACGTCAAAAAACCGACGGCGTTACCGGGCGGGTCAATTGCGAAATACCGGATGGGGTTACGTGATCCACGGGATGAGTCGTTGACTACCGGAGCGCCTGCGCAGCGCGGTTGCCTCGCACACACCCGAAGATCCCGCCACCGATGAGTACCAACACCGCGGCAACTGGCGCGATGAGTTCCCATCCCGAGGGCACCGGGAACAACTGCAGCGCGATCACCACCAGCAGGATGACAACACCACCAGCAGGCAGCACAGCCACCAAGCGCCCTGATGACTTTCGCCATAAGACGAATGTGGCGGCGAGGCAGGCACTCGCGTAGGCCCCCGCGAAAACCACTCCTGCCGTATCACTCGTCAATTCGAACGCAGAGAATGCCGTGAACCCGGTCACCGTTGCGGCAAACGCGGTGACTAGCAACGCCGCGATTCCCACGGCGGTGCTCCCTTTGACGGGTGTTTCCTGTACAGAGAGTTGGCCGAAACGCGAGGGCAGAACACCGTCGCGGCCGAAAGCAAAGAGTATGCGCCCACCGGCTATTTGCCCCCCGATCATGCAGGCGAAGGACGAGATCGCACCACCCAAGGTGATGAGATCTCCCAGGGCATCGCCAACGTAGGCGTTCGCGATGTCGGCAGGGACTGAACCTGATGCAGTGAACTTCTCCAGCTCATTGGGCTCAACGCCGAAGGCCCACACCGCCACCGTGGTAACTCCGATGAAGAACATTGACGTCACGATCGTGGTCCACACCAAGGCTCGCGGGATCGTTCGGCGAGGATCCTCGGTCTCCTCGCCCGCGGATGCCGCGCCCTCAAATCCGGCACTAGACAACAGTGCGAACGTGAGGGCCAGCGCGATGGCTCCCGCCGTAACACCCTCAAACCGGAAGACATCCCAGTCAACGGTCTGCCCCTGCGGACCTCCAACGGTCGCGAGTCTGTAGAAGGTAAGTCCCATCACGAAGACGATTGCCAGCATCGTGAAGCCCTCGAGGAACAAGAGCAAACGTCCCAATGTGCGCATGGAGCGGCCAGCCAGGTACGTAGTGAGGGGTAATACGAATAACGCGAGGAGTATTGCGAGTAGATCCAAACTTGAGCTGACACCCAGCTCTTGGATCAACGTCGTGGTGAAGATTCCAAAGGTCAGCGCCGTGATTGCCGAACCCACAATGTAGCAGGCCAGCAACCAAATGCCAGCGGCCGTTCCCGTCCTCGGACCGATCTCCGCTCCGACGAGACCGTACAGCGAACCCGCCGACCCTCGGCGCTTGGTCAGGACGACAAAGGAAAAAGTAATCAGGCTTAATGGGATGACGGCTATCACGAACACCATGGGCACCGCCGGCCCTACCTGCTCGGCGATCGCCTGGGGATTCAGCGACACGGACATGCTCGGGCCCATCACGGCCAGCGATATAGCTACGGCCCCAAGGACACCCATGTTGCGCTTGAGCCCACTCATGCGCAGATCGTAGACATTCAGGCAGCACCGAGTCAGGCGATTCACGAAGAATGAGAGCCACCTCGGGGACCGGTTGCTTCGCTCCTCCCAACTCCCGGCCGACGCATTACGAGACCCGGTGGCCGCGTGAACGGGTGCACGCTTCCTCAAGGGATGCGGTGCTTGCCACTCACCTCCAATGAACATGTAGGTGGCTCAGAATGTGTTGGACATTCGATTCCTGCTGGGCCCACTACCTTGACAAGCCAGGAAGTGGGCTCGACGCTCTTTTTGACTCCCTGATCGCGACGACAGGCGGTGGCGAGGAGAGGACGATTCTTTTCGCCCAATGACAGGCAGCTTGAGTAGCGAGCGATACACTGCCGGTCTGGAATACGAGGCGAGGTAGGTAAGGGTGGGAACTGAGATGAAGGCTAGATTCGTAAGGCGACCCCGTGCATTGCTTGTGGGCTTGGTAACTCTCCTGGCTATTCCTTACATGGTTGCAGTTCCTGCTCGAGCCGAGATCTTTCCAGACACGGCAGTTTTCAAGAGCATGCTCACTTCGGAGCAAGCTCGGAATTTGGGTGTGGCAGCCCGAAACACCACGTCCTTGACGCATATTGAGTTGATGGAGAACAAGCAGAAGTACGTGGCCTACATGTGTCCTGAGCAATACTTGACTGGGAAGTCACTTCCTGTCGTTGTCTATGACAAGACGATCAGCAGTAGTACGAAAAACGCCCTGAGTCCAAAGAAGCAGACGACAAAGGCGTACCAACAGTTGAATATTTTCCAGACTGCTGCCGATGCGGAAAAGGCCTTCAGTGTCGCCCAGAGGAAAGTCAGGAAATGCACAGGGATGCAAGATCACTCTGGTGGCTTCGCAGTCGAGGCATCTAACGGCTCTGGGACGCTAGCTAACGGAAATGCCTACTACTGGTACATGATGGAAAGCAAATCGTTCAATCAGATGACCATTGGAACCTTGACGAGTGCTGGCAACACACGGTGGTACCAGTTAGTCCAGTTGGAAACTTCCGGGAATAGTGCACCGAAGTTGACGCAAGCCCAGCAAGACCAACTGCGCGAAGTAGCGAGTGAGGCCACCGAGACAACCGGACTTCGCGCAGAGAAGATTTGGGAGGAGCTTGTTCGGTGCTTCAACAAGGACTTCGGGAGCGCCGCAGGTCTCTGCCTCTAGGACTCTTGAGATCGCGACTCGACTCAGGCGTCTGCTCTAGTCGGCGACTTGCCCACCTGCCACTCCGTCGGCTGACATACTCCGCAGGGATGCGGCTCACGGGCTAGGCGAACGCCGCCTGGGATCGCATGCATTCGCTCCGGTGGTCCGATCTTCTACCGGCTACCGCAAGGATTCGATCGCATCCACGAGGACCTCGGGTGCCTCCCAATTGACCATGTGCCCGGCTCCTTCGACCCAGACCATGGTGGCACCCTCGATCGACGCCGAGAGTCGCCCGGATTGCCAGGGTTGAGCCGTACTGTCCTTGCGGCCACAGATCACGATGGTGGGCTTCTTGATCTGGCTTAGGCGGTCTCCCCGGTCCTCATCGCCAAACGCCTTCAGGATAGGGACGAGCGGCTTCAGATCCTGAGCCTTGAAGATCTCCACGAGCATCGACAGGGCGGCAGGATCTGGGTTGTCTCCATGGATGGACTTCGATAAGGCCTTCGCCACCAGTCCACTCGACAGCATGCTCTTCAGAATGCCGCTCTCGATCATGGGGATCTGCGCTTTGTTCTGCATCGATCCCTTCGTGATGCTGACCGAGAATGTGGCGAAGAGAATGACGGCCTTGACACGATCAGTAAGGCCTGGGAGGTCGAGAAGGCCGGGTGCGTCATTGCCTGACCTTGACGGCGCCGACAATCTGCGGCCCGGTGCAGCCACCCTCGGTGACAGGAGGGCCCAGACTGTCAACAATCAACGTCGGGCTTAGAACGATCAGAGCCGCCTCGGGGATTTGAACCCCGGACCTACGCATTACGAGTACTACACAACACCTTTCAAAGTCGCCTAAAACGCCGATTATCGAGGCTTTTCCTGTAACAAGTGCTCGTTACAGCACGTGGAAGTACGTACCCGTTCCATCCAAGTTCCATCCAAACGCTGCCACACCTTGACTCAGTCCTTTGACCGCACAGCCAAGAATGAAAAATGAAAAACAGAGTTGCTAAACAGATGAAGTGGAGAAGGGCTAAAAAGCCCGGACCGGACGAACCCGCTCCGCGTTGTACTTGCTGCTGTCGTAGCCCTGACTACCATCGGTCCACGGCATGGGCGGCGTCGCGGGCAACGTCGAGAAGGACTTGGACGTCTGCCTCGGGGATCTCGACACCAAGGTCGGTGGCGAGGACCTGTCGGACAACGACCGTCCACTCATTGAGCGAGTCATGGGTCTTGGGCCCATCCTGCCCGGGAGGGCGGCCCCTGGCGAGATTCCGCACGATGAAGAACTTGACTCGCATGTCAAGTTGACAGTAGCGTCAACTCCATGGCGCCCATCCTGCTCTCCCGCCTCGATCCGGCCGTGACGGCCGCCAATCGCATCGCCATGCTCGACGCCCTGAGTGAGATCGATGACCTGCTCGCCCAGGTCATCGCCGGTGGCGGTAGCACCGATGTCGACAAGAACGCCCGCACCGTCGCCCGACACCGTGGCCGCGGCAAACTCCTGCCGCGCGAGCGCATCAACCTCCTGCTGGATCGCGGATCTGCCTTCCTGGAGTTGAGTCCACTGGCCGGCTGGGGCACGGACGATCCCCTGGGCGGAGGAGTCGTCACCGGCATTGGTCGGGTGCACGGCACCGAGGTCATGGTGGTCGCCAACGATCCGACCGTGAAGGGAGGAGCGCAGGGTCCGACATCGGTGGCCAAAGGCCTGCGCGCCATGGAGATCTCCCGCGCCAATCGACTGCCGCTTGTCAGCCTGACGGAGTCCGGCGGTGCTGACCTCACGAAGCAGGCGGAGATCTTTGTCCCGGGTGGTGCGAGCTTCAAAAATCTCACGCAACTCTCGGCGGCGGGCATCCCGACCGTGACCCTCGTCTTTGGATCCAGCACCGCGGGGGGTGCCTATGTGCCCGGCATGAGTGATTACGTCGTGTTGCAAAAGGATGCCGCGCGCGTCTATCTCGGCGGTCCACCGCTAGTGAAGATGGCGATTGATGAGGATGCCGACGAGGAGGAATTGGGCGGTGCTGAGATGCATGCGCGCACCTCGGGCCTCGCGGACTATCTCGCCCTCGATGAGCCGGATGCACTGCGGATCGGACGTCAAATCGTGGAGCATCTGCGCTGGCGCCCAGCCGGTCCGGGGCCCGACCGCGCATCCATCGAGCCGGCGTACGACCCTGATGAACTCCTCGGTGTCCCCAGCGCTGATGTCCGCCAACCCTTCGAGGCGCGCGAGGTGCTCGCGCGCATCCTCGATGGCAGTGAGTTCGAGGAGTTCAAGCCGCTCTATGGCTCGACGCTGGTCACCGGCTGGGGTCATATCGGGGGGTACGCCGTCGGGATCCTGGCCAATAACGGCATCCTGTTTAGCGAGGAGAGTCACAAGGGCGCTCAGTTCATCCAGCTCTGCAATCGCATGGGCGTGCCGATCCTCTTTGCTCAAAACATCACCGGATTCATGGTCGGCACACGCTATGAGCAGGGCGGCATCATCAAGGACGGCGCCAAACTCATCAATGCCGTCTCCAACTCCACGGTCCCGCATCTGACCCTGATGATGGGAGCGTCGTACGGTGCGGGCAACTACGCCATGTCGGGGCGCGCCTACGACCCACGATTCGTCTTTTCCTGGCCTAATCACCGGATTGCGGTGATGGGTCCGAAGCAGTTGGCGGGGGTGCTCACGATCGTGGCGCGACAAAAGTCGCAGAGCATGGGGATCGACTTCGACGAGGCGGCGTTCGCGCCCATCCGCGATGCCTTCGAGCAGCAGGTGGAAGGCCAGTCCACCGCGCTCTTCGCCACGGGTCGGCTCTGGGATGACGGCATCATCGATCCGCGAGACACGCGCACGGCACTCACACTGGCGCTGTCGGCCACGCACTCCGCGCCCATCAACGGCGCCGAGTCCTTCGGCGTCTTCCGGATGTGATGGCGATGACCACGCAGATCCGCCGCATCCTCGTCGCCAACCGTGGCGAGATCGCGCGCCGCGTCTTCCGCACCGCGCGCGCCCTGGGCATCGAGACGGTCGCTGTCTATTCCGAGCCGGACGCGCAGGCACCGTTTGTGCGCGAAGCCGACCTCGCCATCCCACTGCGCGGTGCGACCAGTGCGGAGACCTATCTCGATGTCGCGCAGATCCTTGATGCCGTACGCCGCTCCGGTGCCGATGCTGTGCACCCCGGCTATGGATTCCTGTCCGAGAACGCCGAGTTCGCCGAGGCGGTTGCCGCGACCGGCGCGACCTGGATCGGGCCCACGCCCGCATCGATCCGCGCGATGGCGCTCAAGGTGGAGGCCAAGCACCTCGCAGCCTCCGCGGGCGTCCCGCTCGTCCCCGGTGCCGAGTTAAGTGATGACGTGGACGCGGCCGCCGCCGCCGACGAGGTGGGCTATCCCCTCCTCGTCAAGGCATCGGCCGGTGGTGGCGGCAAGGGCATGCGCATCGTCTTGCGCGCCGAGGATCTCACCGAGGCATTGGGGTCGGCGCGGCGTGAGGCCCTGGCCTCCTTTGGTGATGCGACGGTCTTCCTCGAGCGGTATCTCCCCGAGTCGCGCCATGTCGAGGTGCAGGTCTTCGGCGATACGCACGGATCCGTCGTGCACCTGGGTGAGCGTGAGTGCTCGATCCAACGACGCCATCAAAAGATCGTGGAGGAGTCCCCGTCCCCGGGACTCGCGGAGCATCTCGCGGAGTCGCTGCACGCCGCGGCCGTCGCCCTCGCCGGCAGCATCGGATACGTCGGTGCCGGCACGGTCGAATTCATCGTGGCGGGTGAAGGCGCTGACCAGGAGTTCTTCTTCCTCGAGATGAATACGCGACTGCAGGTCGAGCATCCCGTCACCGAGATGGTCACCGGACTCGATCTCGTCGAATGGCAAATCCGCGTTGCGCGAGGGGAGCACCTGCCCCTGACACAGGACGAGATTCAGCCCTGCGGGCATGCGGTGGAGGTGCGCCTCTACGCCGAGGATCCCTCGCGCGGTCACCTGCCCAACACCGGCACGCTGGAGTGTCTTGAGTGGCCCGCCGATCTGCGTGTTGACTCCGGTGTGGAGAGCGGATCTGTCGTGACGGCGTACTACGACCCCATGCTCGCCAAGGTGATTGCCCACGCGCGTGACCGCGACACCTCGTCGGCCCTGCTTGCTCGCGGTTTGCGCGCCGCGCGCATCCACGGCCTCGTGACCAATCGCGAGTCGCTCATTGCGATCCTGGAGAGCACACGCTTCCGCGATGGTGCGACGACCACGGCATTCCTCGATCAGGAGCCGACGACTCTGGCGCCCGTGACACCGCAGGACGTCATCGATCGTCACCTGGTCGCCATCGCAGCGGACGGTGGGCATGTGGTCGCGGGGATCCCGCGCGGCTGGCGCAATGTGCCGAGCGTGCCGGAGGTGATCGGTGTGACACCCCTGGGCTCCGAGAATGGAACCACCCTGGCCTATCGGGAGACGCGCGAGGGCTTGCGCGTCAGTGTCCTGGATGCGGATGAGGATCCCCACGCGGATGCGGGGCGGGATCTGGGGTTGGCCATCGTGGATGTCCACGATCGGCAGGTCGGCGTGATCCTGGACGGCGTACGCGTGATGCATCGCCTGGACACCTACGGTGATCTGACCTGTGTGGATGACGGCCTGTGGTCGACCCAGTGGCGCATGCATCCACGCTTTCCCGATCTGGAGGCCGAGGCAGGTGCGCGCGGGCCGTCGACACCGATGCCCGGCACCATCACGGTCGTCGAGGTCACCGCCGGTGATCGAGTGACCGCTGGCCAGACGCTCGTCGTACTCGAGGCCATGAAGATGGAGCATCGGATCACTGCTGACACGGATGCCATCGTCGGCGAGGTGCTCGTGGTGCCCGGCCAATCCGTCGATGCCCACACGGTCGTCGCGGTGCTCGCGCCCGTGGAGGATGACGCGTGAACCGGCCGGTCGTGATCGCCAACGTGAGTGGCTTCTTTGGCGACCGTCTCGCCGCCGCACGCGAGATGGTCGATGGCGGTCCCGTCGACGTGCTCACCGGTGATTGGCTCGCTGAGCTGACCATGCTCATCCTGGCGCGTCAGCGCATGAAGCACGGTCCCGGCGCAGGATATGCGCGCACCTTCCTCACCCAGATGGAGCAGGTCCTCGGCACCTGTCGTGACCGCGGCATCCGTGTGGTGTCCAACGCCGGAGGTCTTGATCCGCAGGGCTGTGCTGACGCACTGGGTGAGATTGTCGAGCGACTCGGGATCGGGCCCGTCAGCATCGGTGTCGTCACCGGCGACGACCTCATGCCGCGGATGAGCGACCTGGACGAGCCGTGGACCAATCTCGACACACGCGAGGCACCGGAGGGCGTCACCTTCCTCACGGCCAACGCCTATCTCGGAGGGGAATCGATCACGGCGGCACTCGTCGCCGGGGCGGAAGTCGTCATCACCGGTCGCGTGACCGACGCCGCACTCGTGGTGGGACCGGCTGCCTGGTGGCATGGATGGTCCTACGCCGATGCCGGTGCGGGAGACACAGCGCTGCTCGATCGCTTTGCCGGGGCTGTGGTGGCGGGGCACGCGATTGAGTGTGGCGCGCAGGTGACGGGCGGCAACTACTCCTTCTTCGATCGTCTCTCAGGCATGGAGCACATCGGATTCCCGATTGCCGAGGTGGCCGATGACGGTTCGAGCATCATCACAAAGCACCCCGGCACCGGTGGTGCGGTCACTGTCGGAACCGTGACAGCGCAGTTGCTCTACGAAGTCGGTGGGCCGGCGTACGCGAATCCTGATGTCACCGCCCGCTTTGACACGATTGACCTGACGCAGGAGGGTACCGATCGGGTGCGGATCAGCGGCGTACGCGGTGAGTCTCCACCGGAGCGTTTGAAGGTCGCGGCCAACTATCTCGGTGGTTTCCGGAATGCGATGACCCTGATCATCACCGGATTGCAGCCCGAGGAAAAGGCCGATCTTGCCTTGCGCACGATCACGGGATTGGGCCTGGTCGAGGCATTGGATCCGGGGCTCAACGCCGCAGCGCGCGCCACACGCTCCCGTCTGGCCGTGCGGGAGTTGGATATTGATTGGGCACCCGCCACGGTCGAGGATCCGATCACCGGTGCGCAGGCACAGTCCGTACTGCGCCTGACCGTCCGCGATGGGGATCCCAAAGCGGTCGGCAAACCCTTCACCACGGCGGTCGTGGAATCCGCCCTGGCGTCCTACCCCGGCATGTTCCCGACCGCGCCCCCGGGAGAGGGCACGCCGTACGGCGTCTACTGGCCCACGACGGTCGAGCGGTCATCCGTGCCGGTGAGCGTGACGATCGATGGCACCGCCGTCCACGTGCCCGCGCATCTGCCCGCCGAACATCCCATCCGTGTCGTCGTCCCTGACGGATCAGCGCCATCGATCACGCCCATGGGTGAATCCGTGCGCGTGCCGCTGGGGCAGTTGGTCGGCGCGCGTAGTGGAGACAAGGGTGGTGCGGCCAACGTGGGCGTGTGGGTGCCCAAGGGCGTGCCTGATCGGGATGCTGCGTATGCGTGGTTGGTCACCGCTCTCACCCCGGATCACGTGCGGCACCTGCTGCCGGAGGCCAGTCTGCTTGCCATCGACGTGCACCCGCTGCCCAACCTGCACGCCGTCAATATCGTCATCCATGGACTGCTGGGCCGTGGCGTCGCCGAAAACTCACGCGTGGATCCCCAGGCGAAGGGACTTGGTGAGCACCTGCGTGCCCGCCTCGTCGACATCCCGCGCGACCTGCTGCCGGACGCATCGGTGGATCTGTCGTGAGTACAGTCCCGCTCACTGACCGGGGGCGGCGCACCCGGGACACCCTCGTCGGTGCCGCTCGAGGAGTCTTCGAGGTGCGTGGGTACGACGGCACCCGGATGAGCGATATTGCCGAGACTGCCGGGGTCAGCCACGGCACGGTCTACACCTGGTTTGCCACCAAGGAGACCGTGCTGATGGCCGTCGTTGAGTCGCTGGTCGATGGGCTCTACGCCTCCCTGAGTGCCCCGGACATTGCCGATCCCATCGGGCGGATCGACATGGCGAATCGTCGCTATCTCGATGCCTATCGCGAGCATGCGCGTCTGCTCGAGGTGGTGGAGCAGGCAGCCACGACCGATGAAACCTTCCGTGCCGTGCTCACCGGTCTCCGTCAGTCACACGCTGAGCGTGTCGCGGCGACGATCCGGCATTTGCAGGCCGACGGATTCGCGCGTGCCGACTTTGATCCCCACGTCGCGGCAGCCGCTTTGTGCGCGATGGTCGAAGGGTTTGCCCGCCACTGGTTTGGTCGCGGCGAGCGTCACGACGAGGACATCGCCGTCACCACACTGACCCAACTGTGGGCTGGAGCCCTGGACCTGTCAATCACACCAAGGAGTAGATGATGCAGCTCACCGAGGAACACGAGCAGTTCCGCAAGGCGGTACGACGGTTGATCGATGAGGAGATCAATCCGTACGTCGACGAGTGGGAAGAGGCCGGGATCTTCCCGGCGCACGAACTCTTCCCCAAGTTGGGTGAGCTCGGTGCCCTCGGGCTGGAATACGACCCCGAATACGGCGGAGGCGGTGCGGACCACTCCTTCACTTACGTGCTGGCGCAGGAACTCGGCCGCATGGACTGTGCGGGTGTGCCGATGGCCATCGCCGTGGAGACGTCCATGGCCACCCCGGCCCTCGCGCGCTATGGCTCGGCTGAGTTGAAGAAGACCTACCTCGAGCCAACCCTGCGGGGGGAGCTGGTGTGCTCCATCGCGGTCAGTGAGCCGGATGCCGGCTCTGATGTCGCGGCACTGCGCACCCGTGCCGTGCGTGACGGCGACGACTGGGTGATCACCGGCCGCAAGATGTGGATCACCAACGGCACGCAGGCTGACTGGCTGTGCCTGCTGGCGCGCACGGACCCGGCATCGCAGCCGGGTGACTACCACGGCATGAGCCTCATCATCGTGCCCACGTCGACACCGGGCTTCAGCGTCGGCCGCACCATCGAAAAGATGGGCAATCGCTGCAGCGACACCGCCGAGATCGTCCTCGATGAGGTCCGCGTGCCGGTGAGCAACACGATCGGTGAGCCCGACCGGGGATTCCAGCAGCAGATGGCGCAATTCCAGGACGAGCGACTCGTCGGTGCCTACATCGCCGTCGCTGGTGCCCGGCGTGCCCTAGACCGGACCAAGGAATATCTGCAGCAGCGCGTCGCTTTTGGCATGCCCCTGCTCGCCAACCAGCATCTGCAATATCGCCTGGCCGAGCTCTACGCCGACGTTGACACCCTGGACGGCTTCCTGCAGTACGCCGCTGACAAGTACATCTCCGGTCAGGATGTCACGCGCGAGGCGACGGTCGCCAAACTCAAGACCGGGCGGCTCGTGCGCGAGGTGGCCGACACGTGCGTGCAGTTCCACGGCGGCATGGGCTACGCCGAGGAGATGTGGGTGGCGCGCTATTTCCGCGATGCGCGGCTTGTCTCCATCGGTGGTGGTGCAGACGAGGTCATGCTGCGGGTGATCTCGATGCTTGAGGGGATGGGCAAAAAATGACGGTGGATCCCAGCGCCGCTGTCACATGTGACATCTCCGCCAGCGTCGCCACAATCACCCTCAATCGCCCGGATGCCAAGAATCGACTCGATGCCGACTCGATGGGTCTGCTCCTCGCCCACCTGGCATCGACCGCGTCAGATCCGAAGGTGCGCGTGGTCGTCCTCACCGGCAGTGGCACGACATTTTGCTCGGGTGCGGATCTCTCCGGCGCTGTGGCCGCAGCGAGCGGCGGATTTGCCGCGGGTGGCACGTCGGGGCTTGTCGACGTCCTCGTCGCCATGCTGGATCACCCCAAACCGATCATCGCCCGCGTCCAGGGGCACGTCGCCGGAGGAGGCAATGGTCTGATTGCCGCGTGCGATATCGCGGTGGCGACCACCGCTGCACGCTTTGCTTTCTCGGAGGTCCGCGTCGGAGTGGCTCCGGCGATCATCTCGGTCGTCTGCCTGCAGGTGATGCATCGCCGCGATGCGCAGGAGTTGCTCCTCACCGGTGAGCGCGTGAATGCCCACCGGGTCAAAGAGGCGGGACTCCTGACATCCGTGGTCGAGCCGGAAGCCCTTGATGCCACGGTGGCGGCGTACGCCGATGCCCTCTGCGAGGGTGGACCGGAGGCTGTGCAGCACACCAAGGATCTGCTGCGAAGAGTTCCGATAGTGGCGCGCGATGAGGCCTTTGCCTGGACGGCCGAGCTGGCGTCAGGACTCTTCACATCGGCAGAGGCGCGCGAGGGCATGACCGCATTCCTGGAGAAGCGGAAGCCCGAGTGGGTCTCCTAGCCGCGATTGTCATCGCCGGGGGTGAAGCCCGCCGTTTCGGCTCCGACAAACTCGCGCTCCGCGATGCGCAGGGCCGGTCGCTCCTGGGTCGTAGGCACGCAATCCCGTGAGGAAAATTGGAGCCGCCTCGGGGATTTGAACCCCGGACCTACGCATTACGAGTGTCTGCCAACAGTTGCAAGGTGAGTCACTGTGCATCACAACGCCTCATGGGTTTTGTCAGCATGTGTGCATGGTGACCCACCCTGTTTCTGCGTATTTCAGCGTGGATTGTTAGACAAAATGTTAGACAGGTCATTCAACATTTTTTACCAGAAGCATCAGCGACGGGATCAAACCGTCGACCTTCCGATTTTCAGTCGGTGGCAGTAGCGTCTCTGGTTACCACTACGACCCAGCATGTAACGTGGTCATGAGTAAGTCGTGGCACTATGACCCACTGTGAACAAAGGTGTTGCGCTGGTTTTGTGAGAAATTATTGATACGACTGGCTCTCTTTCACAAGAGTCATCAAGGTGCTGCCACACCACAAGTGGACAGCCTTCCCCGACCTTTCAGAACGGCGTTGTCACCTCTAATCTGTGTGGATGGGGGCTTTTGCGCAGTTCGATCCGACCTTTAGGTTCGCTTCAGACTCTGGGGGCAAGGATCCTGACATCGCGAGCCCGACATTGCGCTCGTATCACCAGGGACCGTGGACAAAGCCTCTACCGTCCGGTGAACTGTTTGACCTGATCTACGAAGACACCTATCTGGCCTACACGAGCTCAGGAAAGGTATTCGTTCTTTCAAGTGACTCCTCTGTTCCCACCTGGTCACGGTGGAAACGCATGCAAAACATCATTGGGCAGTTCTCGGATGAAGAGATCGTGGACTTTCGCCTGGTCGCAGGTCAGATGGGAGCCATGATGCTCTTTCCCCGCAATCGGGTCGATGGGCAAGTGGGAATAAACGGCGCTCGAGGTTTCACCGCACGCATTGCCGATCGACTAGACCTCACACTTGAATGCATAAGAATGTTGGGTAGGTGTACGGGGCGCCCTCAAGGAACAACCCAATTGGGGTCGAGTAACCAGCAGGGGTACCTCGAGGAAGTTGAATCTTTGCCTGGGTTGACGGAGAAATGAGCAGCGTGACATCCCTGCTCAGGCCGCATACCGGATTGCATTCGGTCAGTTCTTCGCCAAAGGTAACAAGAAGATCGACAGTGATCCGGTCAGACGACAGCTGGATGTCTTTCATGGCGAAATAAACACCCACACCGTCAGACGACGGCGCGACAGTGGAAGAGCCCAAGTCTGTTGGCAAAGAGCGGTTGTAAAAGAAGGCTGAAGCACAATAGAGAATGGCTACAAAAACTCCGACGGCCCAAAGCCAGCGCGAACGTTTCTTCACCGAGGATTGAAGCGAGGCCTGAGGCTCTGGACTTGCCATAGGTGAAATATAGGTGGCAGAAGGTTTCTTGCCCATCACTTCGTTCGACTCCTCTTCCTTGCATGCAAGATTTACTCACAAAGCCCAGCTTGCGGTTGGAGGCACTCAGCTCTGCCAATTGCTATCTCAGCGGGACCGGCCCGCCAGGGGAATAGGAGCACAGCAGGTGCCTGGGGGGCAGTTTGAGTGTCAGCAGGTATTCGGTCACTGGGTCGTTTACACAGTCTGATGGGGTGGTCAGATACGCAACATGCTGGGTACTTTCGTAAGTGACCGTGCTCGAACCAACGAAAGTATTTGCGAGGCTCCGCCCCCACACCCAGGGGGTCGCAGCATCGCCCGAAGACAACACAAACACCGGAGACGTCTTCAAATTAATCATGCTGGCACCGCTGGGGATAGCGGGCGACAAATCACTAGGAGCAAGCCCAAAGCACGCAGCAGAGTTGCTGGAGGAATAAGGCTGGGTCGTGCCGTAATTTCGCTCAATAGAGTCTGAGGCGGTGGCGAGCTGCGACACGGTTGGGCGATCATGCAGGTCCGAGCAGTTCACGAAAATGAGAACCGCTGCCATCTCCGACATTTGCTCGTCAATATTCGAGCGCAGAACTTCAGAAATATTGGCGACTACCTCGAGTCCCTTGGCGCGCTCGGCGGGAGTCGCTGCGGTGATACCCGCATAAAGATTGTTCACCATGGCCCGCGCAAAGGGATATTGGCTCTGCGCTACCAAGAGTCTCCGAAACTGTTCCGTCCAATCCCAACGAGTGAACTCGGTGCCGTCGGGTAGCACCACCACCGTGTCATTCAAATAGTCCTCAATGAACGCGATCTTGCGAGCCGCCGACGGGGCCGCCAACGAGGGGAAAAGCTGCAGGGATACCCAGTAGTTCGCCGGGAAAGATGTCCCGTTTCGGTAGGTGGATTCATTGGCCATCACGCTGCCGTCCATGACCATGGCGCGCAATTTATTCGGGAACGTGCGCGCATAGGCGTGTCCAATTCGCGTGCCATAGCTCATGCCCCAGTAGTTCCACGTCGAGTAGCCGAGCGCCGCACGCAATGCGTCAAGGTCACGAATGACCTGCCACGTGCCTAAGT
>Ga0213861_10001141_pt1 | contig 23544 bp, 18 predicted proteins | sample PICome_4_FD_160110 | JGI IMG/M metagenome (GOLD analysis project Ga0213861, IMG submission 160110) | Coastal seawater microbial communities near Pivers Island, North Carolina, United States - PICO131 | ecosystem: Environmental > Aquatic > Marine > Coastal | place: USA: North Carolina... | reverse complement strand
TTCCGCCAGAACAGTGGCATTTTCGGTGGCGCGCAAACAGGCCCGTTCGGCCTGCGCATCCATGATCCAGTCGCTGCCCGGCTCGCCGCGTTTTGGATCGCGGGGATAGGCCATCAGGATGACCAGCGCATGGGTGTGGTCGGGCAAGGCGGTCACCGGCGCACTGGCCGCATCGCGCAGGTTGGCCATGATCACGTCCACACCTGCTGCCAGGGTCTTGGTCTGACGCTCGCGCAGATCGCGCGCCAGAACGCCGGTATCGGGGTTGCGCCGGGGGATGGTCAGACGCGCCTGCGCGGGCAGGGCACAAACCCCCATCATCGAGGCATCTATGTAATAGCCAAAGGCCTTGAGATGTTGTGCGCGAAGCTCCGGATCACTTGGGATATCGGCCTGAACGGGATTGACCCGACCCACCCGCAGCACATCCATCATAGCCTGAAACGGACCCATCGCGTTGACGATGCTTTCGGGCGTATCGGGGCGCGCCATCACCAGCGCTGGAAAGGGCACATCGGGCAAATGGCTCAGGGGCGCATCACGGCGGCGCAGCTTTTCGAGGGGGAAAGCCCCCAGATGAACCGGGCGCGACTTGGAGGAGAATATCTTCATTCCACAGACGTGCCATAGCCCTGCATGGAAATCCAGAGCATGCCTGACCCAAAGCAAGCCCTAACCAAAGCAAGCCTAACCCAAAGCAAGCTTGACTCGGTGCCGCCGCCCCGCCCATGCTTGCCCATATTCATCGGGGAGGATGTTATGACAATTTTTAACCGCCGTCAGGCGCTGGCCACTATGGGTGCCGCAACCGCAATCGGGCTGGCAACACCCGCCTTGGCGCAGAACAAGAAAATCACCGTTGGCGCGCTGCGCTTTACCAGCCACTCAGGCAGCTTTGTCGCATTCGAACGCGGTTATTTCGCGGATGCAGGATTGGACGTCGAACTGCGCTTTTTCGAGGCGGCCCAACCGATGGCTGTGGCCATCGCCAGTGGGGATGTGGATTATGCGGTAACGGCTATTTCCGGCGGTCTGGTATCGCTGGCGGATAAGGGTGCGATCAAAGTGATCGGCGGTGCCCTGCAGGAAGAGGCAGGTATCGACGGTCAGAAAATCCTCGTCTCTGATGCGGCCTATCAGGCAGGCATCACATCGCCCGCCATGCTGGACGGCAAAAGCTGGGGCGTGACGCAGGCGGGATCGTCTTTCCACTACATGGGATCGAAAATTGCACAGGCCGAAGGCATCAGCCTCAGCTTCAAGCCCTTGCAAAAGATCGGTGCCATCATCGGGGCGCTGAAATCCGGCCAGATCGACGCATGGTCCATCGTGCCCCATATCGCCAAGCCGCTTGCGGGTTCTGGTGCGGTGCATATCATCGGCAACGTGGCCGACTACGTAAAGGACTATCAGGTCACCACCGTCTTTACCTCGGCCAAGAATGCCGCCGATGAACGCGAGATGACCCAGAATTTCCTGAATGGTTTCTCTGCCGGTGTGGCCGATTACAACAGCGCCATGATCGCCAAGGATGGCGGCGAGGACGGCATGAACGCCATGGTCGATCTGATCCATAAATACGTCTACACCGACCGTCCGCGCGAAAAGGCAGCACCGTCGATCATCAATGGCACCATGCGCCTGAACGAAGGTGCCGCGCTGAATGTCGCCAGCATTGCCGATCAGCTCAGCTGGTTCCAGTCTGAAGGGCTGGTGGATGCGGATATCACCATGGATACTTTGGTGGATACATCCTACGTCAAGACAATGGGTGCGTAACGCGCGCAGGTGACCCGAAAAGGCCGGGCCGCAGGGCTCGGCCTTTTGCTTTGAAAGGCAGGCCATGGACCTGAGACTGGACAACGTCAGCCACCATTACGGTGACACCGAGGTGTTCCGCGACATCTCGCTAGAGATCCCATCGGGGCAGATCGTCTGCATTGTCGGCCCTTCGGGATGTGGCAAATCCACGCTGTTGCGGATGCTGGGTGGGCTGGAGCAGCCGACCTCGGGCCGTGTCTTGCAGCTGGGCGCGCCGCCCCAGGGGTGCTTGAACCCGCTGACCTATATCTTTCAGGACTTTGCCCTGCTGCCCTGGCGCAGCGTGCGCGGCAACATCAGTCTGGTGCTTGAAGATCACAAGATGACCCCCAAGGCCCGCGAAGAGATCATCGCCGATGTGCTGGCCCGCACCAAGCTGAGCGAATTTGCAGATGCATTGCCCAAGCAGCTATCGGGCGGGATGAAACAGCGCGTTGCCATCGCGCGGGCGCTTGCGGTCAACCCGGCGGTGATGCTGATGGATGAGCCGCTCTCGGCGCTGGATAGCCAGACCCGCGAATTGTTGATGGATGATCTGATCAGCCTCTGGACCCGCCAGCCCTTCACAGCTGTCTATGTCACCCATAATCTGGCCGAGGCGGTGCGCCTGGGCCATAAAATCGTCGTGCTGTCGCGCCGCCCCGGCCAGATCCGTGAGGTCGTCTCGCTCGAGACACCCTTGGCCGAACGACGCTATGGCGACGCCAGCCTTGAGGCGCAGCAACAACATCTGTGGGGGCTGATGCGCGATGAGGCCGCCGCCGCCGATGCGGAGCTTTTACATGTCTGATCCGGCCCGCAGCGTTGAATTCAGAGGCGGCGGTTTCGTCGCGCAGCGCAAGCGTGGTGTGGGGCTGATGGTTTTCATCGTGCTGCTGTTGCTGGCCGAATGGGGCACGCGCACCGGCTTTATCAGCGCGCTGACCCTGCCCCGGCCCAGTGATGTACTGCTGACCTTTCAGGAGCTTTATCAATCCGGGATGCTGTTCAAACATCTGATTCCCTCTTTGACCCGCCTCGTGATCGGCGCGGCAATAGGGGCCACCATAGGCATTACCGTCGGTGTGTTGATCGGGCTGTTTTCGCTGGCGCGGGCAGGGCTGGTGCCCTTGGTCGCGGCGATCTTTCCAATCCCCAAAATCGCGCTGCTGCCGCTGTTTGTGATCTGGTTCGGCATTGACGAGATGAGCAAATATGCCCTCATCGCCTTTGGCACTTTTACCCCCACGGTCGTCGCCACCTATGCGGCGGTGGATAACGTGGACCGCACTTTGATCCGCATGGGCCAAAGCTTTGGCCTGTCCTGGCGCTCCATCGTGGCCAAGATCGTTTTGCCCGGCGCGATGCCGGGTATCCTGTCGGGGCTGCGCATCTCGCTGACCATCGCGATCATCCTGCTGGTCGCGGCTGAAATGCTGGGCGCGGAATACGGCATCGGGGCCTATATTCTGCAAGCAGGCAGTCTCTATGACCTTGAACGGCTGTTTGCGGGCGTTGTCATTCTGAGTGTTCTGGGCGTTGTCGTCTCTGGCGTGATCGGTGCGGTGGAACGGCGTGTGCTGCGCTGGCGGGTCTGACGCGGATCGGTGCTGGCCCATGTTGCCAAACCTGATATCAACGCCAGCAGCAATGCAGGAGTATCCACACCATGAGCACCACCCATGACGCTGACGAAGACATCCGCAACCGCGACATCCAGATTTATGTGAACGGCGATATCGTCCACCGCGATGCGGCCAAGGTGTCAGTCTATGACAGCGGCTTCATGCTGGGGGACGGGATCTGGGAAGGAATGCGGCTCTATGATGGGGTGTGGGCCTTTTTTGACGAACATATGGACCGGTTTTTCAACTCCTGCAAAACCATCTCTTTGGATGTGGGCATGGACAAGGCGGGTATCGCGGATGCGCTGGCCAAGACTGCGGCGGCCAATGACATGCACAATGACGTGCATTGCCGTTTGATGCTGACGCGGGGGATCAAGAATAAACCTTTCCAGCATCCCGCACTCAGCACCTCTGGCCCGACCCTGGTGATCATCATGGAACATTCCAAACCGGTGGACCGTCTGCAGACGGCAGGCATCCGGCTGGCCACGGTCCCGCAGGTGCGCGGCCTGCCGACCAGCCAAGACCCCAAGCTGAACTCCCATTCGAAACTGAACTGCATCATTGGCTGCCTGCAGGCCGAGGCGGCAGGGGCCGATGAGGCGCTGATGCTGGACCCGCATGGATTTGTGAACACCACCAACGCCTGTAACTTCTTTATCGTAAGGCGCGGGGAGGTTTGGACCTCCACGGGGGATTACTGCATGAACGGGGTGACCCGGCAAAAGGTCATCGACCTGTGCCACGCCAATGGCATTCCGGTCTTTGAGAAAAACTTCTCGCTTTATGAGACCTACGGCGCGGATGAGGCCTTTTTGACCGGCACCTTTGGCGCACAGACGCCCGTGGCCCAGCTGGACGGCAAACCCATCGGCACAACGGAGCGGCCAGTAACCAAACGCATCCAGCAGCTATACAAAGCGATGATCCGCGACCATGTCGCCGCCTTGCGCGCAGGTTAAACCGTTCAGGGGGGCCTGATCTGTCCGCTATTGCGATGCGGGTCTTAGACCTGTGGCGGATCGCCGATCAGAATTGCGCGGAAATCATTGACGTTGGTCCCTGTCGGTCCGGTGACAAAAAGCGCGTCAATCGCCTCGAACGCGCTGTAGGCGTCGTTCTTTTGCAGATAGACCTGCGGATTGATGCCCGCGCTGCGCATCTGTGCGGCCGTTGCGGCATCGACAAAAGCTCCTGCGTTATCCTGCGATCCGTCGATCCCGTCGGTATCGGCCGCCAGCGCATGAATGGCTGCCTGCCCCTCAAGCGCCAAGGCCAGCGCCAGCTGGAACTCACTGTTGCGCCCGCCGCGCCCCTTGTGGCGCAGGGTGACCGTTGTTTCACCGCCCGACAAAAGCACCAGTGGTGCTGGATGCGGAAAGCCGCTGTGCGCGGCCTGACGGGCCAGTGCCGCATGCACCAGTGCCACATCGCGCGCCTCGCCCTCGATACTGTCTGACAAGATCCAGGCATTCACCCCAAGGTTTCGCGCGGCTTCAGCCGCAGCACCCAGCGACAGCGCCGCCGAGGCGATGATCTGCGTTGTGACCCTTGGGTCATGGGCCGCTGTTGCCGGATCTGTCGCGGCCTTCAGCCGGTCCATCAATCGCTCGGGCAGCTCGATCCCCCTGGCCTCGACCATCTCCAACACATCGCTGGGGGCGGGCCGCCCCGGCACCGTCGGACCAGAGGCAACCTCGCCCGGGGCATCCCCCGGCACGTCAGAGACGATCAGGTTGACCACAGAGGCAGGCGCGGCACGTTCCGCCAGACGCCCCCCGTTGATCCCGCTGAAACACTTGCGAATGTCATTCATCGCCGAAATTGGCGCACCTGACGCCAAAAGCGCAGTGTTGAGCGCCTGCAGATCGGCCAGTTCCAACCCCTCGGGTGGGTCGGGCAGCAAGGATGATCCGCCCCCGCAGATCAAACAGATTACCAGATCATCAGGGCCAAGCCCGGTGACCGCATCCTTGAGCGCCTGTGCCGCGATCAACCCGGCCGCATCGGGAACCGGATGGGCCGCCTCCAGCACGCGGATGGTCTTGCAGGGTGCGCCGTAGCCGTAGCGTGTGACGACAACACCCTCAAAGGGCCCCTCCCACAGCGCCTCAAAGGCCTGCGCCAGCTGCGCGGCCCCCTTGCCAGCACCGATCACGATGGTCTTGCCCTTGGGCGGTGCCGGCAACCGGTCCCGAAGCGCCATTACCGGATCGGCCGCTGCCACTGCATGTTCGAAAAGATGCGCCAGAAAACGGCGGTGCACGTCAGACATCACAACTCCCGTCGGTCAGCTCAGCCCAAAAATGTCGCGGGTAAAGACCTTGTCTGCCACATCGCTTAGATCATCCGAGGCCCGGTTGGCTACAATAACATCACTCACCGCCTTGAACTCTTCCAGATCGTTGACAACATCGCAGTTCATGAACTTTTGCTTGTCCAGCGAGGGTTCATAGACGACGACCCTGATCCCCTGATCCCGGATGTTGCGAATGACCCCCTGAACAGAGGTTTGACGGAAATTGTCAGAGCCCGCTTTCATCGCCAGACGGTGAATGCCCACCGTTTTTGGCTCCATCGCGATCACATGGGCGGCAATGAATTCCTTGCGGGTCCGGTTTGCCTGCACCACGGCCCGCATCAGGTTTTGCGGCACCTCCGAGAAGTTGGCCAGCAATTGCTTGGTGTCCTTGGGCAGGCAATAGCCCCCATAGCCAAAGGACGGATTATTGTAATGTGTGCCGATGCGCGGATCGAGCCCGACCCCCTCGATGATCTGGCGCGCGTCCATCCCCTGGGCCAGCGCATAGCTGTCCAGCTCATTAAAGAATGCTACCCGCATCGCGAGATAGGTATTGGCAAACAGCTTGATGGATTCCGCCTCTTCGGGACCGGTAAACAGCAATGGGATATTGGTCGCCTGTGCACCATCGACCAAAAGCTGCGCAAATGTCCTTGCGGCCTCGGTCTGCGCCCCCACCACGATGCGCGATGGGTTCAGGTTATCGTTCAGGGCTTGCCCTTCACGCAGGAATTCGGGGCAGAAAAAGATGTTCTGCGTGTCCAGTTTCCCGCGCATCCGTGTGACAAATCCAACAGGAACAGTTGATTTGACCACGATGCTGGCGCTTGGGTTCGTCGCAACGGCCATTTCCATGACGCTCTCGACCGATGAGGTGTCAAAAAAGTTGCTCTTGGGGTCATAATCTGTCGGCGTGGCGACAATGATGAATGACGCGTCCTTGCAGGCGGCCTTGGCATCGGTGGTGGCGCTTAGATGCAGCGTGCGTTCCGCCAGCCATTGCGACAGCTCCGCCTCATCAATGGGGCAGCGGCGCGCGTTGATCTGCGCGACGCGATCTGCCGAAAGGTCCACGGCGACAACGGTATTGTGCTGCGCAAGAAGCGCGGCGTTGGACAGGCCAACATACCCGATGCCAAAAACAGCTATTTTCATGAGATTTCTGTCCAGAACGTCAAATTGAAGTCGACCTTTTCACATTCGTCACAGGCTGGCAACACGAGGCTCTTGGCAGGTCTGCGGTTGGGCAGCGGTTTGATGCATGGTTGCAAAAAAGGCTAGCGGCTGGCGGTCTGGGTGTGAATACTGCGGTTAGGGGGATGAACATTGAATATACTCTTCATCATGTACGATCAGCTTCGGTTTGATTACCTTAGCTGCGCAGGGCATCCGCATATTGATACGCCTCAATTTGACCGGGTGGCAAAGATGGGCGTGCGGTTTACCAATGCTTATGTCCAGTCGCCCATCTGCGGTGCCAGCCGGATGTGTTTCTATACCGGGCGTTATGCCTCCAGCCACGGGGCGCAGTGGAACGGGTTTCCGCTGCGGGTGGGCGAACAGACGATGGGCGATCACCTGCGCAAACTGGGCATGGCGTGCTGGCTGATCGGAAAAACCCACATGAAGGCCGATGCCGAAGGCATGGCGCGTCTGGGCCTGTCTGCTGACAGCCAGATCGGTGCGCGGCAGGCGGAATGCGGTTTCGACACATGGATCAGGGATGATGGCCTTTGGGCGCAGGGACCGGACGGGTTTTATGATGAAAAACGGTCCCCCTATAATGAATATCTGAATGCCAAAGGGTATGAGGGCGAAAACCCTTGGGCCGATTACGCCAATGCCGGTGTGGATGACGATCAAATCGCCTCTGGCTGGATGTTCCGCAACGCCGACAAACCCGCAAACATCCGCGAGGAAGACAGCGAAACACCCTGGCTTACCAATGAAACCATTGCCTTCATGGAGCAGACCAAGGGGCCCTGGTGCGCCCATGTCAGTTATATCAAACCCCATTGGCCCTATATCGTCCCTGCGCCCTATCACAACATGTACGGCAAGAACCACGTCCCCCAGGCCAAGCGCAGCGCGGTTGAACGTGAAAACCCGCATCCGGTGTTCGGGGCCTATATGGAAAACAAGATCGCACAGGCCTTTCAGCGCGACGAAGTGCGCGAAAAGGTGATCCCGGCCTATATGGGGCTGATCAAGCAATGCGACGACCAGCTGGGCCGCCTGCTGGACCATCTTGAGCAGACAGACACGCTCAAGGATACGATGATTGTGCTGACCTCGGATCACGGCGATTACCTTGGCGATCACTGGCTGGGCGAAAAGGACCTGTTTCACGAACCTTCGGTCAAAATTCCGATGATCATCTTTGACCCAAGGGCCCAGGCGGATGCCGCGCGCGGCACCACATGCGACGCTTTGGTCGAAAGCGTCGATCTGGCCGCCACTTTCGTTGAGGCAGCGGGCGGCGAGGTGCCCGACCATATCATCGAGGGGCGGTCCCTGCTGCCATGGCTGCGCGGCGAAACGCCTGATTGGCGCGACTATGCGATCAGCGAATATGATTATTCGGCCACCCCGCAGGCGGTCAAACTGGGGCTGGCACCACGCGATGCGCGGCTGTTCATGGTCTTTGACGGGCGCTATAAACTGATCCACGCAGAGGGCGGTTTCCGCCCGATGCTGTTTGATACGCAAACGGACCCCGATGAATTCGACGATCTGGCCAAGGGCGACAGCCACGCCGAACAGATCGAGCGCCTGTATGGCATGCTGGCCCAATGGGGCCGGCGGATGTCCCAGCGGGTGACCCGGTCCGAGCAGGACATCATCAACATGCGCGGACGTTCGGGCCGCCTGGGCGTATTGCCTTTCATGTATGACGGCAGCGAAGTCCCCGAGGAACTGACCCAAAAGTATCGCGGCCCGGTCGGTCAGGTTTATGCAAAGGATGACCCGGACACCTGATCCGGCCCCGCCCTCAGCCTATGCCGTGATCCTGTTGGCCTTGGCCGTCAAAGGTGAAATCGTCGAGGTCGGCCAACAGATCCAGCAGGCGGTCAAAGTCGCGCTGGCCCAGATGCGAGACAAAGGCGTCGGAGATCCGCGTGGCCTGCGCAAGGTTGTCGTTGATGACCCCATGCCCGGCGTCGGTCAGGGCCACGATCTGCCGCCGCAGGTCCTGCTTGTCCTTGGTGCGGGCGATGAACCCCTTTTCGCTCAGCGTCTTCAGGATGCGGGTCAGACTGGGCTGGTGCAGGCTGGCGCGTTCGGCCAGATCCGTTGCATCCAGTGCGCGCTGCTCTGACAGGACGCGCAGCACGCGCCATTGCTGTTCGGTGATTCCCGTTTCTGACAGCATCTCGCGGATCGGTGCCATGACTTTCTCGCGCGCGCGGATCAGGGCGATCGGCAGGGACCGTTCGGTTTTGGGAAGTTGGCTGGAAATGCTGTCTTTGCTCATAAGGGCTTATAGAATGCCGGACCCGCTTGTGAAGGAAAATTCTTGACGCAGGCCTCAAGAAATGTTTTCTGGAATTAACTTAACATGGTAATTAAATTATGCCGCATCTGATCATCGACTATTCCGCCAACCTCGAAGATGTCGTGGACATGGCAGGGCTGTGCAACGCGCTGCGCATCGCCGCGACCAAGCTGGAGGCCTTTCCTGCCGCAGGCGTGCGCGTCCGCGCCATTCCGGCGCGCCATTACAGCATTGCAGACGGCAATCCGGCCCATGGCTATATCGACATTTCAGTCCGCCTGCGGGCCGGCAGGGATCTGGCTGTCAAAAAAGCCGCGACCCAGCAGCTGTTCAGCGTGGCAGAGACATTTATTGCCCCCGCCATGGCCATACACCCCATCGCCCTGTCGTTCGAGATGCGGGACATCGATCCGGCACTTTCACCCAAGACAGGCACCATCCGTGACCATCTAAAGGACAGCATATGAGCATTCTGACCGATAACATCGCCAAACTGGAAGGCCATCTTGCGCGGTTCCGCCAGACCGGCATCCTCAACCGTGTGGCAGGCCAGGATGTCCCTGGCAGCGCCGGTACTTTTGACAGTATCTCGCCGGTGGACAAAAGTGTGGTCTGCGCGGTGGCCCATGGCACAGCCGCAGACATCGACGTGGCCGCCCGCGCGGCCAAGGCCGCATTCCCCGCATGGCGCGACATGCCCGCGCTGGAGCGCAAGAAAATCCTGATCCGGGTGGCCGAAGGCATCGAGGCCCGCGCCGAGGAAATCGCCCTGTGCGAATGCTGGGACACCGGTCAGGCCTGGCGCTTCATGTCCAAGGCCGCCCTGCGCGGGGCCGAGAACTTTCGCTTTTTCGCAGATCAGGTGACATCGGCCCGCGATGGCAAGCACCTGCAATCGCCGACCTTGATGAACATCACCACCCGCAGCCCCATTGGCCCCGTTGGTGTCATCACCCCGTGGAACACGCCCTTCATGCTGTCCACATGGAAGATCGCCCCGGCCCTGGCCGCAGGCTGCACCGTGGTCCATAAACCTGCAGAGGCCTCTCCGCTGACCGCGCGTCTGCTGGTCGAGATCGCCGAAGAGGCCGGTCTGCCCCCCGGCGTGCTGAACGTGGTCAACGGCTTTGGCGAGGACGCAGGCAAGGCGCTGACAGAGCATAAGGACATCAAGGCCATCGCCTTTGTCGGGGAAAGCCGCACAGGCAGCATGATCACCAAACAGGGGGCAGATACGCTCAAGCGGGTGCATCTGGAACTGGGCGGCAAGAACCCCGTCATCGTCTTTGACGACGCAGATCTGGAACGCGCCCTGGATGCGGTGATCTTCATGATCTATTCGATTAACGGCGAACGCTGCACCTCTTCGTCGCGGCTGCTGATCCAGGACACGATCCGCGAGGATTTCGAGGCCCGTCTGGCCGCCCGTGTGAACAACATCAAGGTGGGCCATCCGCTGGATCCGGAAACGGAAATCGGCCCGCTGATCTCGGAAGAGCATTTCGCCAAGGTCACATCCTATTTCGACATCGCGGATCAGGACGGTGCCCAGACGGCGGCCGGTGGCGTCACCTTGGGCGATGAGGGCTATTTTGTCCGCCCCACATTGTTCACCGGTGCCACCAACCAGATGCGCATCGCGCGCGAGGAAATCTTTGGTCCCGTTCTGACCTCCATTCCCTTCACCACCGAAGCGCAAGCGCTGGAGATCGCCAATGACACCGACTACGGTTTGACCGGCTATGTCTGGACAAATGATCTGACCCGCGCCCTGCGCTTTACCGACAAGCTGGAGGCGGGGATGATCTGGGTGAATTCCGAAAACGTCCGCCACCTTCCGACACCCTTTGGCGGCGTCAAGGCCAGCGGCATTGGCCGCGACGGCGGTGACTGGAGCTTTGAGTTCTACATGGAGCAAAAGCACGTAGGTTTCGCCACCGGCCAACATAAAATCTCGCGCCTCGGCGTCTGAACAGCACATAGAGGAGGCCCTATCATGCCCGTACCCCTGCCAAACCTTTATCCCGACTTTGACACCATCCGTCTGAGCCACGCCTGCCTGAATGTCTCTGACCTTGAGGCATCCAAGGCCTTTTATGCCACGACGCTGGGTCTGCAGGTGACCGATGAAACCGACACTCACGTCTATCTGCGCGCCATGGAAGAACGCGGTCATCACTGCATCATTCTGCAAAAATCCGACCGTCCCGGCACGGTCGAGGTGATGGGTTTCAAAACCTATGACGAGGCGGACCTGGACCGCGCAGAGGCGTTTTTCAAATCCAAAGGCCGCCCCACATCATGGGTTGAACGCCCCTATCAGGGACGCACCTTGCTGACTTCTGACAACATCGGCATTCCGCTGGAATTCTATCACAAGATGGACCGGTTAGAGCCTATTCACCAGAAATACAGTCTCTATCGCGGGGTAAAACCGCTCAGAATCGACCACTTCAACTGTTTTTCACCCGACGTTGATGCCTCTGTCGCCTTTTATAATGACATGGGCTTTCGCGTGACAGAATATACCGAAGATGATGAAAGCAAGAAACTTTGGGCGGCATGGATGCACCGCAAGGGCGGGGTGCATGATATGGCCTTTACCAATGGCACCGGCCCACGGATGCACCATGTGGCCTTCTGGGTGCCGACGCCGCTCAATATCATCGACCTGCTCGATCTGATGGCGACAACGGGATATGTCGGCAACATCGAACGCGGTCCGGGGCGCCATGGCATCTCCAATGCCTTTTTCCTCTATATACTGGATCCCGACGGCCACCGGATCGAAATCTATTGCTCCGATTACCAGACGCTGGACCCTGATCACGAACCGATCAAATGGGATCTCAAGGATCCGCAGCGCCAGACGCTGTGGGGGGCACCGGCCCCAAAAAGCTGGTTTGAACATGGCACCGAATTCGTCGGCGTTCAGACACAGGAGGCGGGGCTGAAGGCGACACCGATCGTGGCACAATGAGCATGCGTTTCGCATCCTTCCGCGCCGGCGGCAGCCCGTTCTATGGGGCCGTGGTGGATGGTGGCATGGTGGCCCTGTCCCCCGATTTTCCCCAATGGCCCAGCCTGCGCGCGGCGATTATCGCGGGCGGGCTGGACGCGCTGTCAGAGGCGGCCCGGGGCAGGGCCGTCACCCATACCGACGTGACCCATGAGACGGTCCTGCCGGATGCCACGCGCATTCTGTGCGTCGGCGTCAACTTTCCCGACCGCAACGCGGAATACAAAGACGGCAGCGACCTGCCCAAACATATGTCGTTGTTCCCGCGTTTTGTTAGCGGCTTTACCGGGCATGACCGTCCGCTGATCCGCCCACCCGAAAGCCCGCAACTGGACTATGAGGGCGAAGTCACGATCATCATCGGCAAAGCGGGCCGCCGGATCAAGGCCGCAGACGCCTATGACCATATCGCGGCCCTGACGATCTGCAACGAAGGCACGATCCGCGATTGGGTCCGCCACGCCAAATTCAACGTCACCCAAGGCAAGAACTGGGATAATTCCGGGGCCATGGGGCCGTGGCTGATCCCCTTTACCGATCCTGCACAGCTGGATGAGGCCCGCATCACCACACGGGTGAACGGTGAGGTCCGGCAGGATGATACATTGTCGCGGATGATGTTCCCGATCCGCGAACAGATCGCCTATATCTCGACCTTCATGACCCTGCAGCCGGGCGATATGATCGTCACGGGCACGCCAACGGGGGCCGGTGCCCGCTTTGATCCGCCGCGCTTTCTGGTGCCGGGCGATGTGGTTGAGGTTGAGGTGAACACCATAGGCACCCTGCGCAACACCATCGAGGACGAAGCATGACACCCCAGGATCACGCCACAGCCGCCGCCGATCTGATCCGCGCTGAAAAAACCGGCCAGCAGATCGGCCTTTTGTCTCTGCGCTATCCCGAGATGGGCATGGATGACGCCTATGCCATCCAGAACGCGCTCTATCAGGCCAAGCTGGCCGAAGGCCGCAAGGTCATCGGCTGGAAAATCGGCCTGACCTCCAAGGCGATGCAATCGGCGCTGGGCATCGATATTCCCGACAGCGGCATCCTGTTTGACGACATGCTGTTTCAAAGCGGCGCGGAAATCCCCAAGGGCCGTTTTATCCAGCCCCGCATGGAGGCCGAGATTGCCTTTGTGATGAAAGCCCCCCTGGGCGGGGCAGAGGTCACGCGGGCAGATGTGCTGGCCGCCACGGATTACGTCACACCGGCGATTGAAATCCTCGACACGCGTATTCTGCGGGCCGATCCGGCAACGGGCCAGACGCGCAAGGTCTTTGATACCATCAGCGATAATGCCGCCAATGCGGGCATCGTTCTGGGGACGCAGCAACACTCCCCGGATCAGGTCGATCTGCGCTGGGTAGGGGCAATGGTCTTTCGCAACGGCGAGATAGAGGAAACTGGTCTGGGTGCCGGCGTGTTGAACGATCCGGCAGAAAGCGTGGTCTGGCTGGCGCGCCGCATGTCGCAATACGGCCAAAAGATCGAGGCAGGGCAGGTGATCCTGTCGGGCAGTTTCATCCGGCCGGTCGAATGCCCCTCAGGTGCGCAGATCATTGCCGATTATGGCAGTTTCGGCACTGTATCGGTGGATTTCGCCTGATCACCCTGCGCGCAGCGGTCGCATCGCAATGGTTAATGAAACATCTATCTCCGCGGATATAATGTTGAACGGAATGTCTTGATGCAGCGCGGCCTTGCCCTTTTGTTCGGTCTTTTGGTGGCCGGTACCGTCACCGCCCAAAGCCAGGCGCAAGACCTGACTTCGGCCCAAACTGCTGCCATGCTATCAGCCGATATCGTGATCCTGGGCGAAATCCACGACAACGGGGCGCATCACGCAGGCCAGGCCCGCCTGATGGCCAAGATCGCGCCCAAGGCGGTGGTGTTCGAAATGCTCACGCCTCAGATGGCGGGGGTCGTCAATACCTCTGGGCGCAGCGACATGCGGGCACTGGATGACGCCATCGGATGGGAGGCGGCGGGCTGGCCTGACATCGCCCTGTACCAACCGGTATTCGAGGCGCTGGGGGATGCGACGGTCATCGGTGCCGCCGCCCCGCGCGATACGGTGCGTGCGGCCTTTGCGCAGGGTGCCGCCGCGGTCTTTGGCGCGGATGCGGCACGGTTCGGCCTGGCAAATCCATTGCCTGCCGCGCAGCAAGAGGCCCGGCGCGTGCTGCAGTTTGAGGCCCATTGCCAAGCCATGCCGCTGGAGATGATGGACGGGATGATCGAGGCGCAGCGCCTGCGCGACGCGCAATTCTCTGCCGCCGCCCTGCGCGCATTGGCCGATCACGGCGCGCCGGTGGTCGTGATCACCGGCAACGGCCATGCGCGGCGTGACTGGGCCATGCCCTTTGTGATTGCACAAGCCGCCCCGGACGTCGCAACCTATAGCATCGGCTTCGTCGAGGCCCCGTCAGATGCGGATGATCCACGTTTCGACGCCACCATCATAACCAAGGCCGCGCCGCGCGATGACCCCTGCGCTGCCTTCTCAAAGTGACAGAAAGTACCTGCATGTATATCGCCATGAACCGATTTGAGGTGACACCCCAAAACGCCGAAGCCTTTGAAGCCCAGTGGCTGGGCCGTGACAGCCACCTCAAGGACATGGACGGCTTTGTCGAATTTCACATGCTGCGCGGGGCGGAAAAAGACGGCAAGATCCTATATGCATCCCATACGGTCTGGGAATCCGAGCAGGCCTTTCGCGGCTGGACCCGCAGCGACGCCTTTCGCGCGGCCCACAAGGACGCGGGCAGCACGTCGAAATTGCACGAAGGCACCCCAACCTTTGAAGGGTTCACCACGATCCAGCATATCCGCTAAGTCCCGGCAAACCGCAGTGGGCCACGCACACTGAGTTTCGCGCTTGCGACCGCAGGTTTGACATATTGACGCGACGGGACAGCGGTTTGACCTGTCATTCCGGCGGTGCTGTTGGCGCGGTGATTTCAATACCCAGAGTGGCCAGAATATTTTCGCCCTGAACCAACTGCCACGTCTGCGATAGTGAAGGTTCCGTAGGACCTTGCCACTCTTGCACTCCGCTTGCGACCAGCTCTATTGTATCGGCTGCATCAAGGTAAACTGTAAGGCCCGGGGTCACAGGGTCCGAGGTCAGGCCGAAAATATCATCATATCCCAAGGTCACAGCGTCATTGCCGTCGTTTCTAAGATCCAATCCCTCGATGTTGGAGATGTTGAATGCGGCATTAAGTTCGCCGGTGTCAAAAGTGCCGGCTGACATCAGCTTGAGAATATCAAAGCCATCGCCACCGTCCACCCTTGCGGCAGAGGATCCGCTGACGCTGATCGTGTCGTCTCCGCCAAAGCCAAGGATCGCATCGGACCCGCCCGCCCCACCAAGAGTGTCGCCATCGTCGCTGCCCAACAACACGTCATTGCCCAGAGTGCCTGCACTGTTTTCCGCGAAGTCCGCTTTGGAAAAATCTGTGATCGATGTTGAGGTGCCGCTATAAGTCGTACCTGCGAAAACCGTCTCGAATGACGACGTGAGCGTGATCTGGTTGGTTTCGCCAAGCGCATCGGCCATGCCTGCAATATCGGCCAGCGGTGCGGCGGCGGCATTGCCGGAAGGCGTAATTTGCGCCGTTGTCCCGCCATTCAGCGATACCGAAAAATTGGTCAGCGTGGCGTCGCCAAAACTACCCGATTCCGATGAAACATATCCCGCAGTGTCCCCTTGGGAATCTGCTGAAAATACTGGTTCAGGCATTACCAACACAGTGACGCCGGTGGTAGCAGGCTCTGCTTCAGATCCGTCGACCGCAGTATATTGAAATGTGACCAGTCCCAGAAACCCTGCATAGGGTTCAAACACCAATGCTGTGGCATCCGGAGTCACGGTCAAAAGCCCAGCTAAGGATGAACCCGCATAGGCCCAAAGCGTATCTTGGTAAGAAGAGCCGTAATAGCCGGCGCTGGTTGAATAGGTTTCAACCTGGAAACCGTAGATGCTGAGGGCTCCGGTTCCTATATCATTGGCCAGCACATCGATTTGCCGCGCGGGACCGTAATCGCCTTGAAGCGCGGGACCATAATAGCCGCTATAGTATTCGACTTCGCCGTAGTAGTAACCAGAACCGTCGAATTCAACTGCCGGCATACCTTGGGTCAGCACAAAGTCGGGGGTCACAGTTAATGGGTCATCCGCCCCTGCGATGGTTACGGTCACCGTGGATTCCGCTGTCGCACCAGCCGCATCGCGCACGGTGATCTGTATCTCTTCGGGCGTGGATTGGCCGGAATCAAGCGACTGAAACCCCGCGCCTGGATCGAACTCCAGCGTGCTGCTGTCAACACCGGTCAGCGTCACGTTGCCCTCTCCGCTATAGCTGGTAATTTCGAAGCTCAGCGTGTCATTCGTGTCCACATCATTGGTGATTTCTGTCAGATCGAATGTGACCGGTGCCCCGTCTTCGACAGAGGAAAGCGCACCTGACGAGATCGTCGGGGCGTCGTTCACGTTTGCAACGGTTAGGGTGATCGTGGCAGGGTCGCTGACCACGCCATCGCTTGTCACCGTGTAGGCAAAGCTGTCTTCGCCTACGTAGTCCTCATTTGGCACATATTCGAATGCACCGGTATCCTCGAAAAGAGTGAGCGTGCCGGAGGTTGGCTGTGTCACAATCGCAAATGTTACCGGACCAGCGGCTGCGCCGCCGTTGGTCAACTGACCGCTTTGCGTGGCGTCTTCCTGTACGGGTACCACCGCAGGCTGCGCCTGTGGGGCATTCGCAGGCTGTTCTGGCGGGGCGGGCGGTTCAGGTTCCGTCTCTGGCTGTGGCTCGGGTTCCGGCTGTGGCTCGGGTTCCGGCTGTGGTTCGGGCTCTGGCTGTGGCTCGGGCTCTGGCTCTGGCTGTGGCTCGGGTTCCGGCTGTGGCTCAGGATTGGTATTTTGCCCAGAACCTGCGCTACCCTGCGTGGGTGGCGTTTCGCCTGGCGCGGGAGGGCGCGGCGTCGTGGAGGGAGGTGGCGGATCTGAAGGGCTGCCTTCTTCGGACCCATCATCGCCATTGGGTGGTGGTTGCTGTTCGTTTTGTGGGGGTGGCAACGGTTCATCCGTCTCAGAAGGGTCATTGCTGTCGTTACTTTGATCCCCCCCCTCGCCATCGCCGCCCAATTCGACAAATGTCTCACCCGCCTCAACCCGTGTGGTGGCCGACCGATAGGCACTGAAAGCTTCGCTCAAAAGGACAAGATCAGCGGCAAAGTCGCTTTCGGTACGCACCACTTCGCGTGTCTGTCCTTCGATCGGAGAGACGATCCACGTTGTGTCTGTCGTGGTGATGAGGGCAATGAGGTTGCCATCAAGGTCGGTCAGTTCAATCGTGCCTACGCCGCCGTCAGGATCGCGGTTGAGTGACACCTGCAATGTGGCAACCCCGTCAACCATCTGGATCTGAACCTGGACGGTTGTGCCCCGAATGCCCATGGTAGCGGTCGGTGTGGTCACCTCCATGTCGCCGGTTTTGGCCACCTGACCTGCGATAAAGACAAAGCCGCCGGTGATCAGGCTGAAGCCTCCTGCATTTTCGCCGCCGTCGGGATCATAAACCAGCGTGTCGATCACCATGCGCGAAGACTGCGCCAGCGAGAATATGGTCCCGTCACTGAAAGTTATCGAAACCGTGCCATCCGCCGCGGTTGAAATGATGTCATTTTGGTAGATCTTTACACCAACTTCCAGATCATCGACTGAGCCATCGCTGCGTTGCACAGTCGAAAGCCCCCCGATGGTTTCGACCTGACCAATCGGCACTGGTGCCTGAACCTGACCCAATTGCGCGTATTGCGCATCCATGCTGGACCCGGCCAGACGGGCCGCAAGATGCCCGGCCAGCACCGCACCATTTGCCGCCACCAGATCAACCGGCGTGGCGGCAGTGAAATATTCCGGCACGACAAGGACGGGAACGCCATCGTTGGACAGAACCAGATCCTGGCCATTGCGCGCAAACTGCGCCTCAAAAAGTGCGACCCCTTCGGGAATGTTGACCGCATCGGGACCTGCCGAAGTGTTCAGTGTACCAAGCGCGACGTATGTGCCGTCAGCAAAATCATAGTCACGGGCCATACATGAATTCCTAAAATGAAATCGTTTTCCAAATAGTGGTCGTCTTAATTTTTGTCGTTCTGGTGCTACTATATCTTTTTATGCCCAAGACCAAAGCGAAGTTGATCACAGCTGCGGCAAAAAAGGCCCTGGCCGGGGCAATTGATGATCTGGTGATGCTTTTCCCGCCTGCTGGCCCTGCGACCTGTCAAGTGGCAGAAGTTTCCATTGCCAAACGGGGCTGAAAAGGGTCGCATGGCGGGATTGAAGATCGCGTTTCGGCCCCCGGCGAATTTGATTCGGGGTGCAATCAATTGAATTTATAGGCTGGCTTTGACATGAGATGGTTTGTGCGAAAGGTGGGCTGGGCCCGTTTTGCAGGTCTTGCGCTTTTGATCGCATTGCTGGCCGTGCGTATCGCCGATCCTGTCTTTATTGAACGGCTCAGGTTGCAGGCCTTTGACACCTACCAGCAGATCAATCCGCGCGAGCGCCTTGGCGCACCTGTCGCGATTTTGGATGTGGATGACCGCAGCCTGGCCGAGGTGGGCCAATGGCCCTGGCCGCGCACGCAGATCGCTGAGATGACGCTGAAGGCGATGCAGGCAGGGGCCGTGGCCGTCGCCTTTGACGTTATTTTCTCTGAGCCTGATCGGCTGTCGCCTGAGAATATCGCGCTGGATAACCCTGATTTGCCGCAGTCCGTGCGCGCAGAGCTGCGCAAGCTGCCGCCCAATGATGAGGTGCTGGCCCAGGCATTTGCGCGGTCGCGGGTTGTGGTGGGACAGACCAGCATGCGCAATGCCGGTTCAGGTGAGGCGGGCGGCCCTGCGCCGCTGGATGTGCCGCATGCTATTCTGGGGCCAAACCCTGACAGGTTCTTGTTGCGGTTTCCCGATCTGATCCAGAACCTTGAGGTGTTGGAGAATGCAGCCGCCGGGCATGGGATGTTTACGGTTCTGCCTGATCCTGATGGCGTTTACCGCCGGGTGCCCGTGGTGATGCAGGCCCAAGGGGCCTACCGGCTGGGACTGTCGATCGAACTGCTGCGCATCGCGACCGGCGGCGAGGCTTTTGCCATACGTTCAAACGACGCTGGTATCGACGGTGTCGTTGTCGCCCGGCAGCTGATCCGGACCGAACAGGACGGCACCGTATGGAATAACTTTTCCCCAAGCAGCCGTGACCGGTTTGTGTCAGCGGTTGACCTGCTGAATGGCACCTTGCCGCCCGGACGGCTGGCCGGGCATCTGGTCCTGGTCGGCACCTCTGCCATCGGGCTGGAGGATTTTCGCGCCACGCCGCTGGGCCTGCCGATGGCCGGAGTTGAGATCCACGCCCAGGTTTTGGAAAACATCCTTGGCAAGTCGCTGCTGTATCGCCCGAACTACGCCATCGGGCTGGAACTTGCCTTTGTGGCGGGCATGTCCTTGCTGGTGATCATCATGGCCCCGATGCTGACGGCGACCTGGCTGTTGCTGGTGACGGGCACGTTGATCGCGATCAGCGCGGGTGGGGCCTATTACCTGTTCATCGACTCGTTGCAGTTGATCGACGCCACTTTCCCGGTCCTGTCGGTATTCCTGGCCGCTTTGCTGATGTTCAGCATCAACTACATTCGCGAAGAGATCCAAAAGCGCGAGATCCGGGGCGCGTTTGGCCAATATGTATCGCCCGATCTGGTCGCGGCATTGGCCAAGGACCCACATCAGCTGAAGCTGGGCGGAGAGCGGCGGGAACTGTCCATCCTGTTTACCGATGTCCGAGGTTTCACAACGATTTCAGAAAGTTTCAAGGAAGACCCCACAGGGCTGACCGCGCTGATGAACCGCTTCCTGACGATCATGTCAGACGCGATCATGGACAAGAACGGAACGATCGACAAATACATGGGCGATGCGATCATGGCCTTTTGGAACGCCCCTTTGAATGAGGTGGATCATGCGCGCCTGAGCTGTGCAGCGGCCCTGCAGATGATGGTGGATATCGATACCCTGAACGCTGTGCGGCTGAAGGAAACCGAAGGCAAGGCTGTTCCAATTGATATCGGCATCGGCATCAACACAGGCGATTGTGTGGTTGGAAACATGGGCAGCGACAAGCGGTTTGACTACAGCGCGCTGGGGGATCCGGTGAACCTTGCCTCGCGGTTGGAAGGTCAGACGAAATCTTATGGTGTGGACATTATCATCGGGGCCAGTACCGCCGCATTGGTCGAAGATGAATTTGCGGTCATCGAGCTGGATCTGATCAGGGTGAAGGGCAAACTTTTGCCGGAACATATCTATGCGTTGATCGGGGATGAAAGCGTCAGGAAAACCCAAGGTTTCGCGACCCTCAAGGCCGCGAATGAGGCCATGATCGAAACCTATCGGGGTCAGGATTGGGCTGCGGCATTGACAGCGGCAGAGCAGATGCGTGCCGCCGGGCGCGCCTTGTCGGTTGATCTGGATTTCTTTGCGGCACTTTACGAAGAACGCATCGCGTCCTTTCAGTTTGCCCCGCCCCCCGAAGAGTGGGATGGCGTGTTCGTGGCCACAAGCAAGTAGTCGCGGATCACCTTTCGCGAAGAGCCTCTGCCTGCGCCCGACGCAGCGGTTTGAGAAGGTAGGTCAAGACACTCTTTTGTCCGGTCTGGATGTCGACACTTGCCGTCATGCCCGGTGTGATTGCCAGAGGATCATCAATCGGGCCAACCTCGTTCTTCTTGGTGCGCACCACGACCTTGAAAAACTCGCGGCCTTCGGGATCGGTAATCGTATCTGCCCCGATGCGGGTGACTTCACCGTCCAAAGAGCCGTAGACGAGGTAATCATAGGCGGTGATTTTGACCGCAACCTTGTCGCCGGGTTTGATAAAGGCGACATCGCTGGGCAGAATATTCGCCTCTATCAGCAGGCCGTCATCGCTGGGCACGATTTCGGCCACAGGTATGCCGGGTTGTACGACAGCACCAAGCGTATTGACCGTCAAACGGTTCACCGTGCCCCGAACAGGCGACCGTAGCTGCGTGCGCAGCACACGGTCGTCCGCCGCTTTGAGTGCCTCCTGGACCACGGCCAATTCGACCTGCACCCGCGCCAGCCGTTCGCGCGCGGACAAAACATAAGAGGATCTGGCCGCCGCGATCTGGCTTTCTGCCTGGGCCAGTGCCGCCTGCAGCCTTTGCCGCGATGCCTGTCCCACGGACAGATCGCCGCGCAGTTCAGCCAGTCTGGAATTCACACGAAGCAATTCAATCTTTGGCACGGCATTCTGTGCCACCAGTTCAGAGATCAGCAGCTGCTCTTCGCTGAGCGGCGCGATCATTTCCTGTCGCTTGATCTGCATCGCGTCAAGCTCTGCCAGCTCACTGCGTTTTTGCGCCACGGTGTCCTTGAGCACGGCCATTTCCGCCTCGAATTGTTTGCGCCGTGAATAGAATACTTCGGTTTCGACACCTGTGGCCAGTGGATGGCGCTGGACAAATTCAGGATCGAATTGAAGCGCGGGACGGGTCATCGCCTCGGCTTCCAGTCGGACCTGTTCGGCCAAAAGCGCGGTTTCCTGACGTTTCAATTCGCCCTGTTTGGACTGGAACCCGGTATCGTCGATCTGCATCAGGACCTGACCAGATTGCACATTGTCCCCTTCGGCCACGAGGATCTTTCGCACGATGCCGCCTTCAAGGCTTTGGACAATCTGCAATTGCGACGAGGGGATGACGCGCCCCGTGCCCCTTGTGACTTCTTCGATCTCGAACAGATAGGCCCAGACCAGAAAGCCAAGAACGATGGCCGCGATCATAAAAAGCGGGACCCAGCGGCTTTGATACAGCGCGCTTTGTCCGGCGGCACCGACGTTGTTCACATATTGCTCTTCAACTTGACGCACAAACATCGGTTCAGCCCTTGCTCCCCTGTGCGAGTTGATTTTCCTTCAGCGTCTTGATCACGCTGTCCTTGCTGCCATCAAGCACCTTTCGGCCCGCATCAAGGATGACAAAACGGTCTGCAACAGCGGCCAGTGATTGCCGGTGCGTGCACAGGATCAGCGTGGTGCCGCCCGCGTTCAATTCTTTGAGACGCTCGCAGACAATGCGCTCCATCTCTTGGTCCATCGCATTCGTAGGCTCATCCAGAAACAGCAGCTTGGGGGATTTCAGCAGCACCCGCGCCAAGGCCAATGCCTGCGACTGCCCCCCTGACAAACGGCTGCCGTTTTCCGATAGCTGCATTTCCAGGCCGCTGGAATGGCTGGCCACAAAGGCACCAAGGCCGGAATAATAGAGCGCTTGTTCGATCTCTTCCTGCGTGGCGTTGGGCCGTGCCAGCAACCGGTTTTCCTTGAGCGTGCCAGTGAACAAATCGCTGTTCTGGGGCAGATAGCCGATACCGTCGCGCAATTCTGCGCGGTCATATTGGTTCAGACCAAAGCCATCTACCCGGATGGTCCCCTGTTGCGGTTCAATCAGACCGCACAGCAGTTTGCCAAGCGTCGTCTTGCCCGACCCAACCTTGCCCAAGAGCGCCACGCATTCACCCGGCTGGATGTCGAGCGTGAGGTTCTGAACCGCCGGAACCTGCGTGTCGGGGTAGCTGAAGGTCACATCCGTCAGGTCCAGCGCGGCCGCCTTGACACGCAGATGGGAGCGGACGGTTTGCGGCTTGTCGCCGCGCAATGCCATCATCTCATTAAGCGAACGAAGGGACTTTATCGCGTATTGCAGACGGAACGTGGCCTGCGCGATGGCCGACAGCGGGGCAAGGGCGCGGCCCGACAGGATTGATGCCGCGATCAGGGCACCGATGGTGATCCGCCCTTCAAAGATCAGGTAAACGCCCCAGACGATGATGCCGACGCTGACACATTGCTGGATGAACATGGTCGCATTCATCGAGAAGTTGGACCAGAACCGGGCTTTGCCGGTCACGCGGGCAGTGGCCGCGATTGCGGTTTCCCATTCGCGCTGCATGCTGCCTTCGGCATTCAGTGTCTTGACCGTTTCTGCCCCGCGCAGGCTTTCCATGAGGATGGTTTGACGGCGGCTGGCCAGTTGCACAGCACTTTGCGCTGTAGTGCTGATCGCCGCGCGCGAGGTCATCGCGATGATCAGCACAATCGGGATGGCCAGTGCTGGCAGCAGGGCCAGCGGACCCACGATGCTGAAAAGCACCAGCAGAAAGACAGCGATAAACAGCAGGTCGAAAAATGACACGAACGTGC
>Ga0213861_10001137_pt1 | contig 23613 bp, 20 predicted proteins | sample PICome_4_FD_160110 | JGI IMG/M metagenome (GOLD analysis project Ga0213861, IMG submission 160110) | Coastal seawater microbial communities near Pivers Island, North Carolina, United States - PICO131 | ecosystem: Environmental > Aquatic > Marine > Coastal | place: USA: North Carolina... | reverse complement strand
CCAGCAACATCGAAGGTCTTGCATCTGGCATACGCTTTCCAAACGATGTCACATACTCAATTGGATCGTCATAAGAGACTTTTACCCCCTTTACCTCAGCAAGTTGTGCAACTTCACTTGCACATCCGCAAGCTATCTTCCAGGACTCTTTATCATTCATTAATTCTCCAAGAGTGAAATCAAATACAGTACAGGGTCCTGAGAAAGTTACATTGCACAGAAATTTTTCCCAAATTAGCTGCTCTATATCTTCAAATGCCTGAACATCAAAACCCGCGCTCTTCCAAATTTTTTCTATACTCTGCAAACGCTCAGTGATGCCTCCAGTCATTTCTCCGACCCGAATCATTTTCATTGCGTTATGATGTGCATGCCCGGGTGCAACCAGCGATGCACCAAAACCTTCGGCAACGCCTAGAAGAACGTTTTCTGTAGACATGTGCTTAGCAATACGCTCTCCAGAACCAAGACCATTTTGAATAGTTAGAACCAAAGAGTCAGACCGCATAACCCGGCTTACCTGATGAGCTGCATCCGCAACACCTGATGCCTTCGTTGCAATAATATAAAGATCACATGCACCGGCCTCATCGAGTGTTGAACTTGCATGCAGGTTACGAACAGTGCGCTCGCCGCTGGCTCCAGTAACGGTAAGACCGTTCTGCACAATGGCATCAACATGCTCTTGCCACACATCTATGGCATAAACATTATTGCCTGCATCTGCTAACAATGCGGCATAGATTGACCCCATCGCCCCAGTGCCAAGTATCGCTATTTTCATGATTGATAATCACTCTCTAAAACACATTAATCTTCGACAACCTATACATTGTCATTAAATTATTGAACCGTCGATATTTTATTACTATTGAATCAAAATATCTGAAATAATTTGGCTCGCAAAAAGTTTATTAAAATTTGAGATTTCACTACAAGAGCGAATAGTAATATGAACGAAAGACCGGTAATCCTAATCACGGGATCCTCAGGCGGAATTGGAACCGCAGCTGCAATTTGCTGTGCAAAACAAGGCGCACAAATTGTGCTGCATTATCACCGCAATAAAAAAGGAGCTGAAGATCTTGCAAAAACTCTAGATGGTGCAGATCACATATGTATAGCGGCTGACTTAACTAATCCAGAACAAACCGAAAACCTGATTACTGAAACGGTATCCAAAGCCGGTCAGTTAGATGTGGTCGTTAATAATGCGGGAGTATCCAGACGTGCCGATATTGCAAACATCGATTACGAAGAATGGCAAAAAAACTGGCAATATGTGGTAGAAACAAACCTTACTGGGCCGGCAAACCTCGCTTATTGTGCATCCCAAGCGATGCTTAAACAGGGTGGCGGTAGAATCGTTAATGTCTCATCAAGGGGCGCATTTCGTGGCGAACCGTTAATGCCTTGGTACGGTGCATCAAAGGCTGGACTCAACGCAATGGGGCAATCGATGGCGCAGGCACTTGGCCCAGAGAACATTTATATCTACACTGTGGCTCCAGGCTTTGTGGAAACTCCAATGGCAGCGGCTATTCTAGCTTCACCTGAAGGTGAGAGCATTCGCAATCAAAGCTCAATGAAGCGCGTCGCCCAACCAGCGGAAATTGCAGAGACTATCCGTTACTTGGCCTTCGATGCACCGGCATTTATGACAGGTTGTATCATTGATGTTAACGGCGCTTCTTATCTCCGCTCATGAACGATCTAGTTCAGTTTACTCTTGAGGGTAAATGCGCTCTGGTAACCGGTGGTGCATCCGGCATTGGTAAAGCTACGGTGGAGCTACTCGCCAAAAGTGGCTGCGCAGTAGCCATTAACGACCTGAGCCTGGATGCGCGGCTTACTAAGTTGGTCGACCAACTTAGTAAGCTTGGACACAAGGTTTGTGCTGTTCCGGGCGATGTCAGTAACAAGCAGTCAGCAAACCGAATTGTTAGCGATGCAATCGATAAATTAGGTCGTTTGGACTATCTTGTAAATAACGCCGGAACACCCAATACAGCAAGTGTGATACCGGCATCCGATCTTGATGCAATGGATGAAAATTTCTGGGAACGGATTCTTTCAGTTAACCTGCTTGGTCCATTTTGGATCGCTCGTGCTGCGGCCAATGAGCTTAAGAAAACCCGTGGATGTGTGGTCAATACCATATCAGTTTCCGCTTATCACGGTGGTGGTAGCTCTCTTGCCTATTCCGTATCAAAATCCGGACTTACCGGTTTAACCAGAGAATTAGCACGCGGGCTCGCGCCTGATGTTCGGGTAAACGGTATTGCGCCAGGATTGGTTGATTCCGATTGGCAATGTGAATTTGGTGATGTTGAAAGTTATGCTAAACAGCATGTTCCTCTCCAAACCGTGGGTCAGCCTGAGGACTATGCCCAAACGATTGTGTATTTATGCACCGGAGCAAAATATATAACAGGTGAAGTAGTGATGGTCGCGGGCGGCATGGGAATCTGATCGATAATGTTGGGTAACCTTATGCTTTGTCCTGTATTGTCTTGTCATTACTTAGTAGACTCTATCTACCCAAACTTGGAATACAGAAACTACTAGTTATAGAACATTCCAAGCCCCAAGGAACTATTTAGTTTCTCATCACTAATATCAGGAGTATCTTCTATGCATTGGATGGTTTATTTATCAGGCGAAATTCACAGCGACTGGCGACAACAAATAATGGATGGAGCCGCACAACTGGATCTTCCTGTTAGTTTTAGCTCAGCAAACACAAATCACGAGGCCAGTGACGCCGCCGGTGATTTTCTTGCACCGCAGAGCGATGGGTTTTGGAGAGATCATAAATCTTCGAAGGTAAATGGAATTCGCACACGAACCCTGATACGAAATTGTGATATTGCAGTTATTCGATTTGGGGACAAATACAAGCAGTGGAATGCAGCATTTGATGCTGGTGTATGTGCGGCATTAGGCACACCCTATATTACCCTTCATGACGAAGACATTATTCATCCACTAAAAGAAGTTGATTCCGAGGCTATGGCCTGGGCAACAACACCCGAGCAGGTTGTAAAAATCTTGCAATACACAACATCCTAGCTGGACATTTCCTCAAGAAGCCAATCTCGGAAAGCAATGGTCGCTCGATTGGCTTTTTGCTGAGGATCACTACGAAGTATATACCCGTACCCGTTCAAACAGCGTTCGAACGGGGCTATAAGCAGGCGACTATCGATTTCCGAGCGCATCATATCATCAGCCAGAATTAAGCCCTGGCCGTCGATTGCTAATTGCACGCGAACATTTGCATCGCTGACCACCAGTTTTTGGTTTGGCAATGCATCGGAGCCGGCCCACTCCCCCCATAAATCCTGTGAACGGTCTTCGCATAACAATACTGCTTGGGGATCAAGAGAATCATTGTGACATCCAAATTTCTCAACCAATCCAGGGCTAGCAACCGGATATAAAGACATTGGTAATTCTTTAAGACGATCCTTACTTTCCTCTCCTTTACACTTTCCCCACTGAATCGCCACATCGACATCATCAAGGGAAAATTCGTCGGTGTTTACTGCATGATGAAAAACAATCGATATTTGCGGAAAACGTTTAGTAAAAGAAGCAATTCTAGGTGACAACCAGCGTGCTGCCACATAGGTGGTTGCACCAATTCGCACATCACGATTATCTGTTCGTTTAAGTTTAGCCAGACCCCCACCAAGTTCAGCAAATACTTGCTGAACGGTCAAAAACAAAAGTTGTCCCGCGTCAGTTAGCAGCACCTGCCTCACACTGCGGTTGAACAATCGAGTATCCAACTCTTCTTCAAGCATACGAATTTGATAGCTCGCAGCGCCTTTGGTAATACACAATTCTCGGGCTGCTTGGCTGAAACTTAAAAGCCGTGCCGATGCTTCAAAAACCTTAAGTCGATCCAACGGAGGTAGTACGTGTTTCAAACTGTCGTCCGGCATTTGAATAGCTAATATCATATAGTATAAAAATATTGAACTATAGTGCAATATTTTTCCATTGTTATTATGTCTAAATCGGCACAGTATTAGTCACTGCAACAAATATAAGTTTATTGTTAACCGCTGTAACTATAAAGAGTATTCCTGATGAAAAGTCATGCACGTGTCGTTGTTATTGGTGGTGGAATTGCCGGTAGTTCCACACTGTTCCATCTAACTGAACTTGGTTGGAGGGATGTTGTATTGGTTGAACGAGACGAATTAACGTCTGGTTCAACATGGCATGCTGCGGCTCAAGTCACACAATTTGGCGGCAACCAAACTATGGTGGCGCTGAAGAAACACAGCATTGATTTATACCGGCAACTGGCAGCCGATGAGGAGTTTCCAATTAACTACCATATTACTGGTGGTATGCGACTCGCTTATAACCAAAACCAAATTGATACGTATAAACACTATATCGGCATGGCAAAAGGTATGGGTGTTGAATTTGAATACATCGACGCAGCGGAGGCAGGAAAACGGCATCCATTAATGGACACCAAGGGACTAAAAGGCGCCTGGTGGGATCCATTAGACGGTGACATTGATCCGGCACAACTTGTATTTTCACTTGCCCGCAGAGCGCGTAAGGCCGGCGCAGAGATCTATCGGTTTAATCCAGTTGAAAACATAACACGCAAAGTTAATGGAGAATTTATTGTTCATACTAAAAATGGCGATATCACTTGTGAGAAAGTAGTAAACGCTAGCGGATACCGAGTAAACGAGGTCGGCAACATGCTGGGAGTAAGTCACCCCGTAGTATCCATGGAGCATATGTATTTCCTGACTGAGAGTATTCCGCAGCTAGAAGCACTTGATCACCGTGTTCCGATAATACGTGATCCAGGTGATGATTTTTATAGCCGCCAGGAAAAGAAAGGTCTGTTAGTTGGTGTTTATGAGCAAGCCTGTAAACCATTCGGCTTAGATGGAATTGATCCGAACTTTACAAAATCTCTTTGCCCTTCCGATCTTGACCGCTGTTTGGATAATATGGAACGAATCTTTGAACGATTACCCTGCCTAACGGAAACCGGCATCCATACAGTTATCAATGGACCAATTACTTACACCATTGATGGCGCACCGCTAATCGGGTCGATTCCAGGTATACCCAATGCATTTGCCTGCTTAGGATTACGTGCGGGTATTGGTGAAGGTGGTGGCCATGGAAAAATACTCGCCGAACTGATCGTACACGGTCAGTGTGAATGGGATGCGTGGTTCCTCGATCCAAGACGCTTTACCGGCTACGCCAACACCGAGCATACCCTTCCAAAGGCCATTGAAGACTACCAACGCGAGTTCCACTACCATTTACCCCACGAACATAGACCGGCTTCACGACTCGCGCGTACTACTCCATTATATGCAGTGCTCGATCAATTTAATTGTGAGTGGGGAACAGTAAACGGCTGGGAACGGGCCCTTTTCTTTAAGCCTGAGGCTTCGTTTGTTGACGAACATAGCTATCGATACACACCGACTAAAAACATTGTAGCCAAAGAAGTGGAGGGAATTTGCAACGGTGTGGGCATAATGGAGGTATCGGGTTTTAATCGTTTTGAAATCAAAGGACCGGGCGCTACAGAATTTCTTAACCAGATGATTTGTGGTGTCATGCCCAAGGCCACCGGTAAAGTAAACCTCTGCTATTTATTAAACGAACACGGCAATGTGCTAACCGAAGCCACCATCGCCAAACTGGGGGAAGATCATTACTGGTATGGGTCCGCAGCAGGCGCCGAGTGGCATGATCGAGACTGGTTAGCCCACTACATGCCGCCTACCGTCACGTTAACTGAAATGGTTGCCACTCACACTACTTTAGTAGTTGCCGGGCCTCAATCGCGTAACCTGCTGCAATCGGTATCACCCCGATGCGACTGGTCTAAACAAGCATTTAGCTGGATGCAGGTGCAAGACATGTTTATTGGTCATGCCGAGGTTACTGCAATGACCGTCAGTTTTAGTGGAGAACTGGCATACGAACTACATGTACCAAACGAACGTTTATACCTAGTCTATAAAACCCTACAAAGTGCTGGCAAGGCTTTTAAACTGCAAAATTTTGGACTGTACGCTACAGAGTCTATGCGTGTTGAGAAGGGCTATCGTCACTGGAAAGCTGATTTAATTTATGAACACAACCCTATTGAATCCGCATTAGAGCGTTTTGTAAATTTGGATAAAGACGATTTTATCGGCAAGCAAGGATTGCTCAAGCAACTGGAAAGTGGGCATCGAAAATTATTTGTCAGCATGGTTGTCGACTGTAACATTGCCAGTGCGCATGGTGGAAATGCCATATTTTCTGGTAATCAGCAGGTGGGCTCGGTTACCTCCGGAGATTACGGTCATCGCACTAATAAGAACATCGCATTCGCTTTTGTAAATCCCGATATGGCTAATAAAGGTCAACAAGTCGAAATCGAAATTCTGGGCACACGATACCCAGCCATTGTTGTCCACCCGTGTCTTTATGATCCCGAAAATGCACTCGTACGTAGCTAGTTAATTATTATGAATGATGCAGCAAAATCCAAACGTAGAACACGTCGATCCGGCGGCCAATCAAGCCGCGAAGCTATGCATGCCATACGCAGCTTGCCACCGGAAATCGATCCATGCCCACCGGGCGCAGTTGGGGGTCAATACAAACCGTTAACAGGGAGCGACATACAAAAAATCTACCAGACATCCCTGCGAATTTTGGAAGAGCTAGGTATGGGCGAAGCACCAGACATCCTTATCAATCGAGCGGTAAGTTGTGGAGCCCATGTAAACAAAGACGGTCGTTTATGTTTTCCACGGAGCATGGTGGAAGATATTATCGATAAGTCATGTAAAAAATTTACCCTCCATGGTCGCGATCCCCGTCACGACTTTGAAGTAGGCGGCGACACGGTGTATTTCGGCACAGGTGGAGCTGCTGTCCAGACATTGGATATAGACTCAGGAATATATCGACCCTCGACACTTCGAGATCTCTACGACTTTTCACGAGTTATCGATACCCTAAATAACGTAAGTTGGTTTACCCGATGCTGTGTCGCGACCGACGTTCCCGATAATTTCGATCTAGACGTGAACACTGTTTACGCGATGTTGCGTGGGACAAAAAAACCGATCGGAACCAGTTTCTTCGTCGGGGAACATGTTGACGCTGTAGTAGACATATTCGACGAAATGATGGGCGGCAAGAATACATTCAGACAGCGACCTTTTTGCAAAGCGCATATTAGCCCGGTAATTTCTCCACTGCGTTATGGTGCAGATGCAGTTGAGGTAGCGCTTGCGTGCATGCAACGGGGTATGCCGATAAATAATATCGTCGCTGCTCAATCCGGAGCAACCTCACCCGCCACGATCGCCGGCATGCTGACATCAACCTTGGCAGAAACACTTGCCGCTCTAATAATGATCAATGTATTTGAAGCCGGCTATCCTATGATCTTCTCCAATTGGCCACTGGTAATTGATTTACGTTCAGGCGCTTTCGCTGGGGGGGGCGGTGAAATTAGCTTATTGAATGCGGCTTCCGCACAGTTATCCAACTGGCTAGGACTACCGTCCGGCGTGGCATCAAGCATGGCAGATGCCAAAGCCGTAGACGCACAAATGGGTATGGAGAAAGCCTTGTCTTCTCTGGCAACCGGATTAGCCGGTGGCAATATGATCTATGAATCATCCGGAATGATGGCAAGCTTGCTTGGAGTATCATTTGAAGCCTTCATGATCGACGATGAAATGTTATCTCATGTTTATCGTATGTTACGCGGTGTAGAAGTTAGCGACGAAACACTGGGTTTTGAAGCAATTCGGGAAGCAATAAACGGCGAAGGACACTTTCTCGGTGGTACGCATACCATGGAAGCAATGCAACGAGATCATTTCTACCCGAAACTAACCGATCGTAACGATCCACGCACTTGGGCTCAATTGGGCGCAACAGACATGTGGAAGCGCGCGAACGATGCGGCCAGAGAAACCCTTAGTAATCATCATCCAAACTATCTTGATCCCGCAATAGATCAGAAAATCCGTGAGCGTTTTAACATCTTCCTGGATCTGCCTTAACAATAATCGGAAAAAAAATCCGCAATATGTCCCAACGAAGCATCGGCTTCGGGAACATCTGGATAAAACTCAAACACATGCCATAACATATCCCAGACATCCAGGTGCACCTCGACACCCGCACTATCCAGTTTCTCTGCCAGTCGTCGGGTCATATGTTGCAGGCAATCCCCTGTGCCAGTAGTTAGAATGACAGGCGGAAACCAATTCCCAAACTCTCCGTGCAATGGAGATATAAGCGGGTTAGACGGGTCTCCTGATCCACTATAAATTTTACTACCCTCCTCTATGTACTGGGGTGGCAATGTGGAATCGTGTGGAAAGATTGCTGCCGCATCATAGGCATCACATGACAGATCGATCCATGGTGATAGTAATGCGACGGCTGCCGGCATAGGCAGCCCATCCTGATGGGCATGGAGTAATAGGGATACACTCATATTGCCACCGGCAGACTCACCCGCAACTATAATATTTTGCGCACCTATAGCATCAACCAGCGAACCATACACAAGCATGCATTCGTCATGAGCAATCGGAAAAATGTTTTCAGGCGCCAAACTGTAACGCGGGCTTAGAACTCGCATGCCAAGCTTTTCCGCTAACACGGCGCTAATGACCAAGTCTTCTTCGGGGCTGCCCATCATATAGCCACCACCGTAAAAATATAAAATAACTTTATTAGTTCGATTTAAATCAAGGTGTTTTGGCGTAATACTTAAGCAAGGAACTCCCGCAATTTCATCTTCAACGACCAGTGAACAATACTTTTCCTGAATTTCGGTAAAGACGGGCTTATCACGGTGCCAGTTTCGCCTTCGCATTTCCGGAAGATTTTCCGCAACGATTAGCTCCTCTTCCTGGTAATTTGCTACCGTCAAAAAAGTAGCAGCAGCATCACTTAAATCACTAAAGTATCGGTTTTTTATCATTACAAATCACAAAAAGTAAAATTTAACGGGTAATAGTATAACAAGTAGAACTTTTAACAGCTTTTTAGGAAAGTGAATCAATCTTATAGTCATCGGGATCAAAATTCGCATCTGGAAATTGAGGATCCATTTCCTCAAGCGTATCCCGTAAGATTTGGCTCACAATAAAGTTCCGATACCAGCGTGTCTCGGCGGGGACTATGTACCAAGGAGCCCTGGAGGTTGAGCATCGTGATAACATGGTTTCGTAAGCGGATGTGTACTCGTCCCAGTGTTCACGTTCGACCAAATCCGCAGGATTAAACTTCCACTGTTTAGATGGCTTTTCAAGTCTGCGAATAAGTCGCTCGCGTTGATATTCAGATGATATATGTAACATAATTTTTACAATTCGGGTGCCTGCTGAATGCAGCAAGTTCTCAAACTGGTTGATTTGTTCATAGCGCTGATCGATCACGCGATCAGCGGCCCATTGATGTACCTTAACGATAAGTACATCCTCATAATGGGAGCGGTTAAAGATACTTATTTGACCGGCGGCAGGTGTGTGCGGGTGCACCCTCCACAAAAAATCATGTGCCAATTCCTCATCTGTTGGTTTTTTGAAGCCATGAACAGCACAACCTTGAGGATTTAAGTGTCCAACTACTTTTTCTATCGTACTGTCTTTGCCGCCCGTATCCATAGCCTGAAATACTACTAACAAAGACTGTTTTTGCTCAGCATGTAATCGCACTTGAAGCTTACGCATTTTCTCCTGGTTTTTCTTCAGAAGCTTCTTAGCATCGTCTTTACTAAGTTCGCCCGAATACTTGGTTGCGAACGCTCGCAATGACATGCTTGATGGAGCATCTAGCTTTATTGGATGATATTCGACAGTCATATAAAGAGTCGTTCGACTTAGTAACGTTTAGATTGTATCTATAACAATTGATAATCCATCAATGTCAGATACAAGTGGCGAGGAGATTCAAACACCAACCCATTAAAGCCCAAGCCAATTGCCGCTTGCACATTATCAGCACGATCGTCAATAAACACACTATTTTGCGGCACAATACTAAACTGTGCTACCGCTCGCTCAAATATTTCCACATCGGGCTTAAGGATTCCACAATCTCCAGAGAGTAGCACATCAGTAAACGAGTTCAGAAAAGCGAATCGCTGTCTTGCCCATTCAAACTCCTGACGATTCCAATTACCAAGGGCATAGACCGGATAGCCTCGCTCCAACAATTCCGCAACCACTGAAACAGTGCCCTCAATGGCGCCGGGCAATAGTTGATGCCAGTCACTTTTCCACACATTAATCGCCGATGCGTAGTCAGGATGAGCAACTACTAAATCGCCCAGGACACTATCAATATCATCTCCACGACTAATCCTATTCTGGGCCTCGCTACTCATCACTTCACTCAAAAAAAATGAACAGTCTAGGTTCGAATCCGCAAAATACTTCTCAAAATAGGGTTCTGGTCGCCAATCGAGTAATACCCCGGCGACATCAAACACAAATGCTTTACTAGTATTCGGTGTTTGCATAAAAGTTACCGCTGCCATTAAAAAGATCGAAGTCTGCCATATTTTTTCGCCACAGGTAAACTTTTCTGCCCTGCTCTAAAGACCGTTTTACGGTATGATTGCGGCCTTTATCTTCCCACGAGCTATAATCATGAGTGAAATCGAATCAAATCTAGAACGCTTAGGTATTGAACTACCCGATGCCCCAGCACCTGCTGCAAACTATGTACCATGGGTAAAAACTGGTAATCTGGTCTTCATTTCAGGACAAGTAACCATGGGAGCCAACGGTCTGGAGTATCAAGGCAAGGTTGGAAAAGATCTTGGAGTTGAGGAAGGACAAGCTGCTGCCAGACTTTGTGCGATCAATCTGTTGGCACAATTACGAAGCGCGTGCGACGGTGATATAGAACGCGTTCGTCGCTGCGTAAAACTTGGTGGATTTGTGAACTCTACGACTGATTTTGAAAATCATCCACAGGTCATTAATGGCGCATCTGATTTACTGGTAGAAGTGTTAGGTGATCGTGGGAAACACGCTCGATTCGCCGTTGGTGCAGGAAGCTTACCGTTTAACGTAGCGGTCGAAGTCGACGCTGTATTCGAGATCGAGTAGTTAATCCGATACGTTAGCAGTCTGGGCGGACTGGTACAACTTTACCTGTTCGTCAAGTTGCTCCATATGCGGATCTGAAATGTTTAGACGTTTTAAATTCTCGACCAGATCGAATAGATAATCCGAATTATTTCCCAAATAGCCGCGTGCAGTTGCCATATGCTTTATCCTCTTAGCAGGATCAATCTCTCCGCAATGACGATCACTATCTGGATCCATAACGAAGGTGAGTGCTTTAACCACACCCTGCGATGACTCCACATCCACCCAGGTTGGAATATATGCGTAGGAAACCATCTCTCGGCGAAACAGAATATCCAGCTCACCGTTTTTCCTTTCAGCACTAATTTCGTAAACTAGACCCGCACAATCGCCACCCGGCTCCAGGCCCAGCATCAGCCCGGGATTATCTTCACAGCCGCGTCCGAGAATAGTCCAGAAACAAAAACGTCTTTGATAGCCCAATAACGTTCCGGGAAAGTGGCGGGTAAAATGCAGAGCCGGGTTCCAAATTAGTGAACCATAGGCAAATACCAAAACAGACTCTTCCTCACCCATATCATCGAGAAACGATTGCACCATCTCAATACGTTCGTCATCTGTCATTACCCGCAAACGATGTGATCTCGTTTCTGCAAGAGCTTGTATCTGACCGTCAAGTATTGACTCTCGTGTTAACGGTTCATCTGCCATTAAATTTGATTTCACCTGCAATGATATATATGTAGACAAAGTGTAACATTGGTTTAGCTGAGCAATCCATGTAACTACTTTACCAATAATCGTCGATATAGGGCCAATTCCTGCTCCACACAACTCTTCATAGAATACTTCTGCTCTACATCACGTCGAGCCTGCTCGCGTATACGTTCAATCAATGCAATAGGTTGAGATAAGATGTAATTTAACGCTCGAATCTGATCATCCAACTCAGCATTACAGCAAAACCCATTTTCTTCATTACGCATTATCTGCTGTGCTGAACGCGTTCGTGATGCCAAAATTGGTATGCCGGCCGACATAGCTTCCAGCAAAACTTTCGGCATACCTGAGCCCCAAGCTTCGGTTAACAGCAGTAAATCATGGCTATGATACACGTGTACCATCTCATCATTTTCGACGCTGCCAAGAAAAGTTACAGAAACACCTTTTTGTTGCGCTAGATCATTAAGCTGGTTGCGTAATGGTCCTTCACCCGCAATACTAATTTCAATATCACGATCAATTGCTGCTGCCGCATCAATAACCCGATCAAAGTTTTTCATTTCCACCAAACGACCAACAAGTAGAATTCTTATTTTGGATGAAAGATCAGTCGATTCTGTGCGGTAAAACAAAATGTCTTCGTCCACCGCATTTGGCACCACGGTAATTTTGCTTCGATTTACGTGATAATGATCCACAATATATTGCGCATCAGATTCGGTAACGGTGATAACCGCATTGGCGGTATTAAATGCCAACCATTCTGCAAACAGTGATATTTTTAACGACAATCCGGATTTCTTCTGTTCGCTGATTATGGTTTCCTTTGTTCGCACCCAGCCGCAACGCACCACCATTTTAAGACTAGGACGAATCATCTTCCCAACCAATGCCACTAATGAACCAATGGATTGATTTGACTTTACTATATTGGCTTGACGAAAAGCCCGCCAATAATAAAAAGGCGCAACAACAGCGTATTTGTAATAATGCTCAATGCAACCGAGTCGATGCAATATACGTATCGGACTCCATGTTTCCTTGTACTGGTAATCTTTAAAACCGTAGGTAAGCACGGAAACTTGCTTTACCTTTTGTGCGATGAGTCCGTAATAACGTAATTCCCGCGCTGCATGCCCAGCATTGTGCCAAGCCTCTAACGAGCCACCTAATGTTAATAACAGCATCACATTAAAGTTATTATTATCGGGCTCTAAGGATTCGGGCATAATCGGGTGGATGGTGGAATCAATCCTCGATTATAAAGCGACTACACTGGGAAACCGAAGATTATTTGGCCGACAAAAGAAAATTAACGTCGGTTAATACAATCGAAATATAACCGTTACCCCGTATTTTTGATGGCAGACTGTAAAGCCTTATATCGGATTTGCTTGTTGTTATCATACCGTATTCGGTAAACTTCACCTGATTTTACAAAATTAACTGGGAATTTATACGTTAGGGTATGTCTAATGGAACCTATAAGTTGAAACATCTACGAAACGCCTTTATCGCGCTGGCATTATTACCTCAAGCGGCATTCTCGGTTACCCCACTATTCGATCTTGGCTTTGAAAGTGGAACATTTGGAGGTTGGCAACCCGGCGGCAATAACGGCGGTACAGCGGCTATTGCGGTAGAAGGAGAATGTTTCTCGGTTACCGATACAACCGGTATCGACCTCCCCGGCAACTATGCCGCATTTATCCGCTCCGTAGGTGCCGATGCCAATTCATTCGGAACCCTAACCTCTCCCACATTTAACGCTGGTATTGGTGTATCGTTTCGTGCTCTCACCGAGCGCATACCGGGCAAGAAAGTTCCGGTAATGCCGGTAGACTTTGCGGTAAATATTTTAGGCTCAGAAGGTGCCGTTTTAAAGTCTGTTGGTCTACAAACGGCCGTAGTTGATCTTAATGTAGGTTGTCTGGGTGATCCAGCAAACGGCGCATTCAGTACCCATTTTGTTAGCACGCGAGAGTTCGAAGGCCAGCAGATTCGCATTCAGTTCAAACAAGGAACTAAAACTCCAGGTCGTGGTTATTTCACGTTAGTCGATGAGTTAACACGATTTGATAATGGCGATCGTCAGGTATTGCCATATCGGCCTGTGGCAGTCGCCGGTGTTTCCGAAAACAATGCAGGAACGCTGCGGCTAGATGGGTCGATTTCCAGCGACCCAGGCGCACTTGCCTTGCAATATGAATGGCGTGTGCGTAACGATTTATTTATTCGAGAAGGTGAATTTCCATGTATCGGGGACCTCGAAACAGGCAATCATCAGGCCACACTCACAGTGAACAACGGATTGTACACAGACACTGACGAAATTATCTTCGTCATAACCGAGTCGGCGACATCAACCGGTAATGATTCATCCACAAATGATTTTACGGATGATTCAGCGGACAAAGACAGCGCCTTCACTCTGGATTGCAGCGACTCTTCGACAGATGACACATCCACAACTGATTCTGTGGACTCAACTAATGACTCAAGCAATTCAATGGATAATTCCGATCCCGGCGACGATAGTTTTCGACAAAATACGCCCCTCCTTTCAACTACCGCCGTAGTTTGGAAACCGATATCAGAAAGCAATGGCAAACTAGTGGTACTCACCCCGACAAGTTTCGGCACCCCAGGAATACGGTTATTCAATGGCAGTGGCATTCTGATTGAAGAAGGGGATTATGTTGGCCATACCAATGGCAACCGCGCCACCTACCGATTCAATCGCCCTGGCGCCGCCTATCAATCACCTGTATTCATACAAATTGGCAACGATAACTACCGTGTTGATTCCGCTGCCAATCGAGTGAACTAAAAAATCAGAATTGAAAAGGCTAAGAATTGAAAGGGCTAAACGTTGCACTTCCGAGTTGAATACAAGTTATGTAGTAGCGGCTCGGAGTCACGCCGATGTAATAGCTGCCTGAGCCGTAATTAAAAGTTAATTTATAACACGTAAGCGTTACCTAACTTTAGATGTTAGCGAGTCGATTCTAAGCTGTATAAAACATAGAGTTCTAAAGACTCAATCACAGTCGCTTGGCCACTTCTTCATACATTACTTCCGTAGCCCCACCACCGATTGATTGAACACGGGCATCACGAACCATACGTTCAATTGGCATGCCGCGCATATAACCACTGCCACCATGAAACTGCTGGCAATCGTACATCACTCTATTTACCAGTTCTCCACAATAGGCCTTAACCATGGAAACCTGTTTTACGCAATCGACACCTTGAGAATCCAGCCACGCTGAGTGATAAAGTAACTGCCTGGCAGCCTCTACTTCGGTTTGTCGTTCTGCGAGCCGGAGACGAATAGCTTGCTTATCCCAGAGCGTAGCGCCGAACGCTTTTCGGTTTCGTACATAATCTAGGGTTAAGTCCAGGGCCTTTTGAGCCTCACCCAATGCTTGGGCACCCAAAACCAAACGCTCGTTTTGGAAGTTTTTCATAATCGCGTAGAAGCCATGATGCTGTTCACCCAACACCTGTGCCTCACTAACGAAACAATCTTGAAATAATAATTCTGCTGTATCCGAGCTTCTCCAGCCCATTTTTTCCAACTTACGTGCCACCGTAAACCCGGGAGATCCCTTCTCGACGATGAACATCGTAGTACGCTGGGACCGCGGGCCATCCGGGTTTGTTTTAGCCGCTACGAAATACACATCGGCATGCACTCCATTGGTTATAAACACCTTGCTGCCATTAATCAACCATCCACCGTTAGTGGGTGTGGCTTTGGTTTGTATAGATGCCACATCCGATCCAGCCCCTGGCTCAGTAACCGCAACCGCAGTGATAGTCTCACCCTTAACAATCCCCGGCATATAGTGTTGTTGTTGAACTAGGGAACCCGCATTGGCTAAATGGGGTGAGGCCATATCGGTGTGTACAAGAACCGTAATGGCGAATCCACCAAAGGTTGAACGTCCCAGTTCTTCCGCTAGGACAATAGTTGCCAAAACATCCATTTCGGAACCACCATATTCCGCACCGTAACGAATACCAAGAAAGCCCAGTTCGCCCATTTTTCGTAATACCTCGCGCGGTGTTACACCGGCCTCCTCCCACGGATCGCCGTGAGGGATGATTTCGGTTTCAACAAAGCGCCGCACCTGATCACGAAGCATCTGATGGTATTCGTTAAAGTAAATACTGTTACTCATAGTAGACACACTCTCACTTTATTCATTTCGTTCCTCCAATTCCAGCAGCAATATATGTTGATTAACACTTTGCCCTATTTCACACCGCAACGACTTAACCGTCGCTGTTGATGGGGCTGTCAGTGTTAGAAACTGCTTCATAGCCTCGATGACACACACGGCTTCGCCCTCTTCAACTTGATCCCCCACACCCACCAGTAACTCCACCACCCTGCCCGGCATTGGTGCAACTATGGCTAACGCATTATCACCCTGACCCCGCCCAATTGAGCTACGTTCAGCTGGCTGAGCAAGCGACGTAAAACCAATTTCGGAGCATTCACTGTGCCAGAAAGAGGATTGGTGATGGTAGATGAAACACTCGCAACTTTCTTCCGACACATAATAACGTAATACATAATTATCAAAACTTGCTGATTGTACGACTAGGGTTTCGACATCATTTACCGAACAACTTAGGGTTTTATTTTGTTGCTGAATACATACCGAATAATGTTCGCCATGTTTTTCAAAATACAACCAGTGCCGTGCCCCTTTGATGGTATTGGTAATTCTCCAACCTGCCAACGTCGTCCAGATTGAATTATCTTTCCCGTTTAGTAACAACAGGAATCGAGTCAGCGCAAGCTCGGTCACAATGGCTAGAACGTGCTTTGGTTCAGCAAAACAGAAACCATTATCCAGCAGCTCGGTGGTGTGCGTTAGGTTTTGGAACTCAGTCGATAACAGAAGCTGTTGTTGGGCTTTAAGCGTATTGGCAACACCAATCAGCCGTGTATTATTTATCGCTGCATATAGACTCTGTATCGCGCCTTGTCGATCACCTTCATGAACGATTAGTTTTGCCAACATAGAATCATATTGCATGCCGACATAATCTTTAGCCTGCACACCACTATCCACGCGAATCTTGTCACCTTGTGGCCATTGCAAATACTCGATACCGCCAATATCCGGTCGAAACCCGGAGTAAGGATCCTCCGCCAACACGCGTACTTCAATACTGTGACCGCTGCTCGTCACATCCACTTGGGCTAAGTCCAATATATCGCCCAATGCAATGCGCAATTGCCACTGCACAATATCGATACCGGTAATCATCTCGGTAACGGCATGTTCTACCTGTAAACGAGTATTCATTTCCAGAAAATAGAACACTTGATCTTGCGCATCGTACAAAAACTCAACGGTGCCGGCATTGCTGTAACCGATGTGTTTACATAGCATCAATGCCTGAGTAAACATTGCCTCGCGAATATGTTGTGGGATATTTTTAGCCGGCGCTTCCTCAATTAGTTTCTGGTGTCTACGCTGCCACGAGCAATCACGATCAAACAAATGAATACAATGCCCGTGTTTATCAGCCAACACTTGAACTTCAACATGGCGACATGCTGATAAGCAGCGTTCTACAATTACCGAATCATTAGCAAACGCCGCGTTTGCCTCCTGCCTTACAGTATACAAAGTTCTAACAAAATCATTCGAACCTGAGACCTTGCGCATACCTTTGCCACCACCACCGGCACAGGCTTTTATCATCAGCGGATAACCTAACCCATCCGCCTGCTCGAGTAGGCCATTTACATCACTTGAATCATCGAACCCAGGCACGATGGATACACCGGATTGGGCAGCAACTTTTCGTGCTGTTTCCTTATTGCCCATCAAGTCAATAATACGTGCATCAGGACCGACGAATATCAAGCCATTATCTTCGCACTGTTGGGCAAAATCGGCACTCTCAGCCAGAAATCCATAACCGGGATGTATCGCTCGAGCTCCAGCATCTATAGCTGTTTTAATAATCATCGGCCTATCTAGATACACGGACAAGTCACTAGCCACGTCTACACATATCGCGCGATCGGCTAGATGCACAAATAGTGCATCGCATTCTGCAGACGTGTGCAATGCAATACTTTGCATACCCAGACCTGAACAAGCACGTATTATGCGAACCGCTATTTCACCACGATTTGCAATAAGTATCGCACAGGGTGTCACTCGTTCGTCCTCCATGGCGGTGTTGTACGATTTAGAAAGCAATCAATACCGGTTTTACCTTCCTCTGTTTCCCAGGCATCGGCTAAACGGTCAGCGGTATAAATCATATTATCCTGCATAGCATGAGAAGCCACATAGCGAATAAGTTTCTTGGTTGCAGCAACGGCTTCAGGAGCAGCCTGTAAGTGATCCTGAACAATGCCTTCAATAGCAGCATCGATTGTAGCTTCATCAACGACGTGATTGAGCAAGCCGATACTCTGTGCATGGGTTGCGCTAAACAGCGCTCCGGAAAGCATGGTTGCACGGCTGTTATTCACACCGATACGTGCCACAACATAGGGAGAAATATTAGCCGGCAGCAAGCCCAATCTAACTTCCGTTAACCCAAACTTGGAACACTCAACACCAACGGCTATATCGCACACCGAAATCATGCCCACACCTCCACCATAAGCCGCTCCATTAATCTTGCCAATTAGCGGTTTTTGCAATTGATCTAGATCCGCGAGCATATCGGCAAGCGTGCTGCTTTCAGCAATACGGCCATTGCGATCACGTTCGATATTTTCGGCAAACCAGTTCACGTCACCACCGGCACAGAAGCTGCGGCCATTGCCAGTTAATACCACCACACGAATATCGGATGCAGAATTAATTATAGCTGCAGCATCACGCAACTCGGCTATCATTTGTGCATTTAATGCATTGTGTTTATCCGGACGCTCAAGACACAAGGTGGCTACACCGCGTTTATCAATAACCAGGGAAATAGTTTCATAGCTCATGGCAATACCGTTTATTTAGCAATAGTTCTACATTCGAAATACGGGAGCATAATTTTCCTCGCTGCCTTGGGTGCAAACAACATCCAGACATAGGCCCAATACTTCTCGAGTTTGTGTCGGTTCTATAATACCGTCGTCCCAAAGTCGCGCCGTTGCATAATAGGGATCCGATTGCTCGGTATATTGTTTACGCACTTTTGCTTCAATATGCTCCAACTCTTCATCGGTAGCAGGCTCAGCACCGTGTTTATTACGCCGCAGCTCAAGCATTACATTGGCGGCGATGTCTGCCGACATAGTGGCGAGTTCCGCACTCGGCCATGCAAACAAAAACTGCGGCCGAAATCCGCGTCCACACATACCGTAATTTCCGGCGCCATAAGACCCACCCACAATCACCGACAACTTAGGTACGGGGGCGGTCGACATGGCATACACCATCTTCGCGCTATGCTTGGCAATGCCATCTCTCTCAGCCTGGGTACCCACCATAAAACCACTAATGTTATGCAGAAATAAAAGTGGAATCTTACGTTGCACACACAAGCCAATAAAGTGCGCGCCTTTTAATGCTGATTCGGAGAATAATGCTCCGTTATTGCCAATTATACCTACTGGAAAACCATGTATAGCAGCAAATCCACACACCAGTGATTGTCCCCATTCAGGCTTGAATACAGAAAAAACACTATCGTCAACAATACGCGCGATGATCTCTTCAACCTTATACGGCACACGCCGGTTTGCGCTAACGATACCGTTTATTTCTTCGCTGTTATAGCGTGGTGGCAACGGTTTCGCATCAATATTATGCCCACGTCGTGGTGTATTCAACATGCCCACCAACTCACGGCATTTGGCAATAGCCGCCGGTTCATCTACGGCCAAGTGATCACAGACACCGGATACATTGGTGTGCATGGCCGCACCCCCTAGAGTTTCACCATCGACATCTTCGTCTATCGCTACTTTCACAATAGAAGGTCCACCCAAATGAATACGTGCATTGCCAGCAACCATAATCACTTGGTCTGATAATGCCGGTATATACGCGCCACCTGCAGTGCAGCCACCAAACACCACTGATATTTGCGGCAAGCCACTGGCTGACATTTGGCATTGACGATGGAAAGCATTGCCAAAATGATCTCGATCGGGAAACACACGGTCCTGCTCAGGCAAATATGCACCACCGCAATCCACTAAATAAATACACGGTAAACGACTCTCTGCCGCAATCTCCTGGGCCCTGCAATGCTTCTTAACGGTTTCGTGAAAGAACGAACCACCCTTAACCGTAGCATCGTTGGCAATAATCATTACTCGTTGACCATGCACCTGACCAATGCCCGTAACGACACCCGCGCTATGTACGGTATTATCGTATAGACCATAGGCCGCTAGGGGCGAAAGCTCGAGAAATGCGGTTGCCGGATCAATTAGGCGTTCAATACGTTCACGCACCAATAATTTGTTCCGCTTACGATGGCGTTCTACTAAACGAGCGGGACCGCCTGAGGTGGCCCGCCCCATTCGTTGGCGAAGCGTAGAAAGACGTTGCTCATATACTTCACGATTCATTTTAAAAACGACATCATGTGGATTTACCTGACTCACAATAACCGACATTTACTTTGCTCCTTCTGACAACAAGCCATGCAAGATCAATTGCGCATACTGATCCGCCAATCCTTCAATATTCCCCTGCTGGGGATCAAACCATTCCAGCGATGCATTCATAGCACCAAGTAAAAACAAGCGTGCAGTGCGTACGCTTTTCGCATCTAAGACATAACCGTCAGTAACAAATCGTTCAAAAACCGAATCCCATAAATGTTCATAGTCACTACGCGCCTGCACATTTACCATACGAACGGATTCCGGTAATTGACCAAAGATACGAATATTTGCCGATGTGTAATCACTCCATTCCAGAAAAGCCGATAGATGCGCCTTAACCGCTTCACGTAGAGTTAACTCTGCTGAGCTCCCTTCTGCTCTAGATTGGGCTACCGCCTCTTCAACCGCTTCGTGCACAAGTCTAATGCCGATGTTTAGCACTTCTGTAACAATTTCGTCCTTCGAATTAAAGTGGTAATACAGGCTACCCGCTTTTAACCCGGCTTCTTTAGCTATGCCACGCAAACCAACCCCGGAATAGCCGTTGGCACGAAATTGACGCGCGGCAACGTCTAGCACCCGCTTACGAGTCTCATTTATTTTCGGTTCTTTGGTGCTCATCTAACGAACGTTAGTTATTTTTTTATCGAATGTCAATTGACAACAGATTTTCGTAAGTTTGCACCCCACACCAGCAAACATCGAGGTATTATCCAATCTTTACAAACACACCTTGCAGGGCACCCTGCAAAAGCAGATATAACTGCTGGAGACAATACTGTGATACGCAAACTCATGATCGCCACGGGCGTTCTCATCGTAATCGGCCTAGGCGTTGGTTTTTTTCTCGTTAGCAATCTGGATAAAATAATCAAGGATCAAATCGAAACCCACGGCTCACAAGTCTCCGGAGTTCCAGTAACCGTTGGCAAAGTATCCATCTCATTATTAGAAGGCATCGCTACCATCAACCAATTGCGTGTTGGCAACCCTCCTGGGTTCAGCGACCGCGCCGCTATCAGCTTTAACGAAGTAACGGCCGAAATTGATATTCGTACTGGTATAGTAAAGCGCGTATTTAGCGATGCTCCTGCCGTTTCTATAGAAGGCTCTAGCAAACGCACAAATTTCGATGTTCTTTCTGACAATATTACCGCTGCCACTGGAGACTCCTCTGATCAAGATAGTAATCAAGGCGATGATACCGAAATAACTATCGACTCCATAGAATTACAAAACGCTTCTGCCACACTCGATTTCGAAGGCTTTAGTGAGCCCGTATCCATCACACTAGATACTATCGAATTTAAACAACTCAGTGGCACCGGTAACGAAGTTTCTGAACAAGTGCTCTCCCAACTCACCGACAAGATTAAAATGGCAATAGAGCAACGTGTAAGCGATTTAGCCAAAGAAGCCGTTAAGTCTGAAGTAGAGCGCCAGGTGGGGAAATTACAGAATAAATTAAAGAACTTATTGGAATAAACCTAGCGGAAACGCAGGGTATCCCCCAGGGGGCTTCGTACGGCGAGGCCACCACGTTCTAATACGTGGGTGTAGATTTGTGTGGTTCGAAGGTCTTTATGCCCAAGTTGTTCTTGAACTGTACGAATATCCATACCTCGCTCTAAAAGATGTGTAGCAAACGAATGACGAAGACTATGGCAACTTGCCGGCTTATGAATATTCGATGCCCGTATCGCGCGCTTTACCGCCTTTTGCATAGTTGATTCATCAATATGATGACGCCGAGTGATTTCTGTGCGTGGATCAGTGCTCCTCTTGTTCGACGGAAAGACATATTGCCATCCCCACTCGCCGGCCGCTTCGGGATATTTTCGTTCCAATGAGTAAGGTAAGTATACCCTTCCATAGCCATCGTCTATATCTTTCTTATGAGTAACTTCTACCCATTTAAGATGGGCTTGAAGAGGCTCAACTAACTCTTCAGGTAAGGTAACCACACGATCCTTGCCGCCTTTGCCTTGGCGTACAACAATCGCAAGACGCTCGAACTCAACATCTTTAACACGTAGTCGAACGGCTTCCATCAAGCGTAGTCCCGAACCATAGAGCAGCCCTCCCACTAGCCAATGTATGCCATTTAGATGGCTAAATACTTTGCGTATTTCATCTTGAGAAAGTACTACCGGTAAGCGTTGAGGCTTACGCGATCTAACAATACCTGGAATCTCTCGCAAAGGTTTATCTAAAACAACCTTATACAAAAAGACAAGTGCATTAAGTGCCTGATTTTGAGTGGCAGCCGCGACGTTTTTCCTAACGGCTAAATCACTAAGAAATTTCGCAACGTGTTGTTCAGAAAGAGTAGACGGGTGAGCCAGATTATAAAAACGAATATATCGTTTTATCCATCCCACATAACTTTGTTCGGTTCGAATACTATAGTGTCGAACGCGGATTGCACTGCGCACCTTATTTAAAAGCGATAGACTCTGTGTCATTTTTCATCCTTGAAAAAACATAAAATCTATAATAATACCGAAAACGATGTCAACGGTATTAATGCCGTGTTATAACACGGCGAGTTTCCGTATAATACCGAAGATAAACATGTAACTATTTGTTACAACAGAGAAATGAACAAACGAATGCGGAATATACGACAAAAAACAAACAACGTTGTGCGTGTTATACGAAATATAGCCGTGTTTAATCACGGCTGTTCGCCGTCTACTCACTGTTATGTATAGGAGAAGAACTAATGAAGCATGGGCATCATCTGGATCAGATTTCTGCACAAAAAATGACGCCGATCGTCAATGTAGCCCCGCTGTTTGACAACAATGCCGAAGCCTGGGCAAATGTTGATCGGTTGATCGGCGAGGCATGCGAGAGAAGAGGTGGTTTAGTAGTCACCGGATTGCCGCAGCTATCGCAGCAGTACGCCTCGCTCGAAAAGGGCTTTGACATTTTTGATTTGCCCGAGTCCGTGCTCTACGACATTGCCAAACGCGAGATGCGCCACGACAGTAAACTAACAATGCGTGGCTACATGAAACACACGGGTGGGTTCTCGTATTCCGAAGGGTTCGATCTAGGCACCGAAAAATCACTGCGCGGACCAGAGATAAACGGAATCGATATGTTGTTGCATACCAACGCCTGGCCATCGCAAGAACCCAACCTCGGCTG
>Ga0213861_10001135_pt1 | contig 23624 bp, 27 predicted proteins | sample PICome_4_FD_160110 | JGI IMG/M metagenome (GOLD analysis project Ga0213861, IMG submission 160110) | Coastal seawater microbial communities near Pivers Island, North Carolina, United States - PICO131 | ecosystem: Environmental > Aquatic > Marine > Coastal | place: USA: North Carolina... | reverse complement strand
CATGCGTGAGGATTATAATTTATTAGCTTTAGCTGTTGAAGCGGCTCGTGAACGTGCTACACTGGGAGAAATTAGTGATGCATTGGAAGTAGAATTCGGGCGTTATAAAGCACAAATAAAATCATTTTCCGGCGTGTATAGTAAAGAAATAAAAGACGATAAATCCTTTAAGAAAGCTCAAGAATTAGCTGATGTTTTTGCTGAACAAGATGGCAGGCGCCCTCGTATTATGATTGCAAAAATGGGACAAGATGGTCATGACCGTGGTGCAAAAGTAGTTGCTACAGGTTACGCCGATGTAGGTTTTGATGTTGATATCGGTCCGTTATTCCAAACTCCACAAGAAGCAGCTAAACAAGCCGTTGAAAACGATGTGCATATTTTGGGTGTATCCTCATTAGCAGCTGGTCACAAAACCTTAGTTCCACAAGTTATTAACGCATTAAAAGGCTATGGTCGTGATGATATTATGGTTGTCGTTGGTGGTGTCATCCCAAAACAAGATTATCAATACTTATTTGACGCAGGTGCTATAGCTGTTTTTGGACCTGGAACAAAAATAAGTGCTGCAGCTATTAAGATTTTAGAAATTTTGATTGATTAAACAAACAATTATCAATAACATCATTGACTTTCTCTTTACTGCTTTGTTAACAAGTTCCGTTTTTATTCCTCGTAAATAATCGTATTTTTGCCTTGAATAAAACCAAATCATTTAATGGGTAAAATCATTGCAATTGCTAATCAAAAAGGCGGTGTTGGAAAAACTACAACCTCCATAAACTTAGCAGCATCACTAGGTGTTCTAGAAAAAAAAGTGTTACTTATAGATGCTGACCCTCAAGCAAATGCGAGTTCCGGAATTGGAATAGATGTAGAATCTATTGACATAGGAACATACCAAGTTTTAGAACATTCTAATACAGCTAGAGAAGCTATTATAAGCACTGAAACGCCTAACTTAGATATTATTCCTTCTCATATCGATTTAGTAGCTATCGAAATAGAACTTGTTGATAAAGATGAACGTGAATACATGCTAAAAAAAGCATTGAAAGACATCAAGGAAGAATATGATTACATCATTATTGATTGCGCGCCGTCATTAGGCTTATTAACTTTAAACGCTTTAACTGCTGCTGATGCGGTAATTATTCCCATTCAATGTGAATATTTTGCATTGGAAGGTTTGGGTAAATTATTAAACACCATAAAAAGTGTTCAGAAAATTCATAACCCAGAATTAGATATAGAAGGTTTGTTACTAACCATGTACGATTCGCGCTTGCGTTTGTCAAATCAAGTGGTTGAAGAAGTACAAAAACATTTTAACGATATGGTATTTCAAACCATCATTCAGAGAAATGTAAGACTGAGTGAAGCACCAAGTTATGGTGAAAGTATAATTAATTATGATGCAAGTAGTAAAGGTGCCAACAATTACTTAAGTTTGGCAAAAGAAGTCATCAACAAAAACGCTTAATTATGGCTAAGGCAACTAAAAAACAGGCTTTAGGTAGAGGTTTATCAGCACTATTAAAAGATCCAAGTAACGACATCCAATCGGTGCAAGACAAAAATGCAGATAAAGTAATTGGTAATATCGTTGAATTAGATGTCGATTTTATTGAGGTGAACCCGTTTCAACCTCGCACAAATTTTAGCGAAGAATCCCTTCGTGAATTAGCTTCATCAATCAGGGAATTAGGTATTATTCAGCCTATAACGGTTAGAAAATTAGGATTAAACAAATACCAACTCGTTTCTGGTGAGCGTCGTTATAGAGCTTCAATATTATTAGGTTTAGAAACGATTCCGGCTTACGTTAGAATTGCTAACGATCAAGAATCACTTGAAATGGCTTTGGTTGAAAATATTCAACGTCAGGATTTAGACCCTATTGAAATCGCCTTATCATATCAACGTTTAATTGACGAAATCAATTTAACACAAGAGCAAATGAGTGAGCGTGTAGGTAAAAAGCGCTCTACCATAGCCAACTATTTGCGATTATTAAAACTAGATCCAATCATCCAAACAGGAATGCGTGATGGTTTTATTTCTATGGGTCATGGGCGAGCTTTAATTGCTATTGAGGACCAAACCATACAATTAGATATTTACGAAAAAATATTATCTAACAAACTCTCGGTTAGAGAAACAGAAAATCTTGTTCGCGATTTCAATACTTCAGGACATACTGAGAACACCTCAAAAAAATCAGCAAATGAAGACATGCCTAAATTTGTCAAAAAAGGTATTACTGCATTTTCTGAATACTTTGGACATAAAATTGACGTTAAAGTCTCTAAAAATGGCAAAGGAAAAATTACGATTCCTTTTCACTCAGAAGAAGATTTTAATCGTATTAAAAAATTAGTTCAAGGTGCAAAATAAAATCCTTATAACAGGAATAGTAGCATGCTTACTTTGTTTCTCTTCGTTCTCACAAGAAAAGAAGAAAAAGCAAAAAAGAACCCTTACAAAAGAAGTTGTTATCGATTCTATTATAGAACCCAGCAAACCTATAAACCCATTATCACCAGCTAAAGCTGCTTTCTATTCGGCTATACTTCCAGGTTTAGGACAAGCTTACAATAAAAAATACTGGAAAATCCCAATCGTTTACGCTGCTATAGGTACAGGTGTTTATTTTTATATAGATAATAACAAACAGTATAATAGATATCGAGATGCCTATAAAAGAAGACTTGCAGGCTTTGCAGATGATGAGTTTTATTTTGACGCTCAAGGCAATCCATTAACCACACCAAGAGTATCTACAGATCGCCTTGAAGACGCTCAAAAACTATTTAGAAGAAATAAAGAACTCTCACTATTAGTAGCTATAGGGCTTTATGCGTTGAATATTATTGATGCTAATGTAGACGCCCATTTATTACAATATAATGTAGATGAAAACTTATCTTTATCACCGCATTATAAGTTAAATGAATTTGATGCAACGAGTAATCTTGGATTAACTTTAAATTTTAAATTTTAGCCCATAACGGGCATTAAGCAAACAATACATAAATACATTATGAACATAGCATTACTCGGATACGGAAAAATGGGTAAAACCATTGAGCAGATAGCCATTAAACGTGGTCATAATGTTGTGTTAGCTATTGATAAAGATGATAAAAATTATGACATTACTAAAGCTGATGTCGCTATAGATTTTAGTATTCCAACAGTGGCTTTTAATAATATTTCGAATTGCATTAATAATAATGTGCCCGTTATATCTGGAACTACAGGATGGCTAGATCAGTATGATGATGCAGTTGCTTTATGTAAAGAAAAGAAGGGCGCTTTTATCTATGCTTCAAACTATAGTTTAGGTGTGAATATCTTTTTTGAACTCAACAAAACACTTGCTAAAATGATGAGTGCTTTAAAGCAGTATAATGTTTCTATGGAAGAGATTCATCATACACAAAAGCTAGATGCACCAAGTGGCACTGCAATTTCTTTGGCTAATGGTATTATTAAAAAGCATGATAGTTATGATAACTGGAAGCTTGACAAAAATGAAGAAAACACAATACCCATTGTTGCAAAACGTATTGAGGACGTTCCTGGAACACATACTGTTACTTACGAAAGCGAAGTAGACACCATAAACATAGAGCATATTGCACATACCAGACAAGGTTTTGCTTTAGGTGCTGTTGTTGCAGCAGAATGGATTGCAGATAAAACAGGTGTTTTTACAATGAATGATGTGTTAAATATTGGTTAATACTTAATAAACTTGTAACAATTCACACGCTGTTACTACTAACAAAAAATTAAAATTTTGAGATTATGACTTGGACACAATGGTTTATATTCATCTTGATAATTCAAGTAATTCATGGTTTAGGTACTTGGAAATTATATATTAAAGCTGGTAGACAAGCATGGGAAGCCTTTGTTCCTGTTTATAATGGTGTAATTTTATTAAAAATCATCAACCGACCTTGGTGGTGGATTATTTTATTGTTTTTACCTATTGTAAATCTTATTATGCTTCCTGTAGTATGGGTAGAAACTGCTAGAAGTTTTGGGAAAAACACAACTTTAGACACTGTTTTAGCTGTTGTAACACTTGGCTTTTACAACTATTATCTCAATTATATAGCTGATGTAAATTATATTGAAGACAGAAGTTTACTCCCAAATACATCAGGTGGCGATTGGTTAAGTTCTATTTTGTTTGCTATTGTAGCTGCAACTATAGTTCATACCTACTTTATGCAACCCTTTACAATTCCTTCTTCATCACTTGAAAAATCATTACTAGTCGGGGATTTTCTTTTTGTTAGTAAATTTCATTACGGTGCAAGAGTACCTATGACAACGGTTGGAGCTCCTATGGTACATGACACGATCCCTGTTTTAAATAAAAAATCATATGTATTTAATGATCATTTTGAAGAAAGAAAAACGTCATGGAAAAATAAATTACAACTTCCTTATTTAAGGTTTCCTGGTTTTGAAAAAATAGATAGAAATGAGATTGTCGTTTTCAATCAGCCAGCTGATACTTTAAAGGATATGAATGTTTTTAAGCCAGATAGAAACTATTACAAACCTATTGACAAAAAGACAAACTTAGTTAAACGATGTGTTGGTGTTGCCGGTGATTCTCTTGAAGTTAGAGATGGCTATGTTTATATTAACGGTAAGAAAAATGAGTTACCAGATAGAGCCCATTTACAGTTTAGTTATCTAGTGCAACCAAAAACGAATACGTTTAATCCTAAGTTCATTAAAGACCGTTACGATATTACTGATGGTTTTGGTATCATGAACAGCCAGAACACCTATTATTTTTCAGCTATTTCTGATGAAGCTTTATCAAGATTCAAAAACCATCCTAATGTTGCTAGTATAACACCAAATAAGCAACAAAAGGGTGTTAGAGATTCAGACATTTTTCCTCATGACCCAAATTACAATTGGAATGTCGACTTCTTTGGTCCTTTATATATTCCTGAAGCAGGAAAAACTATTGACATTAATTTAGAAGTTTTACCCTTATATAAGCGTGTGATTACAGAATATGAAGGTAATACACTTCAAGTAAAAGGCAATCAAATTTTAATTAACGGTGAAGTTACAGACACCTATACCTTCAAACAAAATTATTATTGGATGATGGGTGATAACCGTCACAATTCGATTGATGCAAGGCGTTGGGGATTTGTACCATTTAACCATGTTATTGGAAAACCTGTATTTATTTGGATGAGTTGGGATGGTATTAAAAACCCACGATGGGAACGTTTCTTTACAACCGTTAGCGGAAGTGGTAAAGCAACCTCATTTCTTATACCATTTTTAGTATTATTGTTTGGATGGATGGGATTCAATAAATGGAGAGGACGTAAAAAGGAAAGCAAGTAGAACGCTTTGATGTCCTTTTGCTTAAATCAGATGTTTATTTTTAAGACAAAGCACATTCATGATCATTAAGGGATTTTTGATAATTATTTTTATTTCATCTGTTTCTTTCGGTCAGGATAAAAGTGCTGTTGAAGCTATTTCACAAAGTAACTCGAATATAAGTAATGTGACCGTAGATTCTATAAAGAACCAAGCGCTTACTAAGGATTTTGTGCTAGGTAAATTTGACTATATTAATCATGAACTATTCACAATAGTACATCCTAGTCAGACTTCAAAAACCATATATTTAAATAAAGAAGTGTACTTGGCTTTTTTAGAGATGCTTAATCAAGCTAAAGCTGATGGAATCACTTTAAAAATTATTTCTGGGACTAGAAATTTTGTCGAGCAAAAAGCCATTTGGGAACGAAAATGGAAAAAATACAAAAATCTAGAACCTATTAAGAGAGCAAAAAAGATATTAGAGTATAGTGCTATGCCTTCAACATCAAGGCACCATTGGGGAACAGATATAGATTTAAACAGTTTCACTAATTCCTATTTTGAAAAAGGTCAAGGTAAAAACGAGTATGACTGGCTCTTAAAAAACGCAAACAGTTATGGTTTTTACCAAATGTATACAAATAAAACTATGGGAAGAACAGGTTATAATTTAGAACGCTGGCATTGGTCTTACATGCCGTTAGCAAATAAGTATCTTAGTTATTACAATAAACACGTGGACTATTCAGATATATTAGGTTTTGATGGTTCTGAACTAGCAAAACAATTAAAGAGCATTCCTAATTACGTTAATGGTATATCCAATAAATCTAAACGTATAACACGAGTACAGAAATGAAAATTGTTATACATCCAACTTATTTTCCAAACCTAGTGCACTTCCTTGCTATTGTAAATGCAGATGAAGTTGTTTTAGAAATGGACGATAATTTTTTGAAGCAAACCTATAGAAACCGTTCGTACATTTATGGTGCCAACGGAAAACTAGGATTAAATATTCCTGTGATTCACTCTCAAAAGAATCGCCAGAAATACAGAGATGTCAAAATCTATAATCAAGACAATTGGCAAAGTCTACATTGGAAATCATTACTTTCAGCCTATAGAACATCACCTTTTTTTGAGTTTTATGAAGATGAATTGCATCCTTTATTTACAGAAAAAACTGAATTTCTACTAGATTTTAATTTGAAATGTTTTGAGGTGATTTGCGATTGTTTACAATTAGAATTGAATACATCAAAAACTAAAACGTATCAAAAATCTATTGAGGATAAAACAGATTTCAGACACTTAGTAAACGCTAAAAAGGAAGCCCCTTATACATTAGAACCTTATAATCAAGTGTTTAATAATAAATATGGTTTTATTCCTAATTTGAGTATTTTAGATTTACTTTTTAATGAAGGTCCTAATGCTTTGAATTACTTAGAATCCCAGATTAATATATCACAATAATGCTGCAAACAAGTATTCATTATAGTTGTCATTTTTTATTACCACTGCTTTTAGCTTTATTATTTTTTAAATCGAATTGGAAGTATGCATATCTTGTTATGATTGCAGGAATGTTGATTGATTTAGACCATTTACTCGCAACTCCTATGTTCGACCCCAATCGATGTAGTATTGGTTTTCACCCTTTGCACTCTAGTTTTGCTATTTTGTTTTATATCTTCTTGTGCATTCCAAAGAAATCCAGATTGGTTGGATTAGGTTTAGTAATTCATATCATTTCTGATACTGCAGATTGCTCGCTTATGTGAGTTGCAACTAATCCACTAAACTCAAAGTCGTCATAATAGGGTAATGATCTGAAAAATGATCGTTATAAGCTTTAAAACCGTTGACATTAAAAGCTTCATCAGCAAAAACAAAATCTATTCGAATAGGAAAGAATTTAAAATCATAAGTGCGTCCAAATCCATTTCCTGCTTCTTTAAAAGTATCGTTTAAATCGCCTTTAATTTGTCTGTAAACATAAGAGAAAGCCGTATTATTAAAATCCCCACAAATCACTATTTTATATTTGCATTGTTCTTTATGCGTTAAAAACAATTCTGTTTGAAATTGTTGCCTTTTAAATGTTGTACCAATACGCTTAAAAAGACGTTCAGAATCTTCTTTTTTAAGGTTTTCAACTTTCGTATCAATACGCATCGACTCTAAATGAATATTGTAAAATCTTATGGTGTCCACTCCTTTTACAATATCAGCAAAAATGGCATTATTTGCCGTATCAGGAAATTCAATAGAGCCGGAATTAACAATGGGGAATTTAGAAAAAATAGCTTGCCCAGATTTTATTTTATTTCCTGAAAGTTTTTCAAATTTATACTTAAAAAAAGATAAATCGATATTTTTATGAGGATGAAATTCTTGTAAACTTAAAACATCAGGAGATTCTCTTTTAATAAAGTCAATGATTCCAGTTTCTACACCTTTTTTAGGAATCCATTCATAAAGATTAAAGAGCCTCACATTATAATTCATCACTTTAAAATTTTGAGGATTTTCAATTTTTTTAGAACCTGAAAACTTATATAATGATCCAAAAGAAAAGTAACCAATTAAGAGGACGACTAGTGATAACATAAACTTTCTTTTCAATCGAAAAACCCAATACAAAAAGAAAAGAACATTTAAAATTATTAAAAATGAAACGCCCAGATTAACTACAGATAGTAAAGAAAATGTTTTAGGAGGTAAAAAAGGCAAAACGAAAGATAGTAAGAGCAATAAAGCTGCAACACCATTTATAAAATAAATGATTTTATTTATGAAGCTTAGTTTTTTCATGTATTTACTTCCCAGCTTTAAATAAGAATTCTTTTTCTTCGGATGTTAAACTATCATAACCACTTTTACCAATCTTATCTAAGATAACATCAATTTTCTTTTGATTATTAAAGGCTTCAAAATCACCTTTAGAATAGCCTCCAACTTTACTTTTATTTTTATGTACTGTTTTTAAAGGCCCTTTTTTTGATGCTTTAAATAAATTAGTAACACTATCCATTAATTTCTCAAAGCCTTTCCCTATGTCTTGTCCTTTTATCAATTGCTTCGCATAAAAATAACCTAAAAGCGCACCTCCTAAGTGTGCCAAGTTTCCACCCGTATTTCCCGTTTCTGGATTACTGATACCCGAAAAAACACCAATAACATCTAAAATGACTATAGCGGCACCAATATACCAAAGCTTTAAGTTGAATGTAAAAAAGCGCATCTCTTGATTAGGCATATAGGCACAAAGGAAAATCAACAACGCTCTAACAGCTGCCGAGGCTCCTAACAATCTTGAGTCTCCTCCAAATACACTAGGGAATAATGTATAGCACAACATAAACAATAACCCTCCAGAAATAGCACCAAGAAAATAAATATTCAGTGCCATTTTGTAGCTAAATAAGTTTAAGAACATACGTCCTAAAAAATATAACCAAAGCATATTAAATAAAAGATGCAAAAAATCGTAGTGCAAAAAAGCATAGGTAATAATTGCCCAAGGTTTAACAATGAATTTTAAAAAATCACTTGGTAACTCAAACCAAACAAAATCAAATCTTAAGATTAAAGCCAGTAGAAAAACAGCAGCATTAACTGCTATTATTTTTTCTAATACATTTAGATTTGAAAGTTTCTTTTTTATGTCTTGATTTAGTGAGCTCATTAATTCCAACGGTTTCTGTTAAACTGATTTTTTTTCCAATACCACATAATAAAAAAGCCTGTTAATGCGCCACCAACGTGAGCCATATAAGCGGTATTACTTGGGCTAAAAAACGACTGCCCTGTTATACCAGAAATTAAATCCAGAATAATAATTCCAGGAATAAAATATTTTGCTTTTATCGGAATTGGTAAAAAGATCATCATCAGTTTAGCTTCAGGATTCATCATACCAAAAGCTGCTAGAATGCCCATTATACAACCAGATGCTCCAACCATAGAAGCATTATATGCTTGATAAATATCTTTCAACATCGAGACTTGAAATTGAGTTACACCAGCAATTGTTTCATTATTAGTTAGCATTTGTTTGATGCTTTCTGAAGACAACCCAGATTCTAATAATGCATTATAATCAGGAAGATATTGAAAATAGTAAAACCCTACTTGAAACAAAACGGCTCCGATACCTGCAGAAATATATAAAAACAAAAAACGCTTAGAACCTAAAACCTGTTCCACAGGTGAACCAAACATCCAAAGAGCGAACATATTAAATAAAATGTGCATCGCGCCGCCATGCATAAACATGTGCGTAATAATTTGCCATGGTTTAAACGCATCATTTTGCGGAAAATACATAGCAAACCACTCATAAAATAAATTACCGCCTCCAATGGCTAAGGTGCCAATAAACATAATCGCGTTAATGATTATTAAATGTTTTACGGTTTCTGAAATTCGCATCATATATTAAATAAATTTTTTATCTAACTCGTCAACACTCATAGTTATAAATGTAGTTCTGTTAGTAGGTGATACATTTGGTTCTTTACAAGCAAATAGCTTGTTTACCAAATGTTCTTGTTCGTCTTTTTGTAGCGACTGCCCTGTTTTAATGGCTAGACTTTTAGCCATAGATTTTGCCAATAAATCGGTTGCACTAAAATTACTATCCGGCACTTCGTTTTCAACATCGCTTATCAATTGTTCTAATATAATAGACACTTCACTTTCTGGAACACCAACTGGCACACCCGTAATGTCCACAAATTCCTCTTTAACGCTTGAAAACACAAAACCGGTATGTTCTAAATCATTTTTTAAATGATTTATAATAACAATGTCTTGAGGTGAAAAATGAAGTTGAAGGGGAAATAATAATTGTTGACTTGCCGCCTCTTTAATGGTTAAATTCTTAAGGAAATCTTCATATAGCACACGTTGATGCGCGCGATGTTGATCAATGACCAACATTCCCGATTTTATGGCACTCACAATATATTTATTATGCAGTTGATATGTTGTATTGGTTTGCTCTACTTGATTATCATCATCAAAAATTGATGCTGTTTGTTCTTCACTTTCAAACTGAACTTCTGTAAAATCTTGTTTCGAGTCATTCCCTTTTGATTCTAAACCAACATATAAACTTTCCCAACTTGTAGTCGGTTCTTTGTTATAGGCTACCGCTCTAGCTTTTGAGGCTGTTTCCTCTTCAAACGGATTAAAGCTCCTATCTACTTCAACTTTTGGAACATGTGTGTCGTTATTCTTATGGCTATACGGTGTATCTAGATTTGGGTCGCGATCAAAATCAATTACTGGTGCAATATTAAACTGACCTAAACTATGTTTTATTGCAGAACGTAATAACGCATAAAGCGTGTGTTCATCATCAAACTTAATTTCTGTTTTTGTTGGATGAATATTTATATCTATAGTTTGTGGATTAACTGTTAAATTTAAAAAGTAACTGGCATGAGTGCCATTTTTAAGTAAACCTTCAAAAGCGGATGCAATGGCATGATTTAAATAAGCACTCTTAATAAAACGGTCGTTTACAAAAAAATACTGCTCTCCTCTTGTTTTTTTTGCAAATTCAGGTTTTCCAACAAATCCTGAAATTTTAAGTACTTCGGTATCCTCTTTAACAGGCACCAACTTCTCATTGGTTTTGTTCCCAAAAATATTAACGATACGTTGGCGATAATTACTAATTGGCAAATTAAAGGCCTCACTCCCATTATTGTATAAAGCAAAACTTATATTAGGATGTGCTAGAGCTACACGATGGAACTCATCAATAACATGGCGCAATTCAACCGTATCAGATTTTAAAAAATTACGTCTTGCTGGAATATTAAAAAAGAGGTTTTTTACAGAAACAGAAGTTCCTGTGGGCGTTACAACTACATCTTGAGAAACCACCTTGCTTCCCTCAATAACTAAACAAGTCCCAACATCATCATGTTCTTGTTTCGTTTTTAATTCAACATGTGCAATAGCAGCTATACTTGCTAAAGCTTCACCTCGGAAGCCTTTAGTATTTAATTGAAATAAATCTTCAGCACTTCTAATTTTTGATGTCGCATGACGTTCAAAACTCAATCTTGAATCAGTATGACTCATACCTTTACCATTGTCAATTACTTGAACAAGGGTTTTTCCAGCATTTTTTATAATAAGTTTTATCGTATTTGCTCCTGCATCAATGGCATTTTCAAGAAGTTCCTTTACCACAGAAGCAGGACGTTGTACAACTTCTCCAGCAGCTATTTGATTTGCTACATGATCTGGTAAAAGCTGTATAATATCGGCCATATATTATTTAGGTAAGAATATAGATAAATCGAAATCGATAATAAATAAAAATAGTAAAAGAAGTACGGCTATAATAATTAAAATACGTCTATTAGCTTGTCTGTCCGGATTGTTTTTCAGGTCATCTAACGCGTCATTAAATGTCCCTTTCATTCCTTTATTGGCTCCCACAGTTTTTCTGTGTTCGTCAAATTTATGCTTAATTTCAAACGGATTCCCCTCACCTTTATCATCGAAATAACGAGGTTTATAACTAAATTTTTTGTTTTTACGCAATTTTAAAATTCCCATGATTTCTAGGTTTTCAGTTACATGTATTTTTTGTCTAATACATACATACAAATCAATAATAACACCAAAATCAAGATTAAGACTTTCACCGCCATGGCTCCACGTGGTTTTACTTTTATGTCCTTACTTTGTTGCCATTTTGAAACAAAATCCTTGACATCAGAACTGTTATCTGCTTGACTTTCTTTCGAAAGTCTAGTTTGATAATTAAAAGTTTTATGTTTACGTTGTTTAAACAAAATCTAGTTTTATACCAATTAAATTTAAAAAGAACCGATTAAATCCATTTCACTTTTCCTTATATTTTATTTATCATATAAAGAAAATATAATTCAAATTTATCATCAATCATTTTAAAATTCATTTGGCATCGCTCGTCTTTTCAAAAATACTTAAAAGTACGCAGAAATAGCAGATTAAACTGCCAAAAAATGTTAACATCGCTTGAAGAAAGACCTATACTATATGACGGGAATCACTTGAGTGGCACCTTATAGACTGTAGACTAGAGCCTAACTATTATTTCGTAGTTCAGCCATTTTAATAGCAGAAATAGCAGCTTCCGTCCCCTTGTTTCCGTGTTTACCACCTGAGCGTTCAATACCTTGTTCCATTGTATTATCTGTAAGTACACAGAAAATAACAGGGGTTTCATGCATCACGTTTAAGTCTTTAACACCTTGTGTAACACCTTCACAAACAAAATCAAAATGTTTAGTTTCTCCTTGAATAACACTTCCAATAGCAACTACAGCATTAACCATTTGCTCTTGCATTTTTTTACAACCGTAAATCAATTCAAAGCTTCCAGGAACATTCCAACGAATTATATTATTAGGCAATACACCATTTTCAATTAGCGTATCATAAGCCCCTTTATACAAACCTTCAGTGATATTATCATTCCATTCAGAAACAACAATCCCAAACCGAAATTTACTCGCGTTTGGGATTGATGCTTTATCGTAATCTGATAAATTTTTATTTGCCGTAGCCATAGTATAGCTATTATTTGTTTGCCAACGCCTGCGCTTTACCAATAAACACATCCACTTTAGAAGCTTCAGTAGAATTAGAGTAATCGTCTTTTATTCTTTTGAAATTAGCTAAAGCTTTATCTGCTTTCCCCAATTCTAAAGCAATAGTTCCAGCTTTGAATAAATACATTGGTGTTGTAAATTCATTATCACGCATTTCAGCAGCTTGCTCATAGTAGTCTAAAGCATCTTCTGTTTGATTTAATTGTACAAATGCATCACCAATATTTCCTTTAGCCAAAGGCGATAATATCTCATCATCACTCTTAAAGTCACTTAAATGTTCAATAGCATTTTTGTAATCTTTCAATCTTAAATAAGCTGTACCAGCATAGTAACTCGCCAAATTAGCAGAAGGTGTTCCGCTGTATTCTTCAATAATATCCAGCATTCCAAATTTACCTTCACCTCCTTTTAAGGCTAAGCTATAAAGAGAATCCTTTGCAGTACCAGTAACCGCTTGGTCAAAATATTTTTGAGCTTGAAACATATCGTTCATAGCCGCTTCCTGTTTTGGTTTAGCAATATATTCTTTATATGCTAATGACCCTAAGACTACAGCTGCCACAAGAGCAATTATAATAAAAATATATTTTTGGTTTTTTGCTACAAAATCTTCCGTTTTAGAAGCTGTTTCATCAAGTGTATTAAAAACCTCTGCAGTTGTAGAACCTTCTTCTATATTCTGTTGCTTTTCTCCTTTTGTTTTTGGTTTATGTCCTCTTTTTTTATAAGTCGCCATCTATTTTTTCTATATAATATGAGTCAAAACAAAATGTTTGAACATATTTTATTAATGTGGCGCAAAAATATAATTTTTCTTCAGAACTAAAAGGGTATTTATTTGATATTTTTCAATAATTCGCACTTCTTTTTAAGAGTTTGCACTCTAATTGCGCTATACGTTACTTTTTGTATGATTTTAAAATCACCTTCTTTACTTAATTGTAAAAATTTCGATAGTAAATCGTTTATTTAAATTTTAAAAAAAAATACAACTTTAATACATAATGATATGAAAAAACATTGTACTCAATTTTATATGTTTTTTATTCTTCGGAAAGGCACATTTTATTTTTGAAGATGATCAAAGTCTGATTGATATAATTATTTTAAGTAAACTAAAAATAATGAAGAGTTTTGAATTTCTCAGAACTAATTAGCCCATTACAATTGTATAAAATTAAAAAAACCAAGTATGTTTGGTAGTTTTAAAAAAATTATTAATCCAATTAATTGAATTTCTATATCTATCAATAATGAATGACAGTAAATATTTTTCCTTTTTTTTACGCTATTTCGTAAAAAATAGTCGTCTTATGAAAGGAGGGTTGGCACCCGAAATAATAAAAGATATGGTAATATGCCAATACGTTGCAATGTAAAATAAGAGCGCTACAAATTGAAACAATCTAAAATCTCCAAATTTGGTACTCCACCAAGCTAACAAACCAATACCTACTATCCCTATACCATTCCATTTAATGGCGTCTTTCCAAAACGCATCTAAACGCGATTTGTTCCCTTGAAATATATCCCTTCTAAAAATTGGAAGCATCCCCCAAAACGCAAAGTGATATAAAATTAACACCATCCAACTAATTGGACTAAAAAAAGTAAAAAGACATAAAACAGGAGCTCCTAATAGCCAAGGATGAGAAACTAACAAAAGCTTAATTGAATTCAATTTAAACAAGTGCTTTCTTGTAAGAATTATTATGACTATCAAAGAAATAACAAATACAACATAACATCCATAATTCAAAAATTTATATTTTAAAAAATCATCTCTACAAGCAATTAAATATGAACTTAAAACTAATGATCCATATGCGAAATTAAAAAAAATGTGTTTTTCAAATAACGATTTGTGTGAATACGTTTCGGAAATAGAATGATGTAAAGCAAAATAGAACACTAATCCTAAAGCCCCAAATTTAATACCTAATATAAAGCTTAAAGGAAGAAGCATCAATACTAAAGCTTTTTTCCAAAAAACGTTAAAAGCCAATGAAAGCCCTGATTTTGAGTATTTGGCACCTAAAATTATGTGAGGTATACCAGTGCCTAAAACAAGTGTCATTAAATATATTTTTGGAGCTACCCATGACAAAGCACCTATAATTATCATAAAAAAAAGTATAAAGACAAGACGTATCATTCCTTGATTTTTAATTTAGTTCTCAAAAATACTCAAAAAATCCATGAAATACCAATAAATTCGATGAAATACCTATTATAATTAATTTTTAACCAAAATAAATACTTTTAAACTATTCGTCGATAGAACTAAGTAGCTTTTCTATTTATCGGTTTTACGGTGTTCTACAACTAATTTTTTATGTTACACCCATAGTCGGTACATATATTTGAAAAATAAAACAAGGATAATTATAGCAAAACAAATTTTTAAACTAAACCAACATGCCATCCATCGAATTTAAGGTAATTGGACGTCACATAAACATATGTTTGTTTTTGAAAAATAATAGAAGTAGTAAGTGGATGTAACGGCCTTTTTAAATTACCCAGCTTTTCACAAGTTATTTATTAAATAAATTTACAACAAAATTAAGCAAAATGGGCTTCGCCAATTTATTTTTTTGGTTTGCGTTTAGTAGTTACTTCCTATTATATTGGACAGTCTTAAACCGACCTAATCAACTCAAATTAAGAAATATTAGCCTTTTAATTGTAAGCTACCTTTTTTATGCTAGCTGGGATTGGCGTTTTCTTAGTATCATTTTATTTAGCTCTATTTTAGATTATATTGTAGGACGAAAATTAGATACTACAATAGATGTAAACAAACGAAAATTACTTTTATTTCTAAGTGTTTTTGTAAATCTAGGATTTTTATCGGTATTTAAATATCACAATTTTTTTATTGAATCTGCCCAGGTAGCACTTAATTCTATTGGCGTAAATCATGATCTACTATATCTTAATTGGGTACTCCCCGTTGGAATTAGTTTTTATACATTCCAAACCATGAGCTATACTATAGATGTTTATCGAAAAGAAATTCGTTCAACAAAAGACCCTTTCGTTTTCTTTACTTATATAGCCTTTTTCCCTCAGTTATTAGCTGGTCCAATTGAACGCGCCAAAGATTTAATTCCGCAATTTGAAAAAATTCATGTCTTTGAAATAAAAGCAGCAAAAAAAGCTATTTTACGCATTTTATGGGGGGCGTTTAAAAAAATTGTTATAGCAAACAGGTTAGCTCTTTTTGTGAATGAAGGGTATGCACACCCTGAACAGCTGACAGGGTTGACCACCGTATTAGTTATTGTGTTTTTTGTCATTCAATTATATTGTGACTTCTCTGGTTATTGCGACATGGCTATTGGTACTGCTCGTTTATTAGGATTTAAACTAAGTGAAAACTTTACACGCCCCTTGTTAGCAAAAAACATTAAAACAGTTTACCAACGTTGGCATATAACCATACATAAATGGTTTCGTGATTATATTTATTTTCAACTTAAACCTCCAAAAACAAATTTCAGAAAGTGTATAAATGTACTTATTGTTTTTGGTTTAGCTGGTCTTTGGCATGGCTCTGGGTTAAATTTTCTTTTTTGGGGCCTAATAAATGGTCTCCTGATTTTAATTTTAGACCCTGTGATAGACAAGGCTGCAAAAGTAGGAAACAAGATACCAATTATTTTGGCTCATATATCAGTTTATTTATCACTTATATTTTTTAGAAGTCAAAACTTAGACCACGCCAAATCTATGTTTATGGGTTTATTTCGCTGGGAATCATCAATTTTAAATATCAATGATCGTGCTAATATCCTTCAGTTAGGTTTAGGTAAATTCGAATTATTATTTGGACTACTTTTTATCGTAATAGTCTTTAGTGTTGAATACTATCAAGAATATCATAAAAAACGAATTAATTCCTTTTATGACGGTAATGGCCTAAACAGGTGGTTTATTACAATAGTACTTTCACTAAGTATCATCTTTTTTGGTTTTTATAATGGTAGGACTGGGGCTAAAGTCAATAAAACGAATGAAAACAAGCAAGAACAATTTATTTATGAAGCCTTTTAATAACTATGAATAATACTCATTTCAAAACATTTTGTCGTGATATCTCCTTAGGACTAATTACTATAATAACCTTACTGTTTTTATGTAATGTAAGTGGTGTTTTTGACTATGGGGAGATTAGTTCTAAGCCTAAACAAATGTGGCATAGTTTGGCACAAAAAGATTCAGTAAACACTGCCCAAATTATTTTTTCTGGGAACTCGCACTCTATTTTTTTAAACCCACACATTCTAGATTCCATAACTAAAAAATCTTCACGATTTTTCGGTTCTACCGGCACCCAAATAGAAGGAATTTCATGGTTTTTTTCAAATTCTTGGGACTATTTAAATCCAGAATTACTAGTTTTAGAAACACATTCTTTAGATTCCATGAATCCTACAATTATCGATTCTACTCGGTATGCTCGATGGGAAAACGACTACCCTCATTTTAATACGTTTACTCCAAGTTTTAATTATATCCCTTGGTCAGAAGATAAATTCCCAAGCTTTTCTAGTCTATTTGATACTTATAAATTTGAGTTTACCTATTTGATTACAGGTCCTGTTATAAAAAACCATAATCTTTTTGAAACACATCCAGAGTATCTTACTGAAGCCTTATTTCCTTCGAAAAACAACAAGTTAAAAGGATTTAGAGAAAGTTGGTATTTACCCATTTCAAATAATTTGTTAAAAGACTATAAAAACGACTGGATTCCTACACCAGATACGCCTATAAATCCAAAAAAATTTCAGATAATTGAATCTATAATAAAGATCTGTAAAGCCAAAGGTATAAAAGTTCTGCTTTACGAGTCACCAATGTATTTTAGACACTTTAAGCCTCAAAAAAATCGTCAAAAACAATTAGATTCTTTTTGCCAGCGCCTTAATACTCCCTTCATAAATCTAAATCTAAACCCCTCTTTAACTAGAACACCCGCTTATTTCGAGAATACCAGAGGTACAAACCAGCACTTAACTCCTGATGGAGCAAATGCTGTATCGAAGGCACTTGCTCTAGCAATAGTCGAACAAACATCTCTATTGAAAGCTAAACCTATTAATCAGAACTACAAAAAATTAGAGATTGATATTACAAGTTTACAGAATCATATTATAAATTAAAACAAAGACTTAAAAACTTCCCTTAAGTAGATTACGCTTGTCAAATGGCAAAACATTTAAGTCTTTTTGAATAAACCCTCAAATGGATTATTTTATTTAATTTCTGAGTAATAGCTCAAATTTCTTATCAACTTTTTTGAAGTTCTTTTAACAAGTAACAATTTCAGTTCTCTAATTATCTCGATTTGGTCTCTATTTTCTATCTTCTGCCTTAGGAGTAGTTGTACTATTTTTCTATATAATTCTGTTTTTTAACAAAACGTTTAAACAAATTTTATAAATAGTGGCAATTGAATATATTTTTTCTTCAGAACTAAAAGGTTATTTATTTAATATTTTTCAATAATTTGCACTTCTCTTTAAGAGTTTACCTTCTAATTGCCTATAAGTTGCTTTTTGTATGATTTTAAAATCACTTTCTTTACTCAATTATAAAAATTTCGATAGTAAATCGTTCATTTTTAATGATAAAATAAATTGTATTGTTGGAAATAATGGTATCGGAAAAACCAACGTACTAGATGCTATATATCATTTGTCTTTCGGAAAAAGTTATTTTAACCCAGTAGCGACTCAAAACATAAAACACGACGAAGAATTTTTTGTCATTAATGGTAATTATGATAAAGATAACAAAACCGAAAAAGTAGGAATCAGCCTAAAACGAGGACAAAAAAAAGTGATTAAACGCAATGGAAAAGCTTATGAGAAATTTAGTGAGCATATTGGTTTTTTACCCTCGGTTATCATTTCTCCCGCAGATAGAGATTTAATTATAGAAGGCAGTAATACGAGAAGAAAGTTTATTGATAGTGTAATTTCACAAAGTGATAAAACCTATCTAAATCACCTGATTAATTACAATAAAATACTGGCACAACGTAATGCTTTATTGAAATATTTCGCACTCAATCACACCTTTAACAATGACACTTTAGAGGTTTATAATACTCAACTTACAGACTATGGAAAGCAAATATTTGAAAAACGAGATGCTTTTTTAAAAGTGTTTATTCCTATTTTCAAATCACGTTACCTAGCTATTAGTAATGGTAATGAATCAGTTGATTTAATTTATGACAGCCATTTATTTGAAGACGACTTAACTACACTTTTACGAGCCTCGATAAATAAAGACAAAGCATTGCAGTATACAAGTGTTGGAATTCACAAAGATGATTTACATTTTAATATTGATGAGCATCCTATTAAGAAGTTTGGAAGTCAAGGGCAGCAAAAGTCTTTTTTAATAGCTTTAAAATTGGCACAGTTCGATTTTATAAAAGCACAAAGTGGCGTAAACCCAATTTTGCTACTGGATGATATTTTTGATAAATTAGATGAACAACGTGTGGCACAAATCATTAAATTAGTGGATGATGAGAATTTCGGACAACTATTTATTAGTGATACTCATGCTGAACGCACCGAAAATGCTGTAAAGCAAGTCCATCAATCTTATGAGGTTTTTAAATTATAATCTGAATCATGGCAAAACGCAACAACGAACATCTTAGTATTCAAGAGGCTTTAAAAGAATTTGTAAAAACCAATAAACTTGAAAAAGGATTAAATAAAGTTAACGTTGCAGATGCTTGGGCAAAACTTATGGGTAATGGGGTTAACAACTACACAAACTCAGTAAGTTTAGAACGCGAAACATTATATGTACAATTAAGTTCTAGTGTTTTAAGAGAAGAATTAGGCTATGGGAAAGAAAAAATAATTAATATGCTTAACGAGGAATTAGGCAAAATAATTATTAAAAAACTGATTTTAAGGTAATTATATAGTGCTTTTATTATAAAAAAATTATAAAAAAAATAAAAATTTTTATTTTTTAATTTATCTTTGCGTCTTAAATTATTATAATACAAATACAATGAGTAAAGGTACCGTAAAATTTTTCAATGATTCTAAAGGATTTGGATTCATAACTGAAGACGACAACAACAATGAACATTTCGTACACATTTCAGGATTAATCGATGAAATTCGTGAAGGTGATGTTGTAGAATTCGATCTACAAGAAGGTAGAAAAGGATTAAACGCCGTAAACGTAAAAGTAGTCTAATCGAGATACTCTTAACAATTACAACTTAAAGTTTATCATTTATTTGATAGGCTTTTTTTTGTTTTTTTCATTTTCTAAAATAATTGCAGTATATTTGCAGAATATATTAATTATCATAATACAAATACAATGAGTAAAGGTACCGTAAAATTTTTCAATGATTCTAAAGGATTTGGATTCATTACTGAAGATGACAACAACAAAGAACATTTCGTACACATTTCTGGATTAATCGATGAAATTCGTGAAGGTGATGCAGTAGAATTCGATTTACAAGAAGGTAAAAAAGGATTAAACGCCGTAAACGTAAAAGTAATCTAACGATATACTCTTAACAATTACAACTTAAAGCCTATCATTTATTTGATAGGCTTTTTTTGTGGCATAGACTTTGCTTTATACTATTTATAATAATTAAAATTTAATACAATGAGTAAAGGAACAGTAAAATTCTTCAACGATTCAAAAGGATTCGGATTTATAACTGAAGAAGGTTCAAACACAGAACATTTTGTTCACATTTCTGGATTAATCGACGAAATTCGCGAAGGCGATCTAGTTGAATTCGATTTAGAGGAAGGAAGAAAAGGCTTAAATGCCGTAAACGTAAAAGTAGTCTAGTAAAATATACAGTACTTTTTAAAACAAAAAAATCCCGCAATTTAATTGCGGGATTTTTGTTTTATAGTTTTTGATTCCCATTTTTCAAGGGAATGACAAATTACAAATGAATCTTATTGGCATAGCCTCTAAGCATTCGCTCTTATTAAAACTGCTCTCTTCCTGAAAAGTGGAATGCGGCTTCAATAGCTGCATTGTCATCACTATCACTACCATGTACTGCGTTTGCACTTATTGATTCTGCATACATTTTTCTAATAGTTCCTTCAGCTGCATCAGCAGGATTTGTAGCACCAATTAAAGTTCTAAAATCATCTACTGCATTTTCTTTTTCTAAAACAGCTGCTACAATTGGTCCACGAGTCATGTATTCGACTAAATCAGCGAAAAAAGGACGCTCACTATGTATTGCATAAAAAGATTGCGCATCAGCAGTTGTCATTTGTGTTAATTTCATCGCTACAATTCTAAATCCTGAAGCTGAAATTTTTTCTAATATTGCCCCAATGTATCCTTTCTCGACAGCATCTGGCTTAAGCATTGTAAATGTTCTATTTGTTGCCATTATTTTTGTTTTATGTGCGTGCAAAAGTAATCTATTTCTATTGAATTGCAATAGTTCTAATTTTAAAAAAATTGTATCTTCGTAAACTATGAATAAACAAGACATCACAAGCATAAAGCAGCTTTTATCTACTAAAAAAAATATAGTTATTGTACCGCATAAAAACCCAGATGGTGATGCCATTGGTTCTACTTTAGGTCTATTTCATTATTTAATAAAAGATAATCATAACGTTCATGTTTTGGCTCCTAATGATTACCCTCCATTTTTAAAATGGATGCCTGGAAATGATACTATTTTAAAGTACGATTCAGAATCAAAAATATGTGATGCCTTAATAAACGACGCTGATATTATTTTCACTTTAGATTTTAACGCTTTTCACAGAACTGGTAATATGGAAACCGTTTTAACTAAAAGTAGTGCTCTAAAAATAATGATTGACCATCATCAAGCGCCAGATCATTATGCAACTTATATGTATAGTGATGTAAGCATGAGTTCCACGTGTGAAATGGTATATAATTTCATAGATATGCTAGGAGATGCCAATACGATTGACAGTAATATAGCGACGTGCTTGTATGTAGGCATCATGACCGATACTGGCTCTTTCCGGTTTCGATCAACAACAAGCAGAACACATAATATTGTAGCAAAACTTATTGAAAAAGGTGCTAATAATACCGATATTCACAATAATGTTTATGATACTAATCGCTATGAGCGCATGCAATTATTGGGTTGTGCCTTGACCAATTTGAGAGTGATTCCAGAGTCTAAAGCGGCTTATATCACACTTTCTCAAGATGAACTTCAAAAGTATAATTACAAAAAAGGAGATACTGAAGGCGTTGTAAATTATGGCCTTTCTTTAGACGGCATTGTTTTAGCGGCCATATTTATTGAAGATAGAAAAGAAGGTATTATAAAAATATCTTTACGTTCAAAAGGCAACTTTTCTGTTAACGAAATGTCTAGAGCTCATTTTGAAGGTGGCGGACATACCAATGCAGCTGGTGGCAAAAGCCATTTATCACTTCAGAAAACTATCGAAAAATTTATTAGTATATTACCTAGTTATAATAAAGACCTGAATGATGAATAAATTACTCACCATAGCCATACTTTTTTTGGTATTTAGTTGTAAAACACCTGAAGCAAGGCGCCCAGTTTCAGTAAAAACAGGTTCTTTTATTGACGCTTCTATAGAACGTAATAAAAAGCTTAATGCCAATGAAAAAGCGTTCATTGAAAATTTAATGAAGCAACAAAAGATTGATTACATAGCTTCAGAAAGTGGCTTTTGGTATTACTACAATAATAAAGTTGAAATTGACACTTTAAAAACACCCGATTTTGGTGATATTGTGAATTACAATTACAATGTTAAAAACCTTAATGGCAGCACCATATACTCTGCAGAAACTATTAAAACACAAACCTACGCTATGGACAAACAAGAGTTGTTTACAGGCTTACGTGAAGGTTTAAAACTTATGAAAACTGGTGAGACCGTAACGTTTTTATTTCCATCCCAAAAAGCCTATGGCTATTACGGTGACGAAAATAAAATAGGTCGTAATACACCTCTAATTTGCGAAGTAACCATAAATTCAATTACCCAAAATCAAACGAATTAAAATGACCCTAATTAAAAACGCTATTAAAGTTTTAGTACTTCTGCTATTTATAAATTTAACATCATGCAAAGTACAATACCCAGACTTAGAAGATGGAATTTATGCAGAAATCATTACCAGTAAAGGTGTTATGCTTGCTAAATTAGCTGAAGACAAAGCACCGATAACGGTGGCTAACTTTGTATCGCTAGCAGAGGGCACCAATACTATGGTTGATAGTAAATATAAAAAGAAGGCCTTTTACAATGGCACTATTTTCCATAGGGTTATGGATGGCTTCATGATTCAGGGTGGCGACCCCTTAGGCACTGGACAAGGAGATCCCGGTTATAAATTTAGGGGTGAGTTTCATCCAGACTTAAAACACGACAAACCTGGTATTCTATCTATGGCTAATTCCGGTCCAAACACGAATGGAAGTCAATTTTTTATTACAGAAATCCCTAAACTGCATCTAGATGAGGTTTATAATGTATTTGGAGAATTAGTATTAGGATTGAACATTCAGGATTCTATTTCGAATGTGAAAGTTGGTAA
>Ga0213861_10001134_pt1 | contig 23634 bp, 20 predicted proteins | sample PICome_4_FD_160110 | JGI IMG/M metagenome (GOLD analysis project Ga0213861, IMG submission 160110) | Coastal seawater microbial communities near Pivers Island, North Carolina, United States - PICO131 | ecosystem: Environmental > Aquatic > Marine > Coastal | place: USA: North Carolina... | reverse complement strand
TTGGGATACCGATACGCATGAAAATCTCCTTTGATGATCGCGAAGGATATTGCCACGGTATCAGTCATCTTCACATGATTACATTTCTTTGTACACTTGCCAGTCTATGAAACATACTGCCCGTGCCATCCTTGGACAAATTAGCGATATCGATATTCGCCTCTTACAAGTTTTTAAGACTGTGGTGAATTGTGGTGGCTTTGCCGCTGCTGAGCTGGAACTGAATATTGGTATCTCGACCATCAGCAGGCACATTAAAGATCTTGAAACCAGACTGGGCCTGACGCTTTGCAAGCGAGGCCGAAGTGGATTTTCTTTAACAGAGCAAGGGCGACAAGTCTATGAAGAGACGCTCAGACTGATTGGTGCCTTCAACGACTTCAGGTCGAGTATCGACGACATCCACGCTCGGGTGGGAGGTCAACTCCAAATCGCGGTATTTGAAAAGAATGCCGGCAATCCTCAATCCCAACTGCACAAAGCAATTGCTGACTTTTCCAAGCAAGCGCCTAACGTACTGATTAACCTGCACATCCGACCCATCAACGAAATCGAACGCGGCGTGATGGATGGCCACTACCACTTGGGCATTATCCCAGAGCACCGTCCTTCAACTGTTTTTTCCTATGACCCCTTGTTTCATGAAGACATGCAGCTTTACTGTGGGCATGAACACCCCTTATTTGAAACAAAGAACAACCGCCTAAGTTGGAAAAGTTTGGCCCAGTACCCATTGGCCGGTTTGGCCTATCACTCACCGAATATGGCAGTCAGCCATCGCGCACGATTGATACGCCGAGCCAATGCCTACGATCAAGAAGGTGTCACCACATTTCTTCTTTCAGGCGGTTATGTGGGCTTTTTACCCACACACTATGCCGCCTCATTTGTCAGTGAAGGCAGCTTACGCGCCATCAATCCGAGCCGTTTCAATTACCGCGTCAATTTCTTCTCTATTGTGCGTCGCTCACCTGAACCCAATCGTGCCACCGTGCTATTTAAAACCTGTTTGCAAAACGCTCACGCCATCAACTGAAAGCGCTTCAACAAACAATTGGTAACAATTAGAAAGAAATCAGCGTGCACAAAAAAGCATACCCGCGACAGTGCATTACGCACGATTGGCGACAACCCAGTGACAGCAACACTGGCCGGATTTGACCGTTCGCTCTACCACGCTGCTGTTGGCATGGGTTCTTCACCAACGCGGGCTTTTGGGGATGTCACCATGCCCCTGATTCGGCCTGGTGTCATCTCAGGTGGCCTGTTTGCGTTTGTGACTTCGTTTGATGAAGTTGTGGTGGTGCTTTTTTTGGCTGGGCCAGAGCAACGCACCATCCCGCGTCAAATGTTTTCTGGATTGCGCGAACAGATTAACCCCACCATTTTGGCCGTGGCCACACTTCTCATTTTGATTTCAGTGGCTCTGCTCGTTACCCTAGAGTTCTTAAGGCGACGCAGTGTCCGCATCCGTGGTGAGGCGTTTTGATTGCCAGACCATTTTCCTAGGCCTCATCAATCGCTGCTCTGACCGCTGACAGGGCCCGTTCAAGGGCAAGACGGCCTTCATTTATCGATTCCTGCCCCCGATGAAAATCCATCAGACCCAGTGCAGACAAGCGTGGGGTGACTAACGCATCGGGTGGCTCACCGGCCATTCGGCTGCGGGTGATTCGGACTTGCATGATGTTCACGCTCGATGCCACGACATCAAATAATGATGGCAAAGGCGGGGACTCTTTGTCCGCTAGCGCCGGCCATTGATCAGCAACGCGACCCTGCATGCGTCTGAGCCATGCCGAGATGGGATTGTTGATCTCTGAAAGACCATCAGTGGCTTTTCCAACCTCTAAATGCCGGCCCACAATGTTGGCATTCAAATCAACAGCAATCACCACGTCAGCACCCATGGCTCGGGCCAAGGACACCGGCACGGGGTTGACCAACCCACCATCCACGAGTAGTCGACCTTCAGATCGCACTGGTGTGAGCACCCCCGGCAAAGCCATCGACGCTCGCACCGCTTTGGCCGTCGACCCATCACGGCACCACACTTCGGCACCCGTGATTAAGTCCGTGGCAACACTGGCAAATGGCATGGCTAGCGATTCGATCGGACGATCTGTGAAGGTCCTTTCAAAGAACGACATCAGTTTTTCACCCTTGATCAAACCCCCACCTAAGCTCACGTCCATAAAACCCAAAACATCCATCAAGCTCAGTTTTTTGACCCAATCCTCGAATCGGTCAAGTTCCCCGCAGGCATAGGCAGCCCCCACGAGCGCTCCGATTGAAGTGCCACAAACCATGTCAACTGACACATCGGCCTCTTCTAAGGCACGAATAACGCCGATGTGCGCCCAACCTCTGGCCGCACCGCCGCCCAAGGCTAAAGCAACAATTGGTTTGGTTTTAAGCATGTATTCAGCTCCATTGCGACTTTGAAAGCGTAGCAGTTTTCAATGAACGAACCGCTGTTTTGACGTTCTTTAGGGCAAAATATGACAACAACATCAGTCAGGAGCAAATTGTGCAGTTATTGCAGGCCATGAACGAAAGACGCAGTATTCGAGGGTTCAAACCCGACCCTATCGCCAAAGAGACGTTGGCTGATATTTTGCAGACCGCTGGGCGCAGCCCCTCATACACGAACACCCAGCCATGGGAAGTCACCGTGGTGACCGGTGAGCGCCGCCAGGCGCTCAGTGATGTGCTTTACAAGCTGGCCCAAGCCGGTGAGCCCGGGAAGGCTGACGTGCCGGTTCCGACGGTTTGGAGCGAAGCCACTGCGCTGCGCTCAAAAACGCACAACATCAATCGCTTTGCTGCCCTTGGCGTGGCGCGCGAAGACACCGCACAACGTAATCATTTGAGGCTAGAAAATTTTCGGTTTTTTGGCGCACCCTGCGTGATGTTTGTCTGGATGGATGAGGCCCTTGGACCTTGGTCCAACATGGACGTGGGTGGTTTTTTACACGGTTTGAGTTTGACGGCCATGGGCCATGGCTTAGGCACCTGTTTGCAAGCCTCTCTAGCCAACTACCCAGACGCCATTCGCGAGTGCCTTGACCTGCCTGCTAGCAAGAAACTTTTGGTGGGGTTGTCAATGGGCGTGCCTGATTTAGAGGCGCCACTTAATGCTTATCGCAGTGCCCGCATGCCCATTGAAGAGTTCGTCACTTGGTATGAGTAAAGCACCCATTCCGATCACTGGAGCCATCTGTGCCAGATAACTTTTCTAACTCACAGCAAGTTCATAAACCCGCTGTGATATCAACAACAGGTGTTGTTGCCGCACAGCACGCGGGTGCAGCGAACGTCGGTGCCCGCGTATTAGCCGAGGGCGGCGATGCGGTGGATGCCGCCATTGCCACCTCACTGGCCTTGGGTGTGCTTGAGCCTTGGATGAGTGGTTTGGCCGCTGGCGGCTGCATGGTGTTGTGGCGCGCCAAGGCACAGCGCGCAGAGGTGATCAATTTTGGAATGCGTGCGCCGCTGGCAATCAATCCAACTGACTACCCATTGAGCGGGCAAGGCACGGCGTCAGACTTATTCCCTTGGCCCAATGTTGTCGATGATCGTAACGTCAAAGGCGCAACCGCTGTTGCCGTTCCAGGCATGGTCGCTGGCCTGGGTTTGGCGCACCAAAAGTTTGGTCGGATGCGTTGGGCTGACTTGGTACAACCATCGGTTAAGTTGGCTCAAGAAGGCCTATTGACGGATTGGTACTCGGCCTTGATGACAGGAGCCAATGCGCGCGCATTGTCAGAAGACCCTGACACGGCCGCTTACTTTTTAGACGATGGAAAATGGCCCATTGTTGGGGGCTGGACGGCCGTTGAACAAAAACGTCTTGATCAAAGCACGCTCGCCAAAACACTACAAATCTTGGCCGAAGAAGGTCCTGAAGCTTTTTATCGCGGTTCAATCGGTCAAGACCTGGTTCGAGATGTCAGAGCCAAAGGCGGATGCTTAAGTCTTGAGGATTTGGCCAGCTATGAGGCTGATCATGTTGAACCGCTGACATACACTTGGCATAAAGGCACGATCTTTGCCTCACCCGCGTTAACGGGTGGTCCAACCTTACTGTCTGCCTTACAAGCGCTGTGCCAAGCTCAGATCGACCCAGGCCTGCCGGGCGCAAAGACCTACCAAGCCATGGCACTCGCCTTAGACAGCGCCTTCAAAGCGCGTTTAAACAGCATGGGCGATCATGAGTCACCGACAAGCCCTGGCAGCACCACACATTTCAGCGTTGTCGATGCTGAAGGTAATCTTTGTGCGGTGACCCAGACACTATTGTCGGTATTTGGGTCTAAAGTGGTTTCGCCGTCAACCGGCTTAGTCCTTAACAACGGCATCATGTGGTTTGATCCCGAGCCTGGCAAACCCAACGCTTTGGCTCCAGGTAAGCGCTGCTTGACCAATTACAGCCCAATCATTGGGCGCGGCGCCGATGGACAGTTGATTGCCTTGGGTGCTTCAGGTGGTCGCAAAATTCTGGGCGCAGTAATGCAAATCGCCTCATATATGCTCAATCACGGCATGAGTTTAGAAGAGGCATTCCACCAACCCCGAATTGACGTCAGTGGCAATGGCAAAGTGATTGCTGATCCCTTGCTGTCTGTTGAGATCCAGCAAGCGCTTGCTGCGGTGTTACCAACAACCTTGGCCAGACGCCATGTTTACCCATACGCTTACGCATGCCCTGCGGGTGTTAGCCGTCACAACGGTCTAAACATGGGTTGCACCGAGACATACACGCCCTATGGTGATGCCGTGGCAGCACAACGCTAGTGACGCCATCAACCCATAAGATTAGACCTTAGCAGCGGGAGGCACAAATGGCTCAGGTGTCCCCTCAGGGTGCTTTTCAATGTAAATAGACTGGCTTGGAAAGGCAAAGCTAGCGCCTTCGCCTTCGACGATTTTTTTGACCTGATAGGCCAGCTCTTCTTTGTGAGCAAGCCAATCACCCCACACCGTCGTGTGCGTGAAGGTGTACAGCATCAAATCAATCGAAGACGCATTAAAGGCGTCAATACGCACAAACATTGAGGCTGCGGGTGGCTGAACAAACGCCTCATTGGTCTTCAAGTACACCTCGATGTTTTCTCGTATGGCTTTTAACTGCTCAAGTGTGATTTTGTATTCCAGACCAATCTTCCAATAGATACGGCGATAGGTCATGCGAGAAAAATTGGTGACAGCGTTATCTGATAGTTTTTGATTGGGCACAAAAACCGGTGCCTGATCGAAGCGACGAACCTTGGTTGACCGAAAACCGATGTGTTCAACTGTCCCCTGCACCACGCCGTCCACCATGATCCAGTCACCGACCTTGAAGCGCTTTTCAATCAAGACGCACAAACCACCAATCAAGTTACGGAACAGGTCTTGTGCGCCCAACGCCACCGCGACACCAAAGAGGCCCAAACCGGCAAGAATGGGCCCCACCTGAATACCCCACAACTGCAAAATAGTCGCTGCGCCAAGGAACACCACCCCCCATCGAATACCGGTGACTAACCAAGTCAACATTTCAGCCGTCAGCACGCCTTCCAAGCGACGCATAAGGCCGCTTAATGGCTTGATCATGTTGTAAAGCGCCCAGAAGATCGCCACAGTGATAACGGTGCGCACAATGTTGTCCGTCAATGTCTCCATCTCGCCATGAAAACCAAAGTATTGGAAGGCGAAAAATAGACCAAGGGCTATGAAAAAGACTTGCAGTGGGCCCGCCAAAGCCTGGCTTAATTCGTCATCAAAGGCGTTGGTGGTCTCTTTGGTCCAGCGTTCGATGACGGTAATGACAAAGCGCCGAAACAAACCTCGAAAGACAAAAAACACCAAAAAAATAAGCAATCCAATCACGGCTTGCGATAGGGATTGGCCAAGTACACCTTGATTCCAGACGCTTTGGACGACCGTCCAAAAATTTTTAAACGTGGCGGTTATTTGTTCCATGTCATCAAGCACTTTTATACCTAGGTTTCGCGTTTGTTAATGAGTCAGTGTAGCCAACATGGTCGCACATGGCTACCGGGCATCTCTGAGCACATCGTGTTTGTGTTGTGTGCAACGCATTCCATTAAAAAGAACCTCACTTTGATCCAACCTGCTCGCGAAGCAAACGAAGCTCTTGGTGGATGGCTTGCAATTGTTCACGCAACGCTTGCTCTTTGTTTGCGGTGGCTTGATCTTTGAGCGCCACCTCAGCGGCGTGATCTTGCTCAGTAAAGGTTTGCATGGCATTCACAATAATGGCGATAAACAGGTTCAACATCGTGAAGGTGGCCACCAAGATAAACGGCACAAAGAACAACCACGCAAAGGGGTACTGCGCCATGACGGGGCGCGAAATACCCATCGACCAGCTTTCTAGTGTCATGGCTTGAAACAGTGTGTAGAAAGACAATCCAATGCTGCCAAACCAAGCTGGAAATTGGTCACCAAAAAGGTCTGTCGCAATGATCGAAAAAACGTAATAGATCAGCATCAGCAATAAGCCGATGGCACCAAGCCTGGGTAATGCGCCAAGCAGTGCGCTCACCACACGGCGCATTGAGGGAACAATTGTGATGACACGCAATATTCGCAAAACTCGGAAAGCCCGTAAAACCGATAATGGTCCTGATGCAGGGACCAAAGCAATCGCCACGACCGTTAAATCAAATACACTCCATGGGTCTTTGAAGAAACGCCACCTCATGGCCTACAGGCGAATCAAGAGCTCCACCACAAATATACCCAAACAAATCTTATCGACCAGTAACAGTGCGCCCTGCCAACCAGCCATCAGCTCAGGTGCGGTTTGCAACCCCAAAACCACAGCATTGAACAAAATAACGCCAAAAATGGTGTTGGTGAACCAAGGTTTTTGAATGAGGGCGAATGCTCGGTCGCGCACGGTCATGTGTGTCATGTTAGTAAGCAGTCAATGTTAAAAAGGTAAGGTTATCAGTCGGGCAAATTTTGATTGACGACAGCAATAAGCCTAGCCGATTTTAATGAACCGATGGTGCTGTTTGTCAGGCGCGCTTGGGGTCACTCGCACGGCTTTGCATCCCAGATATTAATCGTTTGAGTGGGGCAAATCAGACCATTGTGTCGGGTGAAACTGCCCGGTAGAAATAACCACAGGCATTACCCATCAGCATTGGGTTTAAGCGAGCAATTTGATGCCAGAACGGCAGTCAAGATGAAGTGTTAGAACCAAACGAGTAGCGTTAGGTGTGAGTCACAATATTTGACTCACACCCTCAGAGTAGGCTCTATTTGTAAAGCAAGGTCACTGCGATGATCAGTATCCCTAGGCCTAAGTTAATAGAGACCCAAAGCCGGATCTTGCCCAGAGCGACCGCGCCTTTATCCCAAACAGAAAACTTAACGGCATCGTTGAGCTTTTTGTAGAGCGCAAATCGAATATGAAAAAAGATGGCAACCATCAACGTGCCTGCGATTGCCATGAACCACCACGACACTGGCATCTGGAACGAGGTGCCCGATTGAACCATTTGCTTAGCCACGCGGCCTATCATCCAAAATCCAGTGATCAACACCAGCAAAGAGACGGCAGTTACTGCTTTAAAGAATCGGCCTAGCACGTCTTGCATCAATGCCAAGCGTTGTGGCCCTTCGAGCTGAAGAACGGCTGGGCGCAGAAAGAACTGGGCAAACATCATGCCGCCAACCCACAACACCAGCGACAACAAATGAACCGTTTTAAGTACGTCATACAGCATTACTTCCTCCTCGTTTAGGCGAACAGCACCCGCGCTGCCCTTTCCTCGCTTATAGGCGGATCTTACGTTACGCACACCGAACCCGCCCAGAACCCGGTCGTATTGTCGGACATTACGCCGCATTGGGATATCATTTTGTGTCTTGGAGGATCAAAGCCATGCTTTACTTAGTAAGAATGGATGTTAAGTTACCGAGCGACATGCCTGAACAACAAGCCAGCGAACTCAAAGCACGCGAAAAAGCCTATTGCCATGCCCTACAACTTAGCGGTCAATGGGTCAGCATTTGGCGGGTAGTCGGCGAGTACGCGAACTTCAGCGTACTTGACACGCAGGACCACGACGAATTGCATCAACTGCTTTCTTCGCTGCCTTTGTTTCCTTACATGAATATAAAGGTCACCCCGTTGGCCAAACATCCATCGGCCCTCTAGCGTTAGGGTTGCCGTTCGATCACAATAGTCAAGGATTTTTAATGAATATCAACGAACAATTGGTATTGGTCACGGGCGGCGCACGTGGCTTGGGTCATTCGATCGTTCAGGCCATCGCGCGTGAAGGTGCCAGTGTGGTGATCAATTATCACAAAAGCAAAGAAGCGGCTGCCGAATTGGCGCAATCACTTGGCCCGAAGACCTTGGCCGTGAAAGCAGACATCACCGACGAAAACCAAGTTAAAGCTTTGTTTGAGCAGGCACAACGCCACTTCGGGCGGCCTATCAATGCTGTGGTCAACAATGCGCTAGCGGACTTTGCCTTTAATGGTGATGCTAGAAAAAAACTCTTAGACATGCCTTGGGAAGACCTGAATCAACAGCTCGAAGGGGCGGTCAAAGGCGCTCTTAACACCATGCGTGAGGCCCTGCCCGCCATGGCTGAACAACATTTTGGTCGCATCATCAACATCGGGACCAATTTATTTCAAAACCCAGTTGTGCCCTACCATGACTACACCGCGGCCAAGGCAGCTCTTTTGGCGCTGACCCGGACAGCTGCCCATGAGCTCGGGCCCGATGGGGTCACTGTCAATATGATTTCAGGCGGTTTGTTGCGCACCACCGATGCCAGTGCAGCAACGCCTGAGTTTGTGTTTGACCTGATCGCGGGTCAAACACCACTTCGCTCAGTCACGACCCCTGACGAATTCGCCGATTCAGTGCTCTTTTTCTTGTCCCCATGGAGTCGTGCGGTGACAGGACAAAACCTAATCGTTGATGGTGGCTTGGTTAAAAACTAATGGTTGGCAAAAGCAACCCAAAAGCACTTTGCTACGCCAGGCAAAGGCTTGTTTAAAAGCTGGCACATGAATGGATAGCGTGACTCAGATTACGTTGGGTTCGGCCGTCGGTGTGGCCGTGATGGGGCGTCGCGTCCCTGTCTGGAAGGCTGCCCTTTGGGGCGCAGCCGCAGGAACGACGCCCGACCTTGATGTGGTGGTGGATTTTGGTGACGGCATTTTGAACATGACGCGGCACCGCGCAGAAACCCACGCCATTGCATATTTGACTTTACTGTCGCCACTGTTCGCTGGGCTGGCGACTTGGCTCGGGCGAGACCGAGAGGTTTTTAGACGTTGGCTCTTGGCCTTTTGGCTGGTGTTCATGACCCACATTTTTGTGGATTACCTCACGGTTTATGGCACGCAAATTTTGCAGCCCTTCTCAGATTACCCATTTGGGCGCGGCAGCATATTCATCATTGATCCGCTCTATACGTTGCCGCTGTTGATCGGATTACTGGCTTGCCTTGTTTCTCGATCGACTCGACGTTGGCGCTGGAATAACTTGGGCATAGCAATCAGTACGCTTTACTTGGCTTGGGGGCTTGGCGTGCAACAACACGTACAAGACGTGGCCCGCCAATCCCTACCGCCAAGCGTCGCCGCCGATGTGCCACTGCTAGCTTCCCCGTCGGCGCTGAACTCTATCCTTTGGCGCATCGTCGCGGTAGAACCTGACCGCTACCATGAGGGCTGGTATTCTTTGTTGGATACCGAGCCTGTGGTCAGTTGGACGAGTCACGATCGCGGCGCCGACCTGTTTGAGGCGCATGCCAACCATCCGGGGGTCAAAGGCTTGAGCGACTTCAGCCACGGCTTTGTCAAGATGCATGAGAACGACGGTAATGTTCTCATCACTGACCTAAGAATGGGTTTCGAACCGAGTTACTTCTTTACATTCAATTTGGGTAAGCCAGGGTCTTATGGTCTGCTTGACCCAAATCGAATGGCAACACAGGAAGGACAAAGACCCGATATTGGCCGCAGCCTGCCTTGGCTCATTGATCGGATCCTAGGCAAGACCACCGAACCACCGCCACAGTAAGGGCGCAGCACAGGTTAGGATTGACAACAGATTGGTACTCCCATTACCAGTAGCGCACCCGACCCGTATCAATGTGAACGAACTGATCGCGCGGGTAGAATCCGACCCCACCTGCATTTTGTGCCTTTGCCGCATCTCTTAAGTCGCTCAGCGGCACGCCGGGCAACCTGACGTCAATGGCCTTGCCATCCATGTGCAAGCTACGCTTTGCGACACCACCGGCTCGCGATGTGCGTAAGTTTTCGTTGGTCCGAGGGCTACGGTAGCCAGAAATCACCTCATATGAGCCGCGCACACCCAAATCAACACGGATTTGATGTAGCAAGTCATACAGTAATGGGTCCATCACACCAACCGCTTGGGAGTAGTGATCCCTCAAAAAATGATTCAGCTTGGATAGTGCTGGGTCGATGTACTCACCACCCACGGCAAAGATCAAACCGATGTGCTCCGATGTGTGCAGGTGTGCCATCTGCACATCGCGCGCTTTAGCCCGCACTGGCGTGGTCAAGGTCGCCAGTGCCGGTGCTCCCACCATCGTGAGAGCCAGAGAACCCGACAAACGCAGTACCGATCTTCGAGAATTAAACACTGAGCGACTCGACATTTGCAAAAACCTCCTGTGCTCGCTATTACGAACTTTCAGTTTAATTGACGGGCAGTGCGTAGCGCTTGATCTAAGCTTCGGTCATGGCCATAAATGTCGGGATAAAAATAAACCTTTGAATCTCTGGCAATCACCGTGCTGTAACCGATTAAAACCGGTAACGGGGTACGCAACTTTATGGTCCGAGAAGCACCTGCTGTCATTGCCTCACGGATACGATCGACAGTCCACTGCGGCTCATCTTGCAAAACAAATTGAGCCAAAGCAACAGGATCTTCAACTCTTATGCAGCCATGGCTAAAGTCACGACGACTAAGAGAAAACAGTTGAGTCGCGGGTGTGTGATGCAAGAAGATGTTTTGGTTATTTGGGAAAATAAACTTGATATCACCCAAAGCGTTCTTGGGCCCAGGCCTTTGCCGAATGCGAAGCTGACCATCGCGAACCGCTTGCAGTTTTTCTGCGCTCACCGCAAAACTGACATTGCCTTGTCGATCAACAAATTCCATACCTTGATTTGCCAAGTAGTTGGCATTGCGCTCAATGGCAGGAATGGTTTCAGACCGCGCAATTGAAATCGGAACATTCCAGTAAGGACTAAATTCAATGAACTTCATGTCTTCGTCAAATATCGGCGTACGATGATTTAACGATCGCCCAATGACGACTCGCATTTCCACTTGAATATTCAGCTTCCCTTGTGCGTCTACCTCATAGGCATAGAGCGTGAAACCGGGAATATTGACCACAATCAAGCGATTACCCTGTTGTAGCGGCGTCCACCGCAGTCGCTCCATCGAAAGCGCTATTTGAGCCACCCGCTGCAACGGTGTCACATTAAGCGCTTCTAGCGTTTGTGGTCCGATCACCCCGTCAACAAACAATCCATGCCTACCCTGGAAGGATTCAACGGCTTGCACCAATTGCAGATCATAGGTTTTGGCGGGCAACCGCTCGATCATGTCGCCAAGCAATACCAATCGAGCTTGCAACCGCCCCAAGTCCGAATAGTCATCACCCAGTTCTACCTTATTACCCGTCGGCATCGCCAGTCGCTCAGACCAAGCCGGATCAGCACTCAGATTTCGATAGTCAGCCAATGCGCGTTTTAAGGCGGCATAAAGTGGGAAATTAGGAGCTGCTTGAGCCATCACGTCTGTCAATGTTGTGCCACGCATCGGCGCTGTTAATGCGGCACTGAGATGCTCAACCGCGTCAAAAGCACGGTGCGTGCTGGTATCGTAATTTTGATGGACGTCTTTGGCTGAGACACGACCGAGTGCCAAGTCGTTCAAATAACGCAAGACAGCTTTTGAAAGGGCGGCATCGAAGGACTGTGCGCTGGCTGAATCAGCACCAATCCAGTTACCTAGCGCACGTTGCTGTTGTTGCAAAACTGTGACGTCGTAATCGCTTGGGTTCAGACCCTCAGCCTCGGCGGCCAGCAAAATGCCAATCGCCTCTTGCGCTAAAGCACTCGCACGATTGTTTTCAATCCATACGCCAACAGGCACGGGTGTTGGATTCGAATCAGCTCGTGTAACGGCGCCTAACCCCAAAAACCCGAGCAGCAACAGCCAAATGCAACGATGGGATAACCAGAGTATGAAACGTTCTCGATTTGAGTAGCTCATCACTTAAGCGTAACTCGAATCTGATCGAGATTCGAGCACGACTTAAAATGACGCTCAGTATCCCGACCTAAAATGTCTTAACCGTTGGCCAAGACAATCAGGCCGTCGACCGCTGCCACACCATCAGCTTGTACAAATAGTGGGTTGATTTCAGCCTCTTGGACCTTTACGCCTGTTAATACCGCCAATTGTGATACCGCCACAATGGCCCGTGCCAAAGCATCGCAATCACCTTTGGGCAACCCTCTAAAGCCCCTGACCAATTGTGTGCTTTTCACCTCTCCAATCATCTCCCAGGCCTGAGCATTTGAAACGGGTGCCAAACGAAGCGACACGTCTGGCAGTAACTCTGCGGCAATGCCGCCCGCGCCCAGCAGGACTGTTGGGCCAACCAAGGGATCATCGCGGTAACCGAGGATCAGCTCCAACAAGCGTGGTGCCATGGTTTGCACGAGCAAACCATTAATGCGCGCTTGCGGACAATTGTGCGTCACATTGGCCATGATTTCAGTGGCAGCTTGCTGCAAGGCAGTCGCGTCGGCAATATTGACTTTGACGCCCCCCGCATCGGTCTTGTGCGCAATGTCGGGCGAAGACACTTTCAAGACAACAGGATATGGCACTGAATGCTGTGGGTTTAGTGGGTCAATCAAAGCGTGCGCCGCCACGGGCACACCCAATTGACTGAACACTTGGTTGGATTGAAATTCAGTCAACGTGCCTTGTGTCGGTAACCCCGCTGGCCAAGAGAAGCTGCCAAGCGATACTGGCGCTGAGCCGGCGCGCTTAAAAAACACCGCCAGTGCGTCTGCACATGATTCAGGGGTACGAAAAGCGGCGATGCCAGCCTGTTGCAACAAACGCAAGGATTCAGTGGCTTCAGGCGCTAAAAATACCGCTAGGACTTTATTTGATGGCCGCTGTGATTGCACCAAGGGTTTGACTGCTAGCTCGGGATGAAACTGAGCCGACGATCCAACCACGCTTAACACCCCATCGCACCAATCGGATTGCAAGAGCTGCTCAAGCAGATCCTTGTATTGATCACTGGTGGCCGCAAGCGTCAAATCAATCACGGGCGTCTGCCGAATCGCCAATCCCCTTTGCGCCATGTGCCCGATGAAATCAAGCGGTGGTGCAACAGCCTCAATGCCATGCAAGCCAAGGTTGTCGACCACCGTGGCTGCGCCACCACCCGTGGTGGTGATAACGGCTAACCGAGGCGCGCGAGTAGCCTCAATCGCCGGCTTCTCAAAATGTAGCGCCAATGGGGCGATCTCAAACAACGTCTCGAGCTGATTGACACGCATCACGCCATGCGCATTGAGAAACACATCCACAGCCGCATCATTACCAGCCAAAGCACCCGTATGCGATTGCGCCAGTGCATCGCCTTGTGCGGATCGACCAAGCTTATAAGCCACCACTGGCTTACCCGACTCACGAGCACGCTCAAGGGCGTAAGCCAAAGTGGGCGCATCCCTGATGGTCTCTAAGAACAACAAAATCACTTTGGTTTGGGGGTCGTCAACCAAAACGTCGATGACTTCACCCACACTGACGTCGCTCTCATTACCCACAGAAATTGATTTTGCAAACCCAAAGCCTCGTGAAGCGGCACGTGCCAGCAACGACCCCATCATGGAACCGCTTTGTGAGACTAAGCTTAAAGGGCCACTGATCAAAGACTCTGCTTCAAATACCGCATTGACTGACAGAATCAAACCCGTCTCTAAGTTAGCCAATCCGATGCTGTTCGGGCCAATAATACGCACACCCAACTCACGTGCTGTCTGCACGAGGGCTTGTTGACGCAACATACCCTCTTCACCCACCTCACCGAATCCATCAGAATAAATAGTGACGACCTTAGCGCCCGCTGCAGCGCAAGCTTGCAACTGATCTAGAACATTTTCACTGGCGACCATGACAAAAGCATGATCGATGGGTTCAGGCAAGTCTTGAACCGATTCGTAGGCCTTTTGACCAAGCACTTCAGATTGGGTTTTGTTGATCGGATAGAAAGTCGTTTGACAGCCGTGCTTTTGCATAAAACGCATGGGCCGAGCGGTATTCTTTTTGGGATTCCCAGAGGCGCCAATTAAGGCAACACTTTGGGGCGTAAAAAGCGCAGCAGCAAAACTTGGGTCAAGCTTGGTCTTAAGCATAATGATTGATTCGTTTCCGTGACAGTGAACTGGGGCGTTTTTTTACACCAGTTATTTTTTAGGCTTGCGCCAATTTGAGATCAGCCAATGTCAATTGGTCTAGCGACCAGATTTGATTCATTAAAGTCTTGGCTTGGGCATCACCTAGAACCGGCGAAACCAATTCAAGAAATTTATCATTGAGGTCTTGATCACTCAATGGCGCCTCTGGATCGCCTTTGCGGTGCGGTGCGAAATGCATCAGTTCACGACCATCTTTAAGCGTCACCTTCACTCTCGCTGCACGTTGTTTCGGAAAGGTTGCCGTCAAATCGGAAGCCTGAGTCAGCGTAAGTTTTTTCATTAAGGCGCGAGTCTGCGTATCGCTCATGGCTTGCTCATCAAAGGCAGCCAGTCGCACAGCACCATGCCCAAACGCATGGCACACGACATAAGGCAAGCTGAACTTACACTCGAATGCTGTTTTTGGCTCATGGTTTCCGGTGACATTGATGGCCGTCTGGTAGGTCTGCACCTCAATAGCCGCAATATTATCGATGGTTGCACCCTGCCCACGCAGCGCAATGGCAGCGTCGATGGCGGCAAAGGTATGGCCGCAGCAGCCGTGGTTCTTTTGTGTCATGTCGGTGATGTTGTAGTGCTCGCCCAATCCTTGAGTCACCGTTTTCCAATCAACCGTTTCACCGACCAAGGCTGCCGCGAAGCCGACCTCACCTTCAAGCATTGCGTTCGCACCTGTTATGCCGCTAGCCGCGCCCAAACCAGAGCGCACCCCGACGCTGGCAGCATTACCCGCATGTAACGCCTTGGTCATCGCATCCGAGCGAAAAGCCTGCTGTAACCCGCTAGCAAAGCTTGCAGATGTTGACAAGGCATGCCCCATAATACCCGCGTCACCCGGTGCAGCCAAGGCGGCGACAGCGCCCGCTGCCCCAAAACAACCAACGGTGCCTGTGGTGTGAAAAAACCGATAATGCGCAGGCTGAATGGCAGCACCAATTCGCGTCGAAATTTCATAGCCTGCAATGATCGATTTCAGAAAGGTCAGTCCATCGACTTGAAGATCCTCTCCCACGGCCAATGCCGCAGCAATCGTCGGACATCCTGGGTGATAAACCGCATCCCGAAAGATGTCATCAAACTCAATCGCGTGCGATACGCTTCCAGTGATCCATGCCGCCGTTGGGGCAAATGCCACTGTGCCGCAACCTGGCAAGCTAGACCGTCCAAATCCGAGCTCTGAATGATGGGCTTTGAGCAACTGTGCGCAGGGGTCAATCCGAGTGCCGGGATACAAAGCAGAAAACCAGTCCAAAACAGCCCGCTTGGCGTGGTGTATGGCCTGAGCATCGGCTTGCCCCTTCATTTGCCACGCACCGTACTCGCTGATTTCAGACATCAGTGACATTGCGATTTTCCCATCAAGTTTTCTAATGAGGGTAAGCATAGGGCTTTTGCGCACCCAAGTACACGCCGCCACACGGTTCAGGATCGAGAGCTCGGGCTAGCGTTTCGTTAGGCGGAACGTGATAGGAATGGTGGCCCATTGGCTGATTGCCTGACCGTCAACCATCGCGGGTTTAAAACGCCATTTTTTAATGGTCGACAATGCGGCGACATCTAATGATTCAAAACCACTGCTTGCTTCTAGCTCAACCCGCCCACTCTGACCATTTGCCAAAATTTCAGTGCGAACGATGACGGTTCCTTCTGCTTTTTCGCGAATGGCACTCATCGGATACTGTGGCGCCGGATTTTTTAAGTAAGCCGCGTCATAGACGGCGGGCGTCGTTGCTCGCGTTGAAACATCCGACTCTCGAGGTGGCGCTACTTTTCTGGCTGTGGGCGTCTTGGCAACGGGTTTCGTTGCCTTTGGTTTCACAGCGGGTGGCTTAGGAACGGCAACCGTTGCAGGCTCAGGCTCAGGTACTTGCTCAGGCTCGGGTTCAGGAGCTAGGGTTTGTTCTGGCACGGTCTCCGCTTTGATATCAGGCTCAAACGACTGCACTGAGGCAATTTCGGGTCCTGGGACAAGCACTGGCTCAGGCTTCTGTACTGGCTCTGGTACTGGCTCGGATTCTTGCTCGGATGCTGGCTCAGGCTCCGGCTCAGGCTCTGGCGCTGCTGCTTCAACGGGCTCGGCCACGGCTTGGGAGGGCTCTGGCGAAAAAGCGATTAACTCAACATCAATGAATTCCTGCTCGGTTTTCTCTGTTGTCACGAGGCTCTGAAGCGCCCAAAAGGACACAACAAGCGACAGGTGAACAGCAACGGCAAGCAACAAATAGCGCCCTAGAACTGACTTCTTAGGCGGCCTGGTTGGACGGTCCACAGGATCCGACGCGAGCATTAGCGATCGCCGTCGACAGGTGACGTGGGCAAGAATGACTTAAAACGCATACAGCTGATTTTAGATAACAAATTGATTTTTCACGACTGCAAAAAACCGAAAGCCGCAAAAAATGATGGGCAGCATGCAAATCAGGCCGTTAACGTAGCCCAAGCCCTCATTTGCTGATCAAAAGCCACTGGTTTGGGATTACGCCATTGCAGTGTGGGCTTAACATGTTTTATTGTGATGCGCTTTAGCCGAGGTCTTACCCATATCTAATACCGAGTCCAACAGCCCTGAACTTTTAAAACACCACCCGCATTCGTGCGAACACCGTCGGAAAGAAACTCACCGCTCAATTTCAACAACGAAAAGTAATAAACAAAACAAAAAACCGGCTTAGCCGGTTTTTTTTACTCGATTTTTGTGGCTTTGCCTAAACGATTAGTTTGAGGAAAGTCAGAAATTAAATCGGATAATTAAGCGCGTTTGACTTTTTCAAGCATTTTGAACACACCCTTAGGGGCGTTTGCAAAAAGGCGCTTGAAAGCCTTACCAAGACAACGACGCTCAAGTGTATTGCGGCGAACACGTTTACGTTCAGACATGAAAATCCCCTTCAGAAGAATGCAATATTACTCCATTTGAAGGTCCATTTGCGACGCTTAACCATTTATTAGATCACCCGTTTGTTCATCCGCACCCGGTTTAAACAGCCCAGAACACTGAAAATAGCCTTTTGGCGGGTATAAACAAAACACGCGGGAATTAACAGCGCTGACCTTATGCGCTCGGCTAGAGGCGAGAAATCACAGTTTGGCAGGCCCAAAGAGGGTCTTAATACTGGCCTACCTGACTTATCACACCTTCTTGATCACGATTGAGGATTTAGCAGGATCATTAGCCCTCATGAGCCATAATACGCTTGAAGCTTTTTTGGTTGACGGTATCTCTTTTTATACATCGACATTAGAGCAATAACTTCCTTTGGCAGCTGGCATGAAACCCTCAATCGACCTTTTTGGTGCAACGCAAAACAACCTTAAAAATCTCGACGTCAGTTTTAAAACCGGTGAGTTAACGGTTATCACCGGTGTGAGTGGGTCTGGCAAGAGCTCTCTGGCGTTTGACACGCTCTATGCCGAGGGCCAGCGCCGCTACGTCGAGACTTTTTCTGCTTACGCGCGCCAGTTTTTAGATCGCATGGACAAACCCCAAGTTGAGCGCATCGAGGGGATTTTGCCAGCCATCGCCATTGATCAAACAAATCCGGTGCGCAATTCGCGCAGCACCGTAGGCACGATGACTGAGGTCAACGATCACTTAAAGTTGCTCTTTGCCCGCGCAGCCACCCTGCATTGCCGCGGCTGTGCCAAGCCCGTGACCCGTGACAACCCCCAATCGATTGCGAAAGCACTGATTCATCTCTGTGCTGAACACAATGATCCCCGATTGGTCGTGACCTTTGCCATCGAAATCCCTGCCAACTTTTCTGAAGAAGAGGTGGCCGGTTTCCTGCAAGGACAAGGCTACACCCGGATACACGGGCAAGCCAGGGTCAGCACCAAGAAGGATCAAAAGACCATTGATGTGGTGCAAGATCGGTTTCGCTTAAGCAATACAGAACCCGAGCGGGTGGCTGAAGCGCTAGACAATGCGCTACGTATGGGCCAAGGGGTTCTGGCAGTGCACGCCATGGCCGAAGACGGCCGCGATGAGACGATTTGGCGTTTTAGCAACAAATTGCACTGCGCTGACTGCAACCTGTCATACCAAGACGTGATGCCGAGCAGTTTTTCGTTTAATTCACCACTCGGTGCTTGTGAAACATGCCGAGGATTCGGGCGCTCCATTGGTATTGACCACGGTTTGGTAATCCCCGATGAACGCAAAACGCTGGCTGAAGGGGCTGTAAAGCCTTGGCAGACACCAAGCTACAAAGAGTGCCAAGAAGAGTTAGAGAAGTTTGCGCAGCGCGCCAACGTGTCACTGAACACCGCTTGGAAAGACCTGCCACCAGAGCACCAAGACTGGGTACTTTTTGGTGATCCGCTGTGGCGTGGTGGACGCAGTGCTTGGCAAACCCAATGGTATGGCGTCAAACATTTCTTTGCTTGGCTTGAGACCAAAGCCTACAAAATGCACGTGCGCGTATTACTGTCAAAGTACCGTAGCTACACGCCCTGCCCGACTTGTCACGGCACCCGACTCAAACCCGACGCCTTGCTCTGGAAAATAAACGGTCACCACGTCCATGACCTGATGTGCTTGCCCATCAGTGACTTGGAACGATGGTTTCTCGATCTACGCTTTCCAGACACCGTGATGGATGGGGCGATGACGCTGGTGCTTGACGAGCTTCGTGCGCGCCTGAAGTTTGTCTGCAACGTCGGCTTGGGCTACTTGACTCTAGACCGCCAAAGCCGCACCTTGTCAGGCGGCGAAGTGCAACGCATCAACTTGACCACTGCTTTGGGCACGTCGCTGGTCAACACCTTATTTGTTCTGGATGAACCATCCATCGGCTTGCACCCCAAAGACATGCAACGCGTGGTCGACGTGATGCATCGACTGCGTGATGCTGGCAATACGCTGGTCGTGGTCGAGCACGATCCGCAAGTGATGGTGGCTGCCGATCGCGTCATCGACATGGGTCCAGGACCTGGTGAGCGTGGTGGTCAAATAGTCTATGACGGCACGCCAGAAGATTTGCGCCATGCCAACACCCTGACGGGCGAATACATGGGGTCAAAACGACGGGTCGAATCACCCCGGCCACTGCCAGTCGCCGCCAACACCCCGCGCTTGCTACTAGAGGGCGTCACCGCTAACAACCTTAAAAACGTTGATATTTCGATCCCATTGGGTCGTCTGGTTTGTATCACTGGCGTGTCAGGGTCGGGCAAATCGACGCTCATTGAGAATGTTCTCTACCCAGCCATGCTTAAGCAACTCGGCAAGCCTACTGAATCGCCAGGCCCATACCGCCACTTACTCGGGCAAGAGCAACTCGCTGATGTGGTGATGATCGATCAATCGCAAATTGGTAAGACAGCTCGCTCCAATCCAGCGAGCTATGTCGGCGCCTTTGATGCCATCCGTAAGTTGTTTGCCCAAGCACCCCTGGCTCGCGAGCGCAGTTACACCAAGGGCACCTTTAGCTTTAACAGCGGTGATGGTCGCTGCCCGACCTGCGGCGGCACAGGTTTTGAGCATGTTGAGATGCAATTTCTTTCCGACGTCTACTTGCGCTGCCCTGATTGTGATGGCAAACGATTCCGACCTGAAATCCTAGAAGTCCAAGTCGAGCACCTGGGCGAAAGCGCTTCGATTGACAAAGTACTGAACATGACAGTGTCTGAAGCGTTGGACTTTTTTAAGGGTCTGCGCGACGTCCAATTGACGCTCTTGCCACTGGCTGACGTCGGCTTGGAATACGTCAAACTCGGACAACCCGTACCGACCCTTTCTGGCGGTGAAGCGCAACGACTCAAGCTGGCTGGTCACCTCGCACAAGCCGCCCGCAGTGGCATCAGCCAGCAAAAGCTTGCTGTTAAAGGCAGCCTCTTTCTCTTTGACGAACCCACCACCGGTTTGCACTTTGACGATGTGGCGCGTTTGATGCGCGCTTTCAGAAAACTGCTGGGTGCTGGGCACTCTTTACTCATCATTGAGCACAACTTAGACGTCATTCGTGCCGCCGACTGGATCATTGATCTCGGGCCCGACGCGGGCGTCTTGGGTGGCGAAGTGGTTGCCGCTGGCGACCCAGCCGCGATCATGGCCGTGGCAAGCTCTCACACCGGCCGCGCGTTGATTGACTATGAAAAAGCCATGGCAGTCCAGCCGGCGGCTGAACAATCTTCTGAAAGTGCCGAAAACGTGCTGGGTCGCCCCCTTCAGCGCGTGTTGCGTGAACCCAGACCCGCGGCGCAAAGCATCGATATTTTGCATGCGCGTGAGCATAACCTGCAAAACATCAACGTCAGCATTCCCCACGGCAAATTCACCGTCATCACCGGCGTTTCAGGTTCAGGCAAATCAACACTGGCCTTTGACATCCTTTTCAATGAGGGTCAGCGCCGTTACCTAGAATCCCTAAACGCGTATGCGCGCGCCATTGTTCAACCCGCTGGCAAGCCTGATGTCGACGCGATTTATGGCATCCCACCGACTGTGGCCATCGAGCAACGTACCAGTCGCGGTGGCCGCAAATCCACGGTCGCGACCATGACCGAAATTCATCACTTCTTGCGCCTGCTTTACATGAAACTGGGCACGCAGTTCTGCCCGACTTGCGAGGTCAGCGTTGAACCACAAACGGCTGACCAGATCGCAGCGCGCGTCATGCGTGATCTCGTGGGCCAACGCATTGGTGTCATGGCCACGCTAGTGAGCGCCAGAAAAGGTTTCTACACCGACTTGGCCAAGTGGGCCAGTGGCAAAGGCTTTACCCATCTACGCGTTGATGGGCAGTTTATCGAAACGCAAGCCTGGCCCCGTTTGGACCGTTACAAAGAACACACCATTGAACTACCCGTGGCTGATCTGGTGGTCGACAAGGCCAACGAGGCTGCTCTGCGACAAGCGATTGAATCGGCCTTGCATCACGGTCAAGGCACACTAAGTGTCTTGTGGTCCTTAGACGACCTAGCCAAAGACCCTGCAGCGGTATTGTCGCAACAACATTTTTCGACCAAGCGGGCCTGCCCGAGTTGTGGGTTGAGCTTTCCAGAACCCGATCCACGTTTGTTTTCTTACAACTCCAAACATGGTTGGTGCACGCAATGCTTTGGCACTGGCCTCAAATTGCAAGGCTTTGACGCTGAGCAAACCGGCGAGGAAACGGCTTGGAACGCTTGGTACGAAGGCGAAACTCAAGTTTGCGATGGCTGCCATGGTACGCGTTTAAACCCCATCGCCCGGGCTGTCCGGTGGCGCGATCAGTCGATTGCCGAGCTCGCTGCCCTACCCGTCTCAGAAGCACACACGTTTTTTACAGGCTTGATCCTGAAGGGTCGTGAAGCGGAAATCGGTCGCGATATCTTGCAGGAAGTCCGCTCGCGATTAAATTTCATGCGCGAGGTCGGCCTTGACTACTTGTCCTTGGATCGAGCCGCCCCCACGCTGTCAGGCGGCGAAGCGCAGAGAATTCGATTAGCCGCACAACTAGGCTCCAACTTGCAAGGTGTTTGCTACATCTTGGACGAGCCAACGATTGGCTTGCATCCACGAGACAATCAAATTCTATTGAATGCCTTGTCTAAACTTGAAGGCAACGGCAACACGCTGGTCGTCGTTGAGCACGATGACGACACCATCCGCCGCGCACAACATATCATTGACATCGGTCCAGGGGCAGGGGTCAGGGGTGGGCAAGTGGTGGCGCAAGGCTCCTTGGCAGACATCATGGCCAGCGAACGTTCGACCACCGGCCACTACCTCAAAAATCCATTGGTACATCCTTCTCAGCCTCGGCGAGCAGTCACGAAAGACACCCCCATGTTGTCGATTCACGGCGCCAATTTGCACAATCTGAGGCGCGTGTATGCAAAACTACCTGTTGGACGATTAACCGTTGTGACCGGAGTCTCTGGTTCGGGCAAATCAACATTGGCTCGAGAAGTACTCTTGGATAATCTCGTGCAAGTTATTGGGGCCGGCGGGGTTAGCCAATGGTACGGTTGCGAACGCATTGACGGTTGGGAGAAAATCGACCGCGTGCTTGAGGTCGACCAGACCCCGATCGGCAAAACCCCGCGGTCTTGCCCAGGAACTTACATTGGTTTTTGGGACGACATCCGCAAACAATTTGCTGATACTCAAGAGGCTCGCATACGGGGCTGGAAAACCGGTCGCTTTTCTTTCAACACTGGTGAAGGCCGTTGCCCGATTTGTGAGGGGCAAGGCATGCGCACTGTCGAAATGAGTTTCTTACCTGACATCAAAGTGCCTTGTGATGCTTGTCACGGCGCCCGTTTCAATCAAGACACGCTGTCGATTCAGCTGCGCGGTCAAAACGCGGGTGAAGTCTTGTCTATGGACGTTGATGACGCCATTGCGTACTTCGCTGCTCATCCTCGCGTGCATCACCCACTTCGACTGATGCAAGACGTGGGACTTGGATACTTAACCTTGGGCCAGCCCTCACCCACCCTTTCAGGTGGGGAAGCACAGCGTATCAAACTGGTCACTGAGCTCGCCAAAGCGCGCATGACCGAAGGGGTAATCACCACTGGCCGCGCCTCTCAGTTGCCTCACACCCTTTATGTCTTAGACGAACCCACGGTGGGTTTGTCGATGGCTGATGTCGAAAAACTAATTCGCGTGCTGCACCGACTGGTTGATGCCGGCAACACGGTGGTGGTCATTGAGCATAACTTAGACGTCATCGCTGAAGCCGACTGGCTGATGGACTTGGGCCCCGAGGGGGGTAATGGCGGTGGTCGACTGGTCGCACAAGGCTCGCCTGAACAGCTGCTTAAAAAGCATCCCAATTTACACACCGCACAGGCTTTACGTCCTGTTTTATTCCCAGGAGCAAACTAAACCAATGCGCTGTATTTTTGAAGATCGATTGGCTGGCCGTTCGCTGTCAATGACAACATTGATCAAGCGCATTGCGGCCAAAAAACCTGAAGAGCTTATTGACGTATTTAATCAGATCATTGAGGCGCAAAAGAAAGGTCAATGGGTTGCACTCGCGCTTGACTATGGCTTGGGACACTGGTTTGAGCCAGCACTGGACAACAACGCCGGGGCACCTGTTAATAGCGAGCGTTTGATTGCGTGGGTGTTTGAATCACATAATTAGGGCCCCATAC
>Ga0213861_10001132_pt1 | contig 23686 bp, 23 predicted proteins | sample PICome_4_FD_160110 | JGI IMG/M metagenome (GOLD analysis project Ga0213861, IMG submission 160110) | Coastal seawater microbial communities near Pivers Island, North Carolina, United States - PICO131 | ecosystem: Environmental > Aquatic > Marine > Coastal | place: USA: North Carolina... | reverse complement strand
GTGAGGGCTCCAGTGGGAGCTGGCTCAGGTGCTGGGGGGGATGGAGGTGCGACGTAGGCTTGTGGCGGCTGAGATGGAGGGGCGACAACCTCGGGGGTCACCGGAAGTGAAGCTGGGTTCCCTTCAGCCAGCGCACGCAGCTCGCGCCTAGTCAGGGGTTGCCCTGTCAATGGATTAGTCAATGTTCACCCCGGTACAAACGATGCTTTGCAATGTACTGCACCACGCCATCAGGCACCAGGTACCACACGGGTTGGCCCTGACTTACTCGCATCCGGCAATCGGTGGACGATATGGCCAAAGCAGGCACTTCCAGCACAGTCACCTTGTCAGCGGGCAAGGATCCGACACTGAGTTCGTGACCCGGGCGTGAAACACCCACAAAATGTGCGAGGGAGGTGAGACTTTCAGAATCTTTCCAGGAGAAGAAGGCAGCAATCGCATCCGCCCCGGTAATGAAGAACAAATCAGCATCAGGAAATTCGCGACTCAAATCCATCAATGTATCCACGGTGTAGGTAGTGCCTGGTCGATCAATATCGACCCGTGACACCCGGAAGCGTGGATTGGATGCGGTGGCGATAACCGCCATCAAATAGCGATGTTCCGAATCAGAGACATCGGGCTTATCCGCCGGAGCGCCCGTGGGAACAAAAACCACTTCGTCCAGGTCCAAGGACATTTGGGCTTCACTCGCTGCCACCAAGTGGCCGTGGTGAATAGGGTCGAACGTGCCACCCATAATCCCAATCCTGGGACGGCGTGACGACGTCATCAAGGCCTAGTGGTGGCCCGGGGCGTGCGCAGAAGACGACGTCTTGCTCCGGTGGCGATTGGCCACATTGCGGTAGCTAAAAGTCACGAGACCCAGGAATACAAACCCGCCAAAAAACACCAAACCAAAAACAAGTGGGGGCCACATCAGCTCATTGACTACCTCTCCTGAGGCAATCACTACGTCGTTCACGAGCTTCATGAGGCTCCCTTTCTGTGTGGGTCTGACACTAATCTAGCGCGTGCGGCTTAGAACTAGCCACGTCAGGCCCGGACTTGGCCGTTTCCTCGCACAATCCATTTCGTACTGGTGAGCTCTGGAAGACCCATCGGGCCTCGGGCGTGAAGTTTCTGGGTCGAAATGCCCACTTCGGCACCAAAGCCAAACTCACCCCCATCGGTGAATCGGGTGGAGGCGTTGACCATCACAGCTGCAGAATCCACTTCGTGAACAAAACGCTCCGCATTGTCGCTATCGCTGGTCAGAATCGACTCGGTGTGGCCAGTGGAATAGGTGTGGATGTGCTCGAGTGCTTCGTCCAGTGAGTCCACCACCTTCAGGGAAATATCCAACGACAGTGCTTCGCGGCCCCACACCTCCGGTGTTGCTGCAACCGCGTCGGGAACCAGAGCACACACCGTGTCATCGGCGTGAATCGTCACTCCCGACTCGAGAAGCTTCGCCACCATACCCGGCAGGACCCCCTCCAGTGCCTCTCGGTGGAGCAGAACGGTTTCCACCGAATTACACACGCTCGGGCGCTGCACCTTCGCATTGTGCACGATCTGGGCAGTACTTACCGGGTCTGCACTGGCATCAACAAAAATATGCACGACACCCGCCCCGGTCTCAATAACGGGAACCGTTGATTGGGTTACCACTGTCTCAATCAAAGCGGCCGAACCCCGAGGAATCAGGACATCGATAAGACCTCGCCCCGTCATGAGGGCGTTGGCTCCGACCCTCCCATAGTCATCAACGCTGGCCACTATCGCTGCCGGCAGCCCCACGCTTTCCAGAGCGCGATGCATAATCTCGACAAGTGCTTTGTTGGTCTCCAAAGCAGCAGAGCCGCCCCGCAACGCCACCGCATTGCCGCTTTTGAGAGCAAGGGCCGTGATGTCCACGGTCACATTGGGCCGCGCTTCATAAATCGCACCGATTACCCCAAAGGGCACGCGGACCTGGCTCACCTCAAGTTCATTGGCCAGCGTCATTTCTCGAACAACATGACCTAGCGGGTCGGGAAGCGAAGCAATCACCTTCACCGCCTCCACAAGCCCCGCCACCCGCTCGGGCGTGAGGCGAAGACGATCCTGCAGGCCCTGGGTCATACCCTCGCGAACGCCACGCTCTAGGTCGAGAACATTGGCTGCCACAATCTGCTCTGCATCGGCGGCAAGACCTTCCGCTAGCGCAGCGAGGGCAGCATCTCGTGTGCCCGGCGATGCCGCATTGAGCTGCCGTGAGGCTTGTTTAGTGCTCTCCAGACGAGAGAGCAACTCCTGCGGTGTGTGAGCAAGGTCTGTCATAGCTGATTAGTCTAAAACCTGGGGGTCAAACCAGGTACCGACAGTTTTTCCCGCGACAACATCGGAGAGTGCATCCGTTGCCGCCAAGAGTGTCGGGATTCCCGCCGCTGTGGCCATGCGGGCAGCGCTTACTTTCGTCACAGCCCCGCCGGTTCCCACGCTGTTGACCATGGCTTCGCCCAATTCGACATAGGCAAGGTCATCCCCATAGGCAACGACATCAAGGCGTTTCGCCCGAGGATCCTGAGGTGGATGCGTATAAAGCGCATCCACGTCGCTGAGCAACACTAAGAGATCAGCAGAGACAAGCTCACTGACTAAGGCGGCTAAACGGTCGTTATCCCCAAAGCGAATTTCCTGGGTCGCCACCGTGTCATTTTCATTCACGATAGGCACCATGCCCAAACCCAGGAGACGCTCCATAGTTCTCAAAGCATTAGTGCGGTGGGTCTCGTTTTCCATATCCCCCACGGTCAACAGAACCTGCCCGGTGATAATCGAATGCCGAGAGAATAATTCTTGATACCGCGACATCAACAGGTTTTGCCCCACCGCAGCAGCAGCTTGTTGGGTGGCCAAATCCTGAGGGCGATCGGTAAGTTTCAAAAATGGCGCCCCAATAGCGATGGCCCCCGAGGACACCAAGACCACCTCTGTACCGGCAGTGCGCCACGCCGCGAGGGCATCAACTAGGCCTGGCACCTGGTGTTCTCGCTCACCCGAGATCGACGACGATCCCACTTTTACGACAATGCGGGATGCCGCATCAAGAGGCGCTCTAGTCGTCATCGGAATACATCCCTGCTTCTTTTTCCTCCAGCAACTCTTCCCTGGCTCTAGATTTTGCATCCATGCGCTCGTGGTAGGACTGCTTGCGCTGCATCCGGGTGGGCCTGGAGCGCTCATCGAGGCGGGGATCACTACCGCGAGGGGCCGTCATCAATTCAGCGGCGCTGGAGAGCGTGGGTTCCCAGTCAAAGACTTGGCCATGCCCAGGTCCAATCATGACCGCACACCCGGGGGTGGCACCAGCGTTGAACAAAGCATCATCAATGCCAATTTTCATCAGACGATCGGCGAGATATCCGACTGCTTCATCATTGGCGAAATCGGTCTGTTGGACCCAGCGCTCAGGTTTCTCTCCCAGAATCCTAAAGAGAGGGGATTCCGTAGGGCCCTCCGCTTTGACAGTGAAGAGGGCTTCGTTGACAGCCCGAGGGCGCACCACGATGCGGGGAGGGTTGGCCGCCACTTCCGCCAATCCAACTCGATGCTCGGCCACCAAAGCCGCAGCAGCATTGAGGAAGTCATCAAGACCTTCACCACTAATGGCACTGATGATAAACACCTGGTACCCGCGCTCCCGAAGATCGGGGGCCACCATGGTCGCTAAGTCCAAAGCATCGGGCACATCAGCCTTATTCAGCACAACCAGCTGAGGACGCTCGGTGAGCGGAATCTGGTCCTCCCCGAGGGGGTAATTGTTTAATTCCCCCAGCAACGCGTCGAGATCACCTTGGGGATCACGCCCGGGCTCCAAAGTGGCACAGTCCAGAACGTGAACAAGAACGCTACAGCGCTCCACATGGCGCAAAAACTCGAGTCCCAGGCCCTTACCTAAGCTCGCACCGGGAATCAGGCCCGGAACGTCAGCAATGGTGAAGCGAACGTCTCGAGCCGACACCACGCCCAGATTGGGATGGAGGGTCGTGAAGGGATAATCGGCAATTTTGGGTGTCGCTTGGGAGACAGCGGCAATCAGCGAGGATTTGCCCGCCGAGGGGAACCCCACCAGGGCCACGTCCGCGACAGTCTTGAGCTCAAGGTGAATATCACCTTCAAAACCTCGCGTGCCCAGAAGAGAAAAACCAGGCGCTTTGCGGGCATTATTCGCAAGACCCTCATTGCCCAGTCCGCCTTGACCACCGGGAGCCACCACCACCGACATACCGGGACGATCAAGGTCCACGATGAGCTCGCCGGAACTCGAGGTAACCACGGTGCCCACGGGAACAGGCAACACAACATCACTGGCAGTCTTCCCGTGGCGAGAATCCCCCATTCCTGGGGAGCCATTCTCGCTCGAGCGGTGAGGCCGGTGGTGATAATCCAAGAGCGTGGTGACCTGGGGATCCGCCAAGAGAACAATGTCTCCACCGTTTCCCCCGTTACCGCCATCCGGGCCTCCCAGCGGCTTGAACTTTTCGCGACGAACGGAGACACAACCATTACCGCCGTGACCGGCGATCAAATGCAGCACTACGTGATCGACAAAAGTTGTCATGTCTCACCTCCCCTACTCGCGATTAGATTTCCTGGATAAGCACAAAGGGCGAGCCGAAGCTCGCCCTTTGCTACTACAAACTTCGCTCTGTGCTCAGGCTGTGGCGTGAACCACTGCCACCACCTTACGGCCGCCTTTGTTGCCAAACTTCACTTCACCAGCGGCAAGGGCAAACAAAGTGTCATCGTTGCCGCGACCTACATTGTCACCGGGGTGAAAGTGGGTTCCGCGCTGACGAACAATGATTTCGCCGGCTTTGACAACTTGGCCGCCAAAACGCTTAACACCGAGATACTGTGGATTGGAGTCGCGACCGTTCCTGGTCGAGGACGCACCCTTTTTATGAGCCATGACTTTTCCTTTTACTTCTTGGCGATGTTGGTGACTTTGAGCTTGGTCAATTCAGCGCGGAAACCCTGGCGCTTCTTGTAACCACTCTTGTTCTTGAACTTCTGGATAACAATTTTGGGGCCGCGAAGGTCTTCCAAGACCTCGGCGGTAACCGTCACCTTGGCCAGTTCCTTCTTGTCGTGGGTGACCGTGTCACCATCGACAAAGAGAACCGGGGCCAGTGTTACAGCCTTTTTTGCTTCAGCGGAAAGACGGTCCACCGTAATGATGGAACCGACCTCAACCTTTTCTTGACGTCCGCCTGCTCGCACAACCGCATAGACCACGATGAAAACCTGCCTTGTTACCTAGAAAATGATGATGCCTGAGAGAAGTACTCGAAAACCGCACCAAGGGTCAAGAATAGACTATCCAGAGCCCCCCGGCAACCACGTTAGTCAGAAGCTGAGCTAGCGTCCTTCACCGCTGGATCTGCCGACGCACCGGCGCTCGAGGCGCGTCGACGTCGCTTGGATGTTCCCGGGGCTGGCGCCTCAGGAAGTGCAGCCAAAACAGAGTCCAGTATGTCCGGTTGAGAAGCCTTGGGCTTCTTACTTCCGCGGGTCTTCGGGGCCGCTTTCGCCTCGCCTTCCTCAGAGGCGTTGGTAACGCCGACCGTGCTCTTAGCTATCTGAGCAATAGCGTTTCTGGCGCCATCAGTGATTTGGTGAGGTTCCACGGTGGGGGTTGCTGCTGGTTTCTTGCGTCGAGAAGAAGAACCCTCCGAAGATTTTGAGCGGGACACAGGCTCATGGGACACGATCACTCCCCGACCTTGACATGCTTCACACGCTTCGCTGAAGGTTTCCAAAAGGCCCAAGCCCAATTTCTTCCTCGTCATCTGGACCAAGCCAAGGCTGGTAACTTCGGCAACTTGGTGTTTGGTGCGGTCGCGACCAAGACATTCCATCAAACGCTGCAACACCATGTCTCGATTGGATTCGAGAACCATGTCGATGAAGTCGATGACGATGATGCCGCCGATATCACGCAGACGCAGTTGGCGGACAATTTCTTCTGCCGCTTCCAAATTGTTTTTGGTAACCGTCTCTTCGAGGTTTCCCCCGGAGCCCACAAACTTGCCCGTGTTGACATCCACCACCGTCATCGCTTCGGTGCGATCAATCACGAGGGAGCCACCGCTGGGCAACCACACCTTACGATCAAGTGCCTTAGCGATCCCTTCGGTGACGCGGTACTCCACAAACGGGTCAATGCCTCCGGTGTGATCCTCAATCCGAGCAATCAAATCGGGCGCCACCTGCGAGAGGTAGCCCTCAATCGTTTGCTTGGCAGAAGCGCCAGAAATGACGAGCTTGTCGAAATCTTCATTGAACACATCGCGAACAATTTTGACCAACAGATCGGGCTCCGAGTGCAAAAGCGCTGGCGCCTGGGCACCCTCGGATTCTTTTTGAAGGGTTGCCCACTGGTTTTGCAAACGCTCGACATCAGTGGTGAGTTGCTCTTCGGTAGCGCCCTCCGCGGCGGTACGGACAATAACGCCAGCAGATTCCGGCAAGACCTTCTTGAGGATGCCCTTGAGGCGGGAGCGTTCCGTGTCGGGGAGTTTACGAGAAATCCCATTCATCGCTCCGCCGGGAACGTAGACGAGGTAGCGACCGGGCAAACTAATTTGACTGGTCAGACGCGCACCCTTGTGTCCGATGGGGTCTTTGGTCACCTGAACCAAGACGCTATCGCCGGTCTTGAGAGCTGCTTCGATCCTGCGAGGACCCGTGACGCCAGCCTCACTCGATGCCTCCCAGTCGACTTCCCCGGAATACAACACAGCGTTTCGGCCGCGACCAATATCGACGAATGCGGCTTCCATGCTGGGCAACACGTTTTGCACTCGACCCAGGTAAACATTGCCGATCAAACTTGATTCCTCGGAGCGAGCGACGTAGTGCTCGACCACGACGCTGTCTTCGATCACGGCTATTTGAGTTCGCTCGGGTGTTTCCCGAACCGCCATAACGCGGTCAACGCTTTCCCGACGAGCGAGGAATTCTGATTCCGTCACGCTTTGACGACGACGCGTACCTTCACGACCGTCACGACGGCGTTGCCGTTTGGCTTCTAGCCGGGTGGACCCTCGAACTTTTTGAACGGTAGAGTCACTGGACTTGGACGAGGCTTTCGCTGCTTCAACCTTCGCAGCTCTATCAGCACGAGTGCGACGACGCACTGTTTTTTCTCCGGGTTCGCTCTCGTTTCCTGGCTTCCATGCGGGAAACAGTGCGGGATCAGGGGCGTGAAAGACCAAAGACTTCGTGGAAACGGCTTTGGGAGCATCCGGTGCTGCAGCAGTTTTCTTGGCAGACGAAGCTTTGGCTTTAGCGGTGCTGGAGGCCTTAGTGTCTTGGGCTTCGCTGGACTGTGACCCTCGCTTCGAAGCCCCAGGCTTCGAGTCCTTGGGTGCCTTGACCGGGGCCTTCTTCTTCGTTACTGGCTTAGTAGAGGTTTCTGTTTCTTCAGATTTTTTCTTGGTCACCATTTCTGGTGTACTCCTTACGTTGCCCCAGGCATCATTCCGCCGGGACTACATCACGCTTTGGCAATGCGACATCAAAATGCACATTGAAAAAACTTGGGTTTGTGGGGTTATCCCCGTATTCGGATAGTCATCCGAGAAATCTTGTGTGTGCGTTTCCTACCCGAAGGCCGTTGCGCACACCTCAGTATCGCACACTCGCCTTTATTTCATCGGTTGAGGTGTCATAATCAGGACATGAATTACCCCACCAGGCGCTCTAGCGCGATGGCACTCTACTTTCTTGTCAGCGGCCTTGGGGCCTGGTTCGCAGCGTTCACGCTCGCCCGCGAGGGATACCAGTTAGCCCTCAATGGGACAACACCCAGTTGCAACATCAACCCATTTTTTTCCTGCGGCAGCGTCATGCAAAGCCCTCAGGCAACCCTGTTCTTTGACACCCCCAACCAACTCTTCGGGGTCGCGGGCTATATCGCGGTGGCGATGGTGGGAGCAGCAATGCTCTCGGGGGCAACGTTCAGAAGAACCTTTTGGGTTATTTTTACCCTCGGAATCTTGGGTGCTTATATCTGGCTGATGTGGATGTTTGTCCAGGCAGTTTTCGTCATCGGCTTCTTATGTCTCTACTGCATGGTGGTGTGGGCAATCCACATCCCGCTGTGGTGGATTTTCTTGCCGTGGGCCATGAAGCAGGGGATGCTGAGCTCCTCACCAGCCATCAAGAAAGCGGGAGAACTGTGGCTGCCCTACAGCTGGGTCATGATCGTCATCAACTACGCCGTGATTACGATTTCCATTCTGATTCAGTTCCCCTTGCTGTTCTCTGTGTGAGCTAGGAACTAAACCACAACGCCATCTCACGCTGAGCAGATTCCACGGAATCACTGGCGTGGATCAAGTTTTGCTGCACGGGTAAGCCCCAGTCGCGTCCAAGGTCTCCTCGGATAGTTCCTGGTGCTGCCGCCGTCGAATCCGTGGCACCACACAGCGAGCGAATACCCTCAATGACGCGATGCCCCGCGACCCTAATAGCCACAACGGGTCCGGATTCCATGAAGTTAACCAAAGGCTCGTAGAAGGGCTTGCCTTCATGCTCCGCGTAGTGTTCGCTCAGGAGATCCCGGTTGGGCTGAACCATCCTGATGTCAACTAATTGATACCCCTTGGATTCAATGCGGGCGAGGATTTCCCCTGTGAGGTTCCGTGCCACCCCGTCGGGCTTGATAATGACGAGGGTTTCTTCCAACTGGGGCATATCGAGTGTCTCCTTTGGTGAACTGTTTCTATGGAGCCTAGTCGGCTGCTGGGGAGGAACCACGATCCAATGCTGGTCCTCGAATCGCGCCAAAGACCCAGAAACCCACCGCCACCGCGGCAGAGAGCCCCATCACCACATCCCAGAAAAAGGCGGCCAGCATGGCTAGGTGAATGAGGTGTCCAGCCCACTGACCTACTCGAAAGCGCAGTACTCGATAGAGCGCTACGAATACCACGACGGCAAGAAAAGCCCCGAGGGCAATAACCCCGGGAGAATAGAACCCCAGACCATTGAGAGCCAGCGCACCAAAGAACACCACACCGATATCCAAAATAATGGCGATGCCCAACAACGACTCTGTCGCGCTCTTGACCCGTTTCGACCGTGCCATTATCGCCCGGCCCCTCGGCTTAGCTCAGCAACCAGGGTGATAGAACCGGTAATCACGATGCCGCCTTCCTCCTGTGCCAACTCGTGTGCTCTATCCAACGCCTCGAGGGCGTTGGCGCGGGAATCTACTCGGTCGGGACCAGCGATGGAGGCCACAATATCGGCCAAATAGGGCACTGAGATGGCGCGATCGGACTGAGACTGTGTCACCACAAAGTGGTCCACCACGGGGTCCAGGGCCTCGATAATTCCCACGACATCTTTTTCTTGCAAAATCCCCACCACACAAATCAGTCGATCGAAACTAAACGACGTCATCAGCGCCCTGGTCAAAGCCTCCGCTCCATGTGGGTTGTGGGCAGCATCAGCGATGACCGTTGGGCGAGCGCCAAGAATCTGTAATCTGCCGGGCGAGGTCGACAATGCCATTGCCTCCTCGACGAGGTCACGATCGAGCGGATTCTCTCCATTACCCAGGAACGACTCCACCGCTGCAATAGCCACCGCCGCATTCATCGCCTGATGGTCTCCCAGCAGCGGCAAGATCAGATTTTGATACTCCCCCGCAATACCCTCGACACCGATAACTTGGCCTCCCACAGCGGGTTGAACACTAGTGAGGTGGAAATCCCTACCCAAGACTCGAAGCGGAGCTTCGTCGCGCTCGCAGGCAACCACAATTTCTGCCCAGGCTTCATCGGATTGTGGTGCACACACCACCCGGGTTGCGGGCTTGATGATTCCCGCTTTGGTGCGGGCGATTTCCGCGATGGTGTCGCCGAGATGTTCGGCATGATCCATCGCAATCGGTGTGAGCACGGCCACATCGGCGTCCACCACGTTCGTGGAGTCCCATTCGCCACCCATCCCCGCTTCGATCACCGCGATATCTACCGGTGCATCAGCAAACGCCGCCAGAGTCAGGACTGTGAGGGCTTCAAAATAAGTTAGAGGAGGCTCTGCGTTGGCGACCAATTCAGCATCGACCATCGTGATAAAAGGCTCCACATCGGCCCAGTTATCCGCGAGAGCCTGATCGCTAATGGGTTGACCATCGATCACGATGCGTTCGTTGAGCACGTGCAAATGAGGCGAGGTCATCAGACCCACCCGAAGCCCGTGGGCGCGCAGTAGCGAATCAATCATGCGCGCAGTGGACGTTTTCCCATTAGTGCCAGCGAGGTGAATGACGCCAAACATCCGCTGAGGATCACCGAGTAACTCGACTACTCGACGCGTCGCGTGCAGGCGCGGCTTAGGCGAAGCTTCTCCCGTTCGCGCCATCAGTGCCTCGACAACTCCGCGCGCTAAGTCCGAAGATTCAGCCCGATCGTCGGGGGAACTCTCATGCGCCATGTTTGGACACTTTCACGGAAATCTGAGAACTCTCCCCTACCGACAACACGTCAGCACCTGCCTCGAGCTCACCCAGAGTCATCTCCAGGCTCAACGTTTCGTGCTGGATGAGTTCCTGGTGCTGGGAAATTGCCGCCACCGCGATCTGATCGCCTCCCAGCGTGACGTCAATGCGGTCTGACACATCCAGCCCAGCGTTCTTACGCTCTTGCTGAATCCATCGAATCACGTCTCGAGCCAACCCTTCGCTGGCTAGCTCCGGGGTAATGGTGGTGTCGAGGACAACGAAACCTCCCGTGGGAAGGAATTGAACAGCCAGGTCGGAATCTTCCAAACTCAGTTCAAGTTCGTACTCTCCCTCGAGCAGTTCAATACCCGCAACCGTGACCACACCTCCCGCAATATCCCAGTTGCCAGCTTTGGCCCCGGCAATAATTTCTTGAACCTGTTTACCTACTCGTGGTCCCAGCACTCGAGAAAGCGGTGTGAGTTTTTTCCCGATTCCCCAGCGTTGCTCAACGGAATCATCTAACTCTTCACAGCGCACCGCCTTGACGTTTAATTCCTCGGCCAAGATCTCTGAATAGGGCTCCAGCGCGGAAGCCTCCTGAGTGACCACGGTGACCAAGCCCAAAGGCAAACGGACCCTAGCGCCGTGGGCTTTTCGCAAGGCAAGCCCAGCAGAGGCAACCTCTCGCACGCTATCCATTGCCCCCACCAGAGCAGCATCTTCGGGGAAGTCTTCAGGCTTGGGCCAATTCGTGAGGTGCACACTTTCGCCCCCGGTGATCCCGCGCCATACTTCCTCCGTGATCAGTGGCGCCAAGGGCGCTGCCACACGGGAAAGGGTTTCTAGGACCGTATAAAGGGTGTCGAGCGCATCGGTGTCCTCACCCTCCCAGAATCGATCGCGGCTTCGGCGAACAAACCAGTTGGTGAGCACATCAGCAAAATCTCGAATCGCCAACGCCGCCATCGGCGAGTCCATTGCTTCAAATTGAGCCGTTGTCTCGAGAACTAATTCATGGGTTTTCGCCAGGATGTATCTATCGAGGACATGCTGCGAGTTGGTGCGCCACACGGGTTCGTGATCGCCCATATAGAGGCTGAGAAAATAGTAGGTACTCCAGTAGGGCAAGAGGAATTGGCGCACGCCTTCTCGAATTCCTTCTTCCGTCACAACAAGGTTTCCCCCGCGAATGACCGAACTCGAGAGCAAGAACCACCGCATGGCGTCTGCGCCATCGCGCTCAAACACCTCCGAGACATCGGGGTAATTGCGCAAGCTCTTGGACATCTTGGCGCCATCAGACCCCAAGACAATGCCGTGAGAAATGACGTTAGAAAAGGCCGGTCGGTCAAACAGCGCTGTGGAGAGAATATGCATCGTGTAAAACCAGCCACGGGTCTGACCGATGTACTCCACAATGAAATCTGCGGGGTTATGCGAGTCAAACCATTCCTGGTTGTCAAAGGGGTAATGCACTTGGGCAAAAGGCATAGAGCCCGAGTCAAACCACACATCTAAGACATCGGGAATGCGGCGCATCATGGATAGCCCACTCGGGTCATCCGGGTTGGGGCGCACCAAATCATCAATTTTCGGGCGGTGCAGATCCTCGGGACGCACCCCAAAATCAGCCTCTAGTTCATCGAGAGAGCCATACACATCCACACGGGGAAAATCGGGGTTGTCACTCTTCCACACGGGAATCGGGGATCCCCAGTAGCGATTTCTCGAAATCGACCAGTCGCGTGCGTTGGAAAGCCAGGTTCCAAATTGGCCGTCTTTGACGTTGGCGGGAACCCAGTTAATTTCCTGATTGAGCTCCACCATGCGGTCACGGATTTCGGTAACCCGGATAAACCAGCTCGACACAGCTTTATAAATCAACGGAGTTCGACACCGCCAGCAATGCGGATAGGAGTGGTCATAGGAACGCTCGGCGAAGAGCCGGCCAGACTCCCTGAGTAACTTGGTCAAAGGCTTATTAGCCTCAAAAACCTGCATACCCGCGACGTCGCTGACCTGCTCGAGGAACCGTCCCGCATCGTCGATAGAAATAATCACCGGAATCCCGGCTTCCTGGCAGGTTATTTGGTCGTCTTCACCATACGCCGGTGCCTGGTGGACAATTCCTGTTCCTTCGCCGGTGGCTACATAGTCGGCCACCACAATGCGCCAGGCGTTGTCCATGCCCCAGGTTTTGGCATCCGCGTAGTAATCAAAAACCCGGGTGTAGGAAATCCCGTCTAACTCTCGTCCGCTCAGGCGCCTAAGAACTTGTTCCTTTGCTTGGGCCACCTCGGAGTAACCCAGCTCGCTGAGGTAGTGAGCCATCGTGTCTTCGGCCAAGAGGTAGGTCTCCCCCGGGTGCATTCCACGCGGGCCTGCCGGTACAAGGGCATAGGTGATCTCAGGACCCACGGCAAGGGCTGCGTTAGTGGGCAAAGTCCACGGAGTAGTCGTCCAGGCCAGGGCCAAAACACCCTCAAGCCCAGCCTTCTGGGCCACGTCGCCTACCAGAGGGAAGGTCACGGTGACTGATTGGTCTTGCCTGGGCTTGTAGACATCGTCGTCCATGCGTAGTTCGTGATTACTCAGCGGTGTTTGATCCCGCCAGCAATAGGGAAGAACGCGATATCCCTCATAGGCAAGCCCCTTGTCATGGAGTTGCTTGAAAGCCCAAATAACACTTTCCATGAAGGTGATGTCGAGGGTCTTGTAATCGTTGTCGAAGTCAACCCAGCGCGCTTGGCGGGTGACATATTCCTGCCATTCCTTCGTGTATCGAAGGACGGACTCCTTCGCTGCTTGGTTAAAGGCAGCGATCCCCATCTCTTCGATCTGGCTTTTATCCGTAATACCTAGCTGTCGCTCCGCCTCCAATTCAGCGGGTAATCCGTGGGTGTCCCAGCCAAAACGGCGGTGGACCTGCTTGCCACGCATGGTGTGAAACCTCGGAAAGACATCCTTGGCATACCCGGTGAGTAAATGGCCATAGTGCGGCAACCCGTTAGCGAAAGGAGGGCCGTCATAAAAGACCCATTCGTCACACCCCTCTCGCTGCTGCACAGATTTACGAAAAGTGTCGCCACTTTTCCAGTCCGCGAGAACTTGGTGCTCCAAGGCCGGGAAGGAAGGGCTGGGCTCAATGCGTGTTCCCGGACGGTGACGGGGAAAAGTCATAAGGGGTTTCCTGACACTAAGGGTGGTTCATGGCCATGCGAGGACGCTCGGTTTCCCTTACGCGGTACCACCCCGCTTGCCCCAGAACTAACTGGAGCCACTTCATGTCAGGCGATGTCGGGCCCACCCGATCGGTTCTACTGGCAGAGGACACCGTGCATCCGCTGTTTTCTTCCGATAGCTCCCCGGTGATTGCCGGTTCGTAGCTCCTACAGTCTAGAACAGTGACGCAGCGCTCCCAGCATCGACAACGCTTCGAATTCGCTCCAGGTGTTCCCTTAGATACTTCCCGAGAGCGCCTCGGGAAACCCCTGCCCCCGACCATTCCAGGGCAGCGGAGACCAAGGCTCCTGTGACCATCCAGACATCTCGAGGCGAGACCCCCGCTTGGGCGACAATCGCGGCAAGCTGGATGACCCGCTGACCACCGTCACCACGCAGATCAAGATCGGCTTCCATCGCCTCGAATTGACTAGCAATCAGAGGCACCGCTTGGGGCGCGACATCGGCAGCAAGAAGTTCCAGTGCCCTGCCCAGGTGCGATGCCTCCAGAGCGGACTGCGAGAGGTAGGCGAGTGCGCGATCCACATCAACCCACAAGACATCTGACTTGTTGTGGAAGTAATTGAAAAAAGTAGCCCTGCTGACTCCTGCTCGGGAAGCAATGTCATCGACGGTGGTGTGGGAGTACCCCTGCTCGAGAAAAAGTTCTGCAGCGGCCTCTTCCAATGCACGCGTGGAGGAACGGCGAGGCCGTCCGCGTTTCTCACTGGTCATGACTTCCCCTATAGTTGAAAGGCACGATTTATTATACTGCGTCTAAATATTAGGCTAACTCATGGAAAGGGCCGCCTTGTCTACCTCTGCGCACACCCCCCTAAGCGCCAAACAATCCCGAAAAGTTGCTGTTGCTTCTTTCGTGGGAACTGCTTTGGAGTCTTATGACCAATACGTTTTCGCCTGGCTTGCCGCACTTTTTGCCGGCACACTATTTTTTGAACCCCTAGGGCCTGTCGGAGGGGTTCTCGCGTCCTTCGCCACCTTCGCAGTGACATTCGTGGTGCGACCCTTGGGCGCTGTCTTCTTTGGGCACTTAGGCGATCGCATTGGCCGTCGCAGCACCTTGATCATCACGATCATTTTGATGGGTGTTGCCACTGGACTCATCGGCGTTCTGCCGACGTATGAACAAATGGGATGGTTCGGAGCCATCGCACTGGTCATTCTCCGTCTGGCACAGGGCCTCTCTCTCGGTGGCGAATGGGGTGGTGCTGTGGCCTTGACCACCGAGCACGCCACAGAAAAGAACCGACCCTTCTTCGCTTCACTGGTTCAGTTGGGCTCGCCAGTGGGGTCGATTCTCTCCAACGCGATTTGGCTCGCTCTTTTCCTCACGCTTCCGTTTGAAGAGATCATGGCCTGGGCTTGGCGTATTCCGCTCTTGAGCGCTTTCCCACTCCTGTTGATTGCTCTGTATCTGCGTTGGAGCATCGATGAGACACCCGTGTTCAAAGAATTGGTCGCTACCAATCAGCGCGTGAAGTACCCCTTCATCGAAATTTTCAAGAAAGCGCCCTTGGCGATTCTCATCGCCGTCGGTGGTGGTGTACTCGGCCACGGTTCCTACACGTTGATGAATACCTACACAACGAACTATGGCGTGGAGGTTCTGGGATACGCGGCCATGGAATTCACCATGGCGTTGACGATTGGAAGCTTGTTGCAACTGATCACGATTCCCGCCTTCGGTGCTTTGGCTAACCGTTTCGGGTCCGCCCGTGTCGTTGGATGGGGCGCGCTGGGAACCCTCCTGGCAGCGTTTCCGCTCTACTGGTTCATTCTCGACGCAACCTTCCTAACCCTGGTGCTGATCATGGTGGTCGGAGGAATCTTGCCCACCGCCTCGTGGGCAGCTCTGGGCGGCATGATGGGCGATCTCTTCGATGAGAAGGCTCGCTATACGGCGTTGGCAGTCTCATACAACATTGCCGCCGCTCTCGCCGCGACGCTTCCGTTTTTCCTCACCCTCATGCGAGTCCAGACGGATAACGCATGGTGGCATCCAGGAATCGTCTTGGCCGGATTGTCTGCCATCACTCTCGTTGCCGCATACGCGGCCATGAGGAGAAAGAGCGTCTTTAGCTCTCAGGCGTAATGTCGGCGGCGAAAGCTCACCACGGCAAAACCCCGGTGATGTCCCCCTAGGGGATTTCACCGGGGTTTTGTTTTGTAGCATGGAGTAGTCAACACACTCAGGCACCTTCGACACGGTGCCGCATATAGCGAAGGTGGTCCTCCATGACGGGCACAATTCCGGAAAAACCCGCCCTGGAAGGTCTTGAAGCAACCTGGGGCAAGAACTGGGAAGACCAGGGCACCTACCACTTTCGGCGTGATCAAGCTCTAGAGCGCGGTAAAGACAATGTCTTCGCGATTGACACTCCCCCGCCCACCGCCTCGGGAAGTCTTCATATCGGGCATGTTTTTAGCTACACCCACATGGATCTCCAAGCGCGTTACCAGCGCATGCGAGGCAAAGAGATTTTCTATCCGATGGGCTGGGATGACAACGGGCTTCCCACCGAACGCCGGGTGCAAAATTATTACGGCGTGAGATGCGACCCTTCATTGCCCTATACCGAGGGGTTCACCCCGCCCCTAGAAGCCGGCGCGAGCGTCGATGGCTCAAAGCCTGGTGATGCGCTCCCGGTTAGTCGCCGAAATTTCATCGAACTATGCGAAAAGCTCACGCTCGAAGATGAAGAACAATTTGAAGACCTCTGGCGAACTTTGGGGCTGAGCGTCGACTGGAATCTCACCTACCGCACGATTGACGATCAATCGCAACGCGTCGCACAGCGGGCTTTTCTGCGCAATCTTTCCCGCGGTGAGGCCTATCGCGCTGATGCCCCCACCCTGTGGGATATCACCTTTAGAACAGCGGTAGCCCAAGCGGAACTCGAGGATCGAGACCAACCCGCGGCCTATCACAAGGTTCGTTTTCACGGGGCCGAGAGCGACGATGTCATCATCGTGACCACCCGCCCAGAACTCATTGCCGCGTGTGTCGCCCTGGTGGCCCACCCCGACGATGAGCGTTATCAGGGACTTTTTGGCTCGAGCGTAACCTCTCCCCTATTTGGGGTTGAAGTTCCCGTCTTGGCCCATCCTTTGGCGCAACAAGACAAAGGCACAGGAATTGCCATGGTCTGTACATTTGGTGATGTCACCGACGTCATCTGGTGGCGGGAACTATCTCTTGACACCAGGCCCATCCTGGGCAAAGACGGACGGATTTTGGCGGAAAGTCCCGCATGGCTTACTAGCGAGAAAGCCATGGCAACCTATGCAGAACTAGCCGGCAAAACCGTGTTCAGCGCCAAAGCAGCCATGGTCGACATGTTGGGCGAATCAGGAGACTTGGTTGACACTCCCGAGAACATCACCCACCCGGTGAAATTCTTCGAAAAAGGAGACAAGCCCCTCGAAATTGTGACCACCAGACAGTGGTACATCTCTAACGGAGCTAAGGACGGCGATCTGAAGAACCGGCTTCTCGAGCGCGGGAAACAAGTCGCCTTCCACCCCGATTTCATGAGGGTGCGATACGAAAACTGGGTCAATGGGTTATCTGGTGATTGGCTCATTTCCCGCCAAAGATTCTTTGGCGTGCCCATTCCTGTGTGGTATCCCCTGGATACCGAGGGAAACCCTGTGGAGGGCGAAGTTCTGGTGCCCGAAGAATCAGCCTTGCCCGTGGACCCTTCCACCGATACTCCCCAGGGCTTTAGCGAAGACCAACGCGGGGTGCCCGGTGGCTTCCTCGGCGAGCTCGACATTATGGACACCTGGGCCACCAGTAGTTTGACTCCGCAGCTTGCCGGTCGTTGGGAAGAAGACCCTGAGTTATTTGGTGTGGTCTTCCCCTATGACCTGCGCAGCCAGGGACAGGACATCATTCGAACCTGGCTCTTTAGCTCGATGTTGCGTGCTGAACTAGAGCACGGCACCATTCCCTGGAAAAACGCGGGAATTTCCGGCTTCATCGTGGATCCCGACCGCAAAAAGATGTCGAAATCTAAAGGCAACGTGGTGACCCCCCAGGGCATGCTGGATGAACACGGATCAGATGCGGTGCGGTACTGGGCTGCTTCTTCCCGGCTAGGAACCGATGCCGCTTTCGATCCACAAAACCCGAAGCAGATAAAAATCGGGCGACGCTTAGGCATCAAAGTTCTCAACGCTGCGAAGTTTGTCTATAGCTTCGAGGGCGACACGGGCGAGGTAACGCAAGCACTGGATTGGGACATGCTCAACACCCTGCGCGGGGTTGTGGAGCAAGCTGGAGCCGCCTATGAGGCCTATGACCACGCCAGAGCTCTCGAATTAGCAGAAACCTTCTTCTGGACTTTTACCGATGATTACCTTGAATTGGTCAAAGAACGGGCTTATACCGGCGAGGGAGCACCCCGCACGAGTGCCATCACCGCATTACGAATCGCACTGGACACCCTCTTGCGTCTCTTTGCCCCCGTGATTCCCTTTGCCACCGAAGAAGTATGGTCGTGGACACACGAGGGAAGTGTTCACCTAGCACCGTGGCCCACAGCGGACGAAATCCCCGCCGATGCCGATTCAGACTCACACGCCGGGCTACTCGACCTAGCCAGTGAGGCCTTGATCACCATTCGCCGAGCCAAGACAGATCTCAAAATTGCGCAGAAGACTGCGGCAACGAAGGCCACGTTGAAAGCGCCAGCACTTCTCTCCCTCGCGAGTGAGGACTTAGCCGGCGTGGGCAAAATCGCTGAGCTTAGCCTGGTCGAATCTGACACTGTGGAGTTAGTCTCGATTGATATGGAACCACTCGATGACTAATTCTTCGCCAGATTTTCAGATTCGCCCCATCGCCCAGGGCGATCGTGAACAGTGGGAGATCCTCTTTCTGGCCTACGGGGTGTTCTATGAGACCGATTTTTCGCCCGAAATATTGGATGGCGTGTGGACGTGGTTAATGAATCCCTCGCATCCAATCAAGGCCTGGGTGGCCTCCGAGGATGATGGACTCGTGGGTTTTGCCCACCTACGATTTCACGACGACACTTTCACTGCCGGACCGGCGTGGTTTCTCGATGACCTCTTCACATCACCGCAAGCCCGAGGCAAGGGTGTCGCCACAGCGATAATCACCGCTCTCCAAGACCATGCCGCTCGCCACGGTGGCGGGACTCTGCGCTGGATTACCGGAGCCGAAAACACCACAGCCCAAAGTCTTTATGATTCCTTGGCCACAAGGACTTCCTGGGTGATGTACGAGCAAGAAATTGAGCAGAGCAACTAATGCAACTGGGTTCACGGTTTTCGGTCGGAGAAACTCCCCGAGGTGTATCCCCAGAACTGGAGGCCGCACTGCGCCAGGTAGAAGCCAAACTTAGTGCCCAAGATCAGGCCACACTGCGCTGGACCCTCACGTGGTTAGAAGGTCGTCCCGTGTGTGAATTAGATAACGGAACGCTGGTACGCGGATAAGCGTTTAGGCAGACTTCTCGCGCTTGAGCGGCGCCTTGGTCACAATGGTGGGCATAGCCCCCGAGGTGACACTCTCGCGGGTAATAATGACGCGCTCGATGGTGTCGTTGGAGGGCACATCAAACATCACGGGCCCCAGGACCTCTTCCAAAATGGCACGGAGTCCGCGCGCTCCCGTTTGACGAAGGGACGCCAACGCCGCGATCTCGTGCAGCGCTTCTTCTTCAAACTCCAACGTCACACCGTCTAGTTCGAACATGCGTTGGTATTGCTTGATTAAGGCGTTCTTAGGAGTGGTCAAAATATCGATCAAGGCGGTTTCATCCAGAGGAGTCACCGTCGTAACCACGGGAAGACGGCCGATGAATTCAGGAATCAATCCGAACTTGCGAAGGTCCTCGGGCAACACCGAACTAAAGAGGTCGTCATGGTTTCCCTTGCTGTGGAGTGGGGCGCCGAAGCCGATGCCGTGTCGTCCCACTCGTTGGGAAATGATTTCTTCCAAGCCAGCAAAGGCACCCGCCACGATGAATAAAACGTTCGTCGTGTCAATTTGGATGAATTCTTGCTGGGGATGTTTACGCCCACCCTGCGGTGGAACAGCCGCCACCGTGCCTTCCAAAATCTTCAACAAAGCCTGTTGGACACCCTCGCCGGAGACATCGCGGGTGATCGAAGGGTTTTCTGCCTTGCGAGCAATTTTGTCCACTTCATCGATATAGATGATGCCCTGTTCCGCACGCTTGACGTCGTAATCGGCGGCCTGAATCAGCTTGAGCAGGATGTTTTCTACGTCTTCGCCGACATATCCGGCCTCGGTCAAGGCCGTTGCATCAGCTACAGCAAAAGGAACATTGAGTCTCTTAGCCAGTGTTTGCGCAAGATACGTCTTTCCACAGCCTGTGGGCCCAATGAGCAGGATGTTGCTTTTTTGAATGTCGACGTCGGTGTCTTCTTCGACAGCGTGCGGGGTGCTACCCGCCCGAACTCTCTTGTAGTGGTTATAGACCGCTACCGAGAGGGAACGCTTGGCGGCCTCCTGGCCAATAACGTATTCCTCCAAGAAACCATAGATTTCTTTGGGCTTAGGCAAATCGAAGTCCACGACCGCTTCACTCTGGGTCTCCATTTGGCGTTCGTCAATGATTTCATTGCACAATTCCACGCACTCGTCGCAAATGTAGACGCCAGGACCAGCAATCAGTTGCTGTACTTGCTTTTGACTCTTGCCACAAAAGGAACACTTCAGTAGTTCGCCAGATTCGCCGGTTCGCGCCATGGCCAAACCTCCCTGAACACCGATGGGCAACTTCGCCAAAGCTTACCCGCCACCCTGGCGGGAACGGGGATTTTCCCCAGGCACCTCATGGCGTGGCGGGAATACACTGGGGCTTGCCAGGAGAGGGAGAGCGTGCGGTGATTCGAGGGGTGGTAGGCGGCTGCTTGGCCCTGGGATTAATCGGCATGACGTCACCAGCGCTCGCTCACAACGTGGTGGAAGATCGCATTCCCTTACCGGATTCGGTTATCACGACCTCGCCTGTGGAAATTTCGATCGCCACCAACGACATGTTTCTTGATCTCGGTGGCGAAGCGGGCGGTTTCGGCCTGGTCATGATGGACGACAACGGGCTCTACTACGGGGACGGGTGCGTCCTTCTTAACGAACGCCGCATGGAAGCCCTCGTGGATCTCGGGCACTCCGGTATGTATTCCATCGTCTATCAATTCGTGTCCGCTGATGGCCATCTGGTCTCAGAAAGCTATGACGTTGACTTCCAGCCGGATAATTCCCACGTACCAGCGCAGGGCTACCCCGACGCCCCCGAATGCGGAGTAGATCGAGAAGCACCTGAAGACATCACCGCCCTTGCCGAGTCTCCTGAGCTCACCAATGACGATGCGCTCACCGAATCGCCATCGAGCACCGATGACACCCTCGAAGGCATGAGGCCACCCAGCGGTGTCGCCGTAGGAATCGGAATTCTTGCCACCGTGGTGGCCACCGCGATTGCTATCGCACTATCGCGAAAAAGACGCGATTAGCCTGCGGTCACAGCCTCGGGGCCCTTAGCAGGACTTGCAGTGGGCGCCGTTTTACGTGAGCTCAGAACCTGGTCAATGAGTCCATAGTCCAAAGCTTCACTAGCAGTGAGGATCTTGTCTCGATCGATATCGCGGTGCACTTCCTCGATGCTCTTCTTGGAGTGCTTCGACAGGGTCTCTTCCAACCACTCGCGCAGGCGAGCAATCTCTTTGGCCTGAATCTCAATATCTGAGGCCTGACCACGGCCCGCTTCACCCATCATGGGCTGGTGGATCAAGATCCGAGCGTTGGGCAGCGCCAAACGCTTTCCTGGCTCACCTCCGGCGAGAATAACGGCCGCAGCCGATGCTGCTTGGCCCAACACCACCGTTTGAATCTGGGGGCGGACATACTGCATCGTGTCGTAAATCGCTGTCATAGCGGTGAAGGATCCACCGGGTGAATTGATATACATCACGATGTCACGATCAGGGTCTTGGCTCTCAAGCACGAGCAGCTGAGCCATCACATCGTCAGCGGAGGCGTCATCGACTTGAACGCCTAGAAACACAATGCGGTCTTCGAAAAGCTTCGCGTAGGGGTCCTGGCGCTTGAATCCGTAACTTGTGCGTTCTTCAAAGCTAGGAAGAATGTAGCGACCCTCGGGCATCGAGGCCTGGGAGAGAGAAGTGGGTGTATTCATCATGGTGTCCTTACCTACTTCTTCTTCGCCTGCTCGGTACCGCCGCCACCGACAACGTCGCTAGCAGAGGCACGAATGTGGTCAACAAACCCATACTCCAACGCTTCTTCGGCGCTAAACCACCGGTCGCGGTCGCCATCTTCCGTGATTTGCTCCAGGGTCTTGCCGGTCGCCTCAGCGGTAATCTGAGCCAGGCGCTTCTTCATGTCGTTAATCAGGTGGGCCTGGGTTTGGATATCACTGGCCGTTCCACCGAAACCGCCGTGGGGCTGGTGCAACAGGACTCGCGCATTGGGGGTGATGTAGCGCTTACCTTTAGTGCCGGCGGTGAGAAGTAATTGGCCCATCGAGGCTGCCATTCCGATACCCACGGTGACGATGTCGTTAGGAACAAACTGCATCGTGTCGTAAATGGCCATGCCCGCGGTGATCGAACCTCCGGGGGAATTGATGTAGAGGTAGATGTCCTTTTCGGGGTCTTCTGCTGCGAGGAGCAAGAGCTTGGCCGCGATCTCATTCGCGTTGTCATCGCGGACTTCGGATCCCAACCAAATAATGCGGTCTCGAAGCAACCGGTCAAAGACATTGGGTTGCATCATCGGTTCTGCCATCGTCACAGTGTTGTTCTCCTCTAAGAGCATCCAGGCTTGATTCTTCGAGATTACCTGCCCAGGCTCACGATATTGCTACTGTTCGCCCTCGGCAGAGAAACGCTTAGTGGTCGTGATCGTGCTCGTCCTCAGACGAGTTATCTGCTACCGCTTGCGCAATCGCAGCTTCGACAGGATCTGATGCGCTCTTGGTGAATTCACTCAAGTCAACGGTCTTACCCTTGGTGTCTTTCACCGTCACGTTGGTCAACGCCACAGACAGTGACTTCGAACGAGCAACTTCGCCGACCATCGCAGGAATCTGGTTATTGCTATCCAGGGTCTGAATGTATTCCTGAGGGTCCATGCCGTACTGGCTGGCCGATTGCACCATGTATTGGGTCAGCTCTTCCTGCGAAACCTGAATTTCCAACTGCTCCACCAAGACATCGAGCAAGAGCTGAGTCTTCAAAGACTTACTGGTGGACTCGATAACTTCGGCGCGGTGCGCGTCATCTTCCAAACGGTTCTCACCTTCGAGGTGGCGGTGCACTTCGGCATCCACGACCGACTCGGGTAACGGGATATCTGTATCGCCCAGGAGCTTCTCCACGAGTTTGTCGCGGGCCTGCTGGGCCTGAGTGAAGACGCCTTGGCGCTCCAGCTGAGCTTTCAGGTCATCCTTGAGCTCAGCAATGGTGTCAAATTGGCTCGCAATTTGAGCAAAGTCGTCATCTGCCTCAGGCAGCTCACGCTCCTTCACGCTGAGTACCGTGATCTCGATCTGAGCCATCTCGCCCTCGTGGTCCCCTCCCAGAAGCTTGGATTCAAAGGTGGTGGTTTCCCCAGCGGTCAAGGTGTCGAGAGCTTCATCAATACCGTCAATCAGCTGACCCGATCCGACTTCATAGCTGATTGAATTGGCGCTATCGATGGTGTTGTCACCAATGGTGGCAATCAGGTCAACTTGAACGAAGTCCCCCGTGGCGATGGGGCGATCCACGGTGACTAGGTTCCCAAAGCGCGAGCGAAGCGAATCTAGTTCGTCCTCGACGTTGCCCTTGGTGACCATGATCGGTTCCACCTCGAGGGTGTACTTATCAAACTTAGGCAGCGTGATCTCGGGTCGCACATCGACCTCAATCACCACGACCAGGTCGCCGGAA
>Ga0213861_10001130_pt1 | contig 23703 bp, 23 predicted proteins | sample PICome_4_FD_160110 | JGI IMG/M metagenome (GOLD analysis project Ga0213861, IMG submission 160110) | Coastal seawater microbial communities near Pivers Island, North Carolina, United States - PICO131 | ecosystem: Environmental > Aquatic > Marine > Coastal | place: USA: North Carolina... | reverse complement strand
GCGCCGCGCGCAAGCCTCCGCCGCTGCCGCTGCCGCCGCCTCCAACCCCGCGATTTCGGCCGCGCAGGCCGCCGCCACTTCCGCCACTTCCGCCACTGCCCTCGCCTGAGCCGAAATCGCCGCCCGCGCCGCCACCGTCACCCCAGCCACTATGGCTGCCACCCTCGCCAAACCCGCCACCGCCACCCTCGCCGCACCCTCCCGATTACACACCCTTCTGGCCACCAATCCCGCTCGTGGGCGGCGAGGCGACAAGTGGCACCGCAGATGCAGCGGAGGCCGCGGAGGTCGCGGAGGCGACCAACGTCACCCTCGTGCAATAACCCACAGAGCAACTGTAGAATATCAGAGGCGGCGACGCGATGGCGTCGTCCAGGGCTACCTGGCGCTGGCAAGAGTACGCGAACGAGAAGCGCAGGATCGAGACGGCCGCGGACACGGAGGAGCGTTTTCTGGTGGAGCTGATGGTGGTAAGAACGCGACAGTGCCTCAAAGGGTGCGTCGCGCTCGACTGGACCCACGAGAACTGGATCGTCGCGACGATCTGCACCACGGCGCCCGCGTTTCGCATGGCCCACTTCCTCACCGGGGTCTACATGATCATCCAATCGCGCTTCTTCCTGGAGAGGGCGCTGGTCTTCCGCTACGACGCCTTCACCTCCAGCAGCGGCGCGTCGCCCGGCATCATCACCATGAACGTCTGCCTGGTACTCTGGGCGATCGATTTCTTATTTTTGGCGGCCGCGTACCACTACGCGCAGCTCGAATCTACGGGAAGGTGGTTGCGCTTCTCGCCGGTCATGGGCCATCGCTTTATGCGATGGATGGCGGGTCTGCTCCACGGCATCTTCTTTGTCTCCGCGGCGATCATCGGCATCATCTCGACGCACACGATCCTGAGCCTCATGTGGCACGCGCGCAACGGGTGGTTTGCGGGACTATTAGCGTTCCAGTGCGTGATGCTCGTGGTCGGAGCACTCGGCGACGCAATCGACCTGGGCTCGCCGTGGGGCATCCAGGAAGCTTCGCGAATCGCGAGCGTGCTCCTCTCCCTCCGATTACGCGTGCTGGTGCCCGTCACGGTCATCTTCTCCGTGGCAGCGATCTTCGCCTCGTGGCTGCCGAGCTAGTGCGCCGAGTGTTGACGCTAGATATCCCCGTGTTGTGTGTGTGCATATTGGTGGAGGGGCCGTTTTGGTTATGCCTGCGGGGTTACGTTTAGACGCCTTCTCCGCGCGCCTGCTCGCCATCCACCAGCAAACTAAGCGGTCCACCGCCGCGTCTGAGCACACCAGTCCGGTCGTGGCGGCGGCCGTCGCCGAGTACGTCGCGGAGGCGGATCCCGTCGCGCCGCTCACGCTGCCCTCGCCCGGGCTCGACACCGGGTGCGCCGAGTGCGGAGGCAAGGGCGCGAGCAGCCTCCCCGTGGACGAACTGCGGCAGGAGATTGTCGCCATGAAGACGCGCATCGCCACGCTCGAGGCCAAGGTCGCACAGCTGGACGCTGACTTGGGACCGTCGTACCGGGATGTCTACCGAGACGAGTAGTTAGTTAGAGCAGCGGTGTGTGTGGGGGGGGAGTAATAAAAAAAGAGTCTACACGATCACCGCCAAGTCCCCAGAGGCGCAGCCTCGGCGTTCGCGAATTCGCGTGCGCACAAACCACCCCTTGCCCACCGCACCCCTCCCCCCAGCGCGGCACCCCCACCCCCACCCCCACCCGTACCAGGCCGATGCCTGGCGCCCTCCCCCTCGACGAGCTGCCGCCCGAACTGCGCAAGCTGATCGTCTCGCGCATGTACGCGCTGTGCAAGCCCATGACCGTCCGGCAGCTGTGCGTGCTGCGCCTCGTCAACGTGCGCATGGCGCAGGCCTTCTACAAGCGTTGCATGATGCTGACCCTATCGCGCCGCTACACGCCGTTCATGTTCCCGCTCGAGCGGTACGGGAAAGAAGAGTTGAACGAGCGCGGCGAGCGCTTCTACCCGTTCCATTCGTTCTTCTGTGCCCCGACGCTGCTGCCGCAGCGTCGCATCGACATCTTCGATCGCGAGCAGCACTCTCTACTACGACGGGACGCCTGCCACTTGGCCGACTACCAACGGACCAAGGAGAGCTACAGCACCATGATGCTGTACACGGCTCTTCTGAGCAACCACGCGTTGCGCACGACGAGTCCCGAAACTCGGGAGGGGCTCTCCGTGACGCAGCGCAAGGACATCTGCGTGCACCTGTACCCGCAGGAGGTGCAGCTCTTCGGGCTCCGCGAGCGGCCCACGACGCGGCCCAAGGCCATGGACCCGATCCGGACTGACGACTTAAACAACGTGGTGGGCGTCAACCACACGCCAGAGTGGGGCCGCTTTGCGTGGATGTGACGGGTCGCGCGTCAACCCCCCAAACCTGTCCACATACTCCGCCGGCGTTCGTGAATTTGCGTGCGCGCGCACCCGAGCGCGCGATGCTCTACGCGCTCGACGACATGCACTACGTGCGGGTCGTGAATCCCGAGATGTACGCTCGCGTGACTTCTTTTGGCGCGGTGCAGCTGCGCGGAAGTTCCACGTTCCGTTGGGGTAGGAAAAAGGACGGGGACAACATCACCCGGTTGTTTTTCCCGCTTCAGTAGCATTCTAATAAATCACGCGTAAAGGGCGTTTCCTTTTACATAACGCCAAACCTGGCCACAAAGTCCCCGTCCAAGCTTCCGCCCGAGACGTTGCTAAAGGTCGACGCGTTCGACGAGAGCGTGACCCACGACGAGCTGGCGTCGGAGGCGGTGTCGCCCCGCGGCCGCGCCTTCTTCGCTGTGAGCAGCTTGGCCTCGCCGATCTGGCTCAGGGGCACCGTCTCGACGATGGGCGGAGGCAGGCCGCTGTCCGTGCCCACGGCCGCAAAGAGCGACTGCGTCTCGATGGCGCGCAGGATGCTGGGCTGCGTGACGGCATTCACCAGCGTGTGCGCTGGGAAGGCGGCGATGCGCGCCCACGCAAGCTGCCGCAGCAGGCGCTCGTGCTCGGGCGCGTCTTGCCACACGTGCAGGGCCAAGCGCGCGCCGTCGGTCGCGCGCTGCAACGCGCGCCGCTCCGCGTCGAGGGCCTGCCACGCGTCCTCTGCCATCGCGCACGTGCTGCTCCTCCAGTGCTCGAGCTGCTCCACGACGCACCGCAGCGCTTTGACCAAGCTGTTGTCGTGCACCAGGTGCTGCGCGTGCGCAGGCACTGCGCACATGACGCCAAAGGTGGAGAGGATCGCCGCGGTCGCCCCCAAGCAAGTGTACGGGTTGCCGTACTTGGAGTCGATGCGCGAGAGCGGCTCTCTGATGGCCGCGCGCTGCGCGTGCGCGACGCGGCACGACGCGAGCCCGCGCGACAAAAAGGTGCCGTCGGTGCCGCGCAGCGTCTTGAGCGCCTCGGCGATCGGCAGCAGCTGCGTGCGCACCGAGCGCAGCACGTAGGCCTTCTCGCGCGGCACGCCGCGGCCCTCGAGGTAGGCGCACACCGACCCGAGGGTCGTGCCAAAGGCGCTGCCGCAGACGGTCACGCTGTCCCGGGCCTTTGCATAATCTCTGGGTCGCTTACCGCTAGTAGGCGTCGGTAGCGTGAGCACGAGGCGGCGCACGTAGACCGCCGAGGCGCGCTGGTACTCGAAAAAGGGGCCGAGCGCCTGGACGCGGTCGTGGCCGGCCGCCTGCACTTCGGCCTTGGACAGCTCGCCCGAGGTGCCCAGATCGACAATGAGCGGCGCTCCCACGACGTTGGCGGGCACGCAAGTGATCGGCGGCGTGGGCGGCACGACCTTTGGCACGCTCAGCTCCATCGGCTCCGACCTGAGCGTGAGCGTCTCCTTCAACATCGCCAACGAGCTGCTCGAGGCGGCGCACGACGAGCAGCTCGCGCCGGACGAGCTCGTCTCCCTTGTGCTTGGATTCGCGATCATATGCACCGCCGTGCAGTCACGGCTCAACAAGGCGCTGGACGATCGCCGCAAATCGGCCATCGCGTCGGCACGAAAGCGCGCGCAGGACGAGGTCGCGTCCGCCAAGGAAAAGATCGGGCCGGGGCTCGGGTCGCTCTTTGACCAGGGGTTTGTGCGGGCGGCCGAGCAAGCTGCCGTCGCCGAGCTGGCCACCAAGCGGTCGGGGCTCGACTTCTTGGCGCTCGTGGTCAACATACTTCAGCGGATCCTGGTGGCGATCAGCGTGCAGCTGCTCGCGGCGTCGGTGCGGGCGCAGCAGCAGAGTCGGCTCGTGCGCACGGTCTCACTGATCGGACTGGCGATCTTTTTCGTGTTTGTGGAGTCCTTGACCAATCGACACGTGTGACACTGTCTTAGCGTGCGTACACTCTATACATTGGTTACAAGTTGCAAACCGGCCAATGCCGGATCCTAGGGGTGTCAGATCCTAGCCCTGCGCCGTTCCAGTGTCTCTAACCAGTTTTCCAAGGGTATGGTCAGCTTGCCGTCCCTGACCATACCCAAGGGATGACCATACGAAGTGGTCCAGTTGCCGGCTCTGATCTCGTCGGCCCTAATAGTTCCGCGGGACCAGTTCGGTGGTGGTTTGTCAAACTGAGAGGCGTGCTCGTACACGTCAGGATTCACGATGCGCACGTAGTTGAGGGCGACGGTCTGGTAGATCATTGTTTGTTGCCTGTGCGCGCACGCACGAGCGCACGAGCGCAGGCACGGGCGCAAACACCGGTGCTGCCACTTTCGGCACACGCACGGGTACGAGCGCAGCGCCACCGTGTATTGACTTTGCGGGTTAGAGGATTGGTGTGGGCCACGGCCGCGGAGACGTGCCAGTCCGCGACCATGGCGTGGTGGGCGACCGGCTCAGCCGGTAAGCGCCACACCCGGGTGCAAAAATCAGATCAATATCGCGCAGGTCGGTGACCCGCGTGCCAGATATCAAACTGACAAGAACAGATACTACAATACGATCTTAGCCAAAAGGCCGAGAAGAATGCTCATGGGATGGCCACAAGTTGCAAAGTAGTAACCAGAAAAAAAATCACACACTTGCGCAAACGCGCCGAGACTAAGCGTCCGCACAGCTGGATGGCGCCGTCGACCTTGGCCTTGGGAACGACGTAGCGCAGCACTCCTCCCTTGCCGGTCGCTTGCAGTTCGACGACGGCGTCCTCGTACTCCTCGGCCTCGACGCGGCGCTTGGCGGCGTTCCCGCGTGGATATCAATATGCTTCGCGTGGATGGCCGCCTACCTCGGCGGCGTGCTGTGCACAAACCTCTTCCTGGTGAGCGTCGTGCTCGGGCGCCGGGGGTACTGGGACCGGCCGGTGGGATCGACGCCCAGGACGCTCGAGACGGCCGAGACGCGCGCGGTGACGGGTGTGCGCGTTCCGCTGATGGTCTCCCTGCGGTGAATGAAAGAAACTCGCCCCTCCCCCCCCACCCCCACCCCCCAAAAAAAATCGCCGGTGCGCACAGGTCGGGTGCGCACCGGCCCGGGCTGGCACTTTGCAACTGGTGGGACGCATGAGGGGGGTGAGAGTGAGAGTGAAAGTGGGCAGTGGGCAGTGGGTAGTGGGCAGTGCGCTTCACCGCTCGGTTGCGCAATGGCGGCCGCGACCGACTGGTGGGAGTCGGAGCTGTTCACGGTGTCCCGCACGGGCCCCGTGGTCGTGCAGTTCACCACCGAGGCCTGCGCCCTCTGCCCCGACGCGACGCTCCAGATCGACGCCGTCGCCAAGACGCACGACTTTGTGTGGCACATCAAGAACGCCTTCACCAGCACGCTGGCCGAGGAGCTGGGGGTGACCGCGCTGCCGGCCATCCTGGTCTTCCACTCTGCCGACAAGCACAAGGTGTACCAGAAGCTGCGCGGAGACGACGTGACGCGCATATTGCACGCCGAATGCGCGCCGCGTTTGGTGTTGGGCGAGGACTTTTGAAGCACGCTAGAAATAACCAAGTCTGGTTTGCATAGAGAGTGTGGTCGTGGGGCTAGCATGAATGACGCGCAATTCGGTCTGCTTATTTCCGTTGGACTCGCGCTCTTTGCCGCGCTCATCGCGCACACCACCATGTGCGCCGAGCAGCACGTGTGCGTGCACGATGGCACGTGCACCGAACTGAACAGCGGTCACTGGTACGATCCGTCGTGCTCCTTCCGCACGACCGTCACACCCGCGGGGTTCAAGCTGCTCAACGCGTCGATGCAGTATGAGACGATGCAGCGGATGAACCGGGGCGTGTGCAGCCCCGGGTTGCGCCAGCAAGTGGACTCGGTGACGGGCGACCTGACGTGCGTGCGCAAGCGCTCGTGGCCGGACGCGTACCTGGCCGAGATCGGCAAGCCGGGCGCGAGCACCGACCACGAGCGGCATTGCGGCAAGTGGATAGACGCCGGCTCGATCGCGTACGGCGAGCAGAAGTGGGCCTTTTACGACGCCGAGGGCGTGGAGCGCGACGTTGACAACCTCGTGCGTGCTAAGGGCGCCTCGCGCATGGCCGCCACCGACTTGGGCAAGTTTCGCACGAGCTGCCGCACGATGGTGGTGTCCAACTCGCAGGGCGCGTCGGCCAAGCGGGCGTACGACCTGCTGCTTCCGGTGTTGAGCGTCGCATCGCTGGACAAGGCGCTCGAGAGCGTCGGCTTCCTCGCGTCGCACTACTGCGACACGCCCGCGCTCGTGGGCGTGGGCATCGAGGGTGCCACCTTCACGGCCAAGGTGCTGAGCGGCACCGCCTTGAGCGACCAGTCGATCAAGAATGCCCTGTACGTGATCGGGGCAGACCGCCAGGAGCGCGACACGGCGATGGCGTTCGCGGAGGCGATGCGCGACATCGACGCGGCCGCGCTCCAGCCCACGACACTGGAGCACGCCTCGGCGGTCGTGCACGGCACCTATCGCGGCACGTGGCTCGAGGGCTACGTGGGCCCGTCGCTCACGATCACGCGCGCCGCGTCCAACGAACCATTGGAACGGTTTGTGGGCGCATTCGCGTCGCAGGGACCGGTCACGGCCCACGCGTACCTCAGGGGCGTGGCGGCCGCGTGCTCTCTCGCGGCCAAGGCGGTGGTGGTGCCGGAGCAAGGGAACCTCCTACCCGTTCTTCCCGAGCGGGCGCAGACGGGCCCCAGCGCACCGCGCACCGCGGCGGCGCTCGGCCGTCTCGTCGATCCCGACGAAGACCACGACGCCGTCACCGAGGAGACGGTGCTCAACGCGTCGACCGTCCGGCTGTCGGCGCTCGCGGCGCTCTCGTCCGCCAGCCGCAGCAGCGCGCGCGACGTCTGCCTCGCCGCCGCCAAGCGCATCTTTCCGGACGACTTTGATCGCATCACCTTCAACGCGTTGGTCACGCCCGCGCTGTACGACCGGCTCGAGCAGCTGAGCAACGCGCTGCGCGAGTCGACAGCCGTCGTGCTGAGCCAGGACGCGATCGGCAACATCTTTGCGGACCACTCCGACCGGAGCGCCGCGTACACAAAGGTGCGCGCCGCAAAGGTGCGGATCGCCGGCGCGCCGCGCGGCACGTGGGCGGGCATCGACCGCGAGTTCCGGCGGCCCGATCTGCAGTCGGACGACGGCGCGCTCACGATAATCGTGAAGCAGGCGCGCGCGGTCTTTCTCGACCGGATGCTCCCCGTCGTGACCAGCGCAGGCATCTGCGAGCACCCCGCCCTCTACCCGGGGGTGTCGCGCAACGCCTACCTACTGCTCACCTCGTCCTCGGCGTGCTCGATGCTCCTGCCGGGTCTGCTCGTGCCGCCCTTTGCGGACGAGCGGTACGACGAGGCCTCGATCGCCTCGCGCGTGGGCTTCGTGGTGGCACACGAGTTCATGCACGTGACGGCGTACAAGAGCCAGTGGAACTCCGTCTACGCCAAGCACCTATTGGGCAACTACCCGGACTCGACGCACATCGAGGCCATCGCCGACGTGGGCGCCGCCGCGAGCCTCGCGAGGCTCGACTACGTCTCGAATGAAACGATCTGCGCCTCGGTCTCGCAGCTCTTTTGCGGGCGCGTGGGCTGGATGCTCGTGCTGAACGAGGTGCCGCCGTGGCACCCTCCTGCGAATATACGCGGCGACAACGTCAGTCAGTTTTTAAGGACGCACCTCGCTAGCTAACTATTGCAATTCTTTTATTAACAAACGTGTTGCACGCGCCGCACGCGCCGCGCATGCCGTCGCAGAGCAGCAGCACCGAGCACGTGCGGCGGCGCGCAAGTGCCGCCGCCGCAGCCGAGGCGTCCGAGATACGGCCCATCAACGCCAAGAAGGCAGGCAAGCGGCCCGCGAGGCCCGCGAAGGAGGATCGCGCGTCGGCACCCGCGTCGTCTGGCACTGCCGCCGCCGAGTCCAACGACACGTTGCCCACCTTTGATACCGCCGCTGAGGGCCTGCCGATCACCGCCGGCAAAGCAAGCAAACCTCCCACCGTGCCGCCAGGGCCGCTGCCGCGCAACGAGCGTGGCGAACCGTCGCTCTTGCAAGAGCGCGCCGGCATCGACGCCGATGAGAACTACGGCTCGCAGGAGTACGCGCTCTCGTCCTACCTCAAGCTGCACCCTGTGCTGAGCCTGGAAAGCACGAGCTGCCAGACGCTGCAGCTCGTGGCCGACCTCGTGGCCGATGCTTCCATACCCACCAAGGAGCTCGAGATCGTGCCCAAGCCTCACGACGACGAGTACCTCAGGTACAAACTGCCCCGCTTGAACCCGCCGCACCCGGATTTAGGCGTGCCGGGAGGCCACGCTTCGTTGCGAAGCCCTCTTCGTGGATTGGTGCCAAAATCAGCAATTGGGCGTGCGTGGTTACCGCCCTGCGTACAGCTCTGACACCCTCGTGGGACAACTTTTGGAGCTTTGGCTCTACCCATCGCGCAGTTGGTTAGCCAGAGCGTGTTTACGAGTTGCAAATTCCACCCTTGTCGCCCCTTTGCGTGCGCAGGCCACCCAATGCGGCCATCGGCGAGAGGCCGTGCTGCTTTGGCGACCGGTGCATCTGCGTGTGGATGGCGCGCTGGCGCTACGGCGACAGCACGGACAGGGCCTTCATCGGCACCGAGTTCCTGCTGCCGTCGCAGGCCGCCGAGTTCAAGCGGTCGGGCAAGCTGCCGCACACGCAGGGCAAGTGCCTCGTGTGCAGTCGCTACGCGACCACCTACATCTACCGGTGCGCGCGCGCCGACCCAACGTTCAGGCCAAGCGCAAGCATCCCGCTGCAGGCGTTCGGCAACGCGCTCGGCGTCGAGGCGGGCGAGAACGTGCCCACGCACTCGAGCGTGGCCAACGATGTCGATGGTTACCGCCAAGAGGCGCTGCTCTTTGTGGACGAGCTGTGGGCCGACACGGCCGCGGCGCGCGGCGGCATGGCCTCGCTTCTGTGGCGGCCATGCGTCAAGTTCGACTCGAGCCACTACGTCTACGTCAAGGACCACACCGGCCTGCCGCGCCTGCTTCAGCGCAACGTCGGCGCGGCGGACGAGTCGCCGATGGCGCATTTTTGCCAGCCGGCAGGGGAAAGAACGCGTCCACCCCTGCCGGCGAATCCACAAGCGACGCAGCCGACGCCCCCGAGCCCGCCCTCGCCGACCTGATGAAGCGGAGCCGCAGCGTCTTCGAGCCGGAGCTCGCGCCCCTCTTTTCCGACTTTGAGGACGTCGGCATGCATGGCGCGCTCGCGCGCATGCGCGTGCGCTTGCAGGAGCGCGCGCCGACGCTCGTGGTACCCGAGTGGGTTTGGTCCCTGGACTATGCGTTTGCCGTCACCGAGTGCGCACGTTGTGACGACACGCCCACGCTTCTCGAAGCGCTCGCAAGCGCCACCGAAGCGCCAACGACGACGTTCCAGAGGGCAGCGATCGCGCGGGCGCGCCTTGGCGAGTTGCTCGAAGCGCTGGCCGCGCACGTGGCGCGCGGCCTCGTGGGAGTGGAGCACGCGCCAGCGCACGATGTGGACAAGCGGGCGCTGGCGACGCTGTACCACGATTCCTACTGCGTCGCGGTGTGGACGTCAGCGCACGCCGAATACTTGGGCTGCATCCACGACCTCTTGGGCGGCTACCCGGCCACCGAGGAGCGCGTGCGCGACTTCATGATGCCGCCGCCGGAGCTGCACACCGTGGCCAACTTTGGCCGCCTGCTGCACCTTGGCGCGCTCACAGATCGCACCGCTTCGGCGCGCTTCTGCTCCAAGTCGTCTCAGGCCCTCCTCTCCATACTGGCGCGCGTGACCAACACGGGCTCGCGCGGCTGGGAGACGACGCTCCTCGCGGCGCTCAAGGAGTCAGAGGGGGCCGTGCGCACGTGTATGCAGGGCCTTGCAGTAGCGCTCTCCGGGCTCCACCCGGCGATTCACCCCGGGGTGCGCCGCCCGTGGCGCGAGCGCTTCGTGCTGCTGCGCGCGCTGCGGGTGCACACACAGCAAGACTTCAAGGAGGTCGTGCAGAAAGCACCCAACGCCATCAAGGAAACCGTGCGCCTGCACCTCGCCGCCACCTTTCTGGCCGACCGCGCCACGCACGACGCCATGCGTTACACGCGCCACCCGGCGGGGCTGCTGTGCGTGCCGCCGCTGTACATGCCCGCCGGCCCGCTCGCGGCCGCGATGCATCGCATGGCGGACGCGGGCGCCAGCATGGTGGCGACAAGCGAGTCGGCGGGTGTGGCGATCCGGCGGCACCTCGTAAGCGAGCCGCGCTCGCGCAAGAAGGCCGAGTCGCGCGCAAGCCGGCACCCACGGCACGAGGCCGAGACGCTCAGCTACTCGTCGTCGTGGTTGGGTGGCCGCTCGGGCCCCTCGAGCCATGTGGTGCACCCGGCGGTCCAGGTGGTCAGCGGGCTCCTCTCGGCGTCCTACCGGTCCACCTGGATCCCCTTTTGGTTGCACGGAAACCACCACGGTTACCGCGCCTCGCGCCTCGACTCGGCGCAGTACGCCGCGCTGCACAATCAATCAGCGGCGCACCGCATGTGCACGTTGCTGCCCGACGAGCAGTTTCAAAAGGCCGAGCGCGTCGCTTTGGCCAACGCGGACGCGTCGCTCCTCGCCGTGCCGGAGGCGTGCGCGCTCCTGGGCATCGGCCCCAACCCCAGCGCCGCCCCAGGCGTGCCATGCTCTGCCTCGACTCGCACGGTGCAGGACGCCGAGGTCGAAGTGATGAACCTGCGCGCGGACGACGCGGCGCTGCTGGTGGCGTTTGCGCGCATCGCTGCGCTCCGGTCGGCACTGCTCTCCTACGACCTCGGTGCGCAGACGCGGCGCAGGCAGTCGCTCGCCATTTGTCAGCGGCTGTTGCTTCCGCTCGCACCCGGCGAGGACCCGTGCGAGGCGGTGCGCACGCGGCTTCCGCAGCACGCCACCGTGCTCTACTGCTGCTCCGAGTGCCGGCGCGTCGTCAACTCGGTGCAGGACAACACTGGGAAGGACATGGACTTCAACGAGCTCGGGCTGTCGGCGAGCATGCTCACGGTCGACTGCGCCACGTGCTCCAGCCACATGCGGTGTGCCAAGCGCGCGACCGCCGCGCTGCGCACGGCAGTCGCGCTTGAGACGTCCGCGGAGCAGCTCGAGCTCGAGCAGCTTGAGCCGGTGGCGGCGCCCCTGCTGCCACGGGACCTGCGACCGGCGACCATCGTGTCGACCATGTGCGTCCCCAAGGGTGGCGGCGGCGGTGCAAAGCGAAAGGCGTCGGGGTCGGCGTCGGGGCCGGCGCTGGGCGACTCGTCGTCCGAGGTGGCCAAGTTTCGCCGCGACCTCAAGTCGTGCTTTGAGCAGGGCGATCGGGCCACGAGCTGCGGCGACGTGCCACTCGTGCGCGTTCAGATCCTCGGCCGCGCCGTTAGAGTCTTTGGCAGCTGGTACGCCTTGTGCAGCATGTGCGGCGCGCTCGCGCGGGTCACGCCTGCGTCGCGCTTCCGCGACGAGATCTGCTGCCTCCGATGCGACTTTGCGATGCTGGCGGGAAAGAACGCGGCGAGCGAGATGCGCGCGGCGCTGCATAAGCCACCCGCACCGTCGTGCCGCTTCTGTGGCAAGGCGGAGCCCGAGAACGGCACGGGCATGAAGTGGCGCCGCATCCACGCGCCTACCGACACCGGCGGGAGCAACGCATTCGTACCGCCCCCGTTGCGCATGGTCTGGTGCGCTCCACTGCTCATTTTTCAAACCCCACACCGCAGCTGCGCATACACACATTTCCTTCAAAAGGTACTGCCCGACGCACTACCGGGGGTGGCTTGTGACCGCGCACACGCGCAGCTCGACGTCCGAGATCTTTGCGCACCTGCTCAACAAGGCGAGACCCATCCACGGCGCAGACGTGGATGCCGGCAACAAACGCAGGAAGCTGACGACGGACGACGCCGGCCAGGACGCCGGCGAGGACGCGCAGGCGCAAGCCCCCAAGCGGGTCAGCGCCGCCACCAAGCGCAAGTCGGCACTCACGCGCGTCATCACCAAGAACAATCGCCAGCGGCGGCTGGCGGGGAATATGCAATGACACGCCATGAACCGATTCCATGCACACGGGTGTTGTTCACGGACACGGCAAGGCAGAGGAGGATGACAAACAAACCACACCACATGTTAGATACACGCGCAAAGACCAACGGCACAAAGAACTACGCACACCCTGACAACAGTCCCCACACACATTCTCACTTGCCACCGCCGATGGCATCGCCGATGCGGATCTGCTCAAACTGCCACATGCGGTGCTCGAGCTCGGCCCGCGCGGCGGCTTTCTTCTCCCTGCGGCGCCTGGCCTTGGCCTCCTTGGACGTCTCGCGGGCCACGACGCTCTTGGCCTTGTTGCCCGCGTCGAGGGCCTCGGCCTCCCACTTGGGAGCGCCCTCGCGGTGCGACGGGCCCGCGGTCGTGAGGGCGCGCGGCTGCCTGGCCGCCGCCGCCTCCTCGGCCGGCCGGCGCACCTCGCGCTGCCTCTCGGCCTCCTCCTTGTTGCGCGCCGTCTGCGCCGCGAGGTCGGCCTCGTCGACGTGGTCCGAGTGGTTCGAGTCGGCGCCGCTCTTGGGATTAGGCGCGGTCGGCGCCGGCCGCGGCTGCGCAGGTCCGCGTATGGGCCCTGGCTGGGCGGCGCGGGTGGCGCGGGCGACGCGGGCGGCGCGGGCGGCGATGCCCCGGTCGCGCTTTGCGACAAGCACCTTGATGTAGGCGTCGGCCACGGGCTGCAGCACCGTCTTGCCGTTGGGCATCTGGGACAGGCCGTAGCGGTCGTGGCAGATCATCCGCTCGGGATCTTCCATGAGCATGATGAAAACGGGCATGAGGCCCGCCTTCTGGCGCACCACTTCGTTGGCCGCATGGTCGGTGCGGTCCACGACCGAGAGGTCTGCAAACTCCGGATCCCGGGACTTTTCCACCTGCTCGTCAAACCACTTGGCCACGTCCTCGTCGGACATGTGCCGGGTCAGGTTTTGCGCAAGGTTGATAGCCTTGCGCTTCTGGGTCTCGAGCTCTTTCTTGCTCGGGTAGGTCTTCTCGTGCCTGTAAAAGACCAGGGTGGCCATGTCGTTGAGCAGATCGTTGGGAATCTCCGCGCGCTCCTTGTTCTTGATGGCCCAGTTGTAGAGGTCCTTGGCGCACGAGAAGCCCTCGTCCACGACGTCGAGGGGGCGGCCCGTTTGCATGCGCCGGATGAGCGCCGCCAAGCGCTCGCCCTCCTGCGTGTGCGTGCGGTGCGGCGCGCCAAAGTCGCGCAGGCCCTCGGTCGTCGTTTCGACATCGATCGACACGACCAGGTCCTTGGGCGCGCACGTTTGCAGGATGCGGTTCAGCTCGGTTAGCATGGCCCTCAGGCCGCTGACGGTGCGCGGCAACAGGATCGGGACGTGTCTGATCCCGTCGCGCGTGCCACTGCCGTGCTCGCGGTCGATGCCCGGGTGCTCAAACGTCGCGTACATGTCCACGATCGGGTCCGCGATCTTCCTGTAAACGGCGTCGGGGTAGTTCTTGCCGCGCACCAGATCCAAGAGCTGCGTGTGCACGTCGTCCCAGCGGCGCATCAGCGGGCTGAGCACCCTGTGCTTCTTGTAGGCCAGCTGCGCCGCGATGTGGTTGATCAGGTACTCGGGGATGGGAAAGCCGCCGTTGGTAACCTCGTTCCAAGGCCTGGCCCAGCGCGGGATGCGCGGGTCCTCGGGTGGCACTGGCTCGCCGTCCTCTTCCTCGGGCCAATGGCCCATTTTCCAATAGTTCTTTGGGTCAAGGATGGCATTCTTGGGGGTCTCGTCGTCCAGGGGGTAGCAGACCCCAAAGTGGACGTCCAGGTACATGTCGCCGTAGCCGTTGAGGTGCATGTTGGGCTTGCTTAGATGCTCAGTGTCGTTGTTCAGCTCGCGGTTGATCACAAGGTTCATGTACAGCGAACCAAAGGCACCCGCGTCTTTGCAGCACAGCGTGGTCGTCTCCAACGGTTCCTTGTGCCAGTCGTGCTCGTCCCCCCACGGAGTCTTGTCGGGACCAAAGGGCACCATCCGGACGGGCGCGTCCCACGGGAACATGATGACGCGGCGCTCCCCGTCCCAGTCGAGGAGCTCCTTGGGCATCTCGGGCAGCAGGAGCGGCATGTGTCCTAAAAAGGCAAGGGTTGTGGGACCGGTGGCTGTGCGCACGCACGAGCACGGGGCCCGGTTAGGACAGGCGATGATAAGTTGGTGACAAGCGTGTCAGGTAGTTCACGAACACCGGACGACTGGGTTGCGGATGGTGGGGAAAAGGAGCGTAAGATCATCCCAACACCAACCCGGGTTGTGCGAGACGGTCCGCTCTCCCGGTTTCTGGATGCCGCTGAATGGCATGGTGGGCGCGCGCACGTGCGCGCCCAAATGCGCTGACAAGTGTGCGCACGAAATGCACGAACGCCGAGCCGGCGGTTAGCAAATCAGTTAACCCGTTTCCACACTACCAAAACGGTGGCTACCACGATCCCTAACAAACAGACGGCCGATGCGGCCAGGTGCGACATTTTACGCGGCGTGAACAGAAAGATCGCGATGAGCGCGGGCAGCGGAATCGCCGGGTCGGGGATGAGCATTGCGATGCAGGCGATCACGAGCGCGAGCGCGGGCGGCCACAGGCTGCCGCGGTGCGTGTACTCGGTGCGCGTTTCGGGCCACGGCAGCGTGCCCGAGGGGTAGCTGTTGTAGCTGATGGCGACGCGCAGATTGAGTGCCGCCGCAAAGAGGAGCCAGCCCGCAAAGAGGCCGTAGCCAGGCCCCAAAAAGATGAGCGTGCCAAACTGCGGACCCGGAAGCGTCCAGGCCTGGATCAGCGCCGACCCGGCCACCGCAAAAATGGCGGCAATCAGCAGCACCGCAAACGAGATCCACAGAAAGGCCTCCTTCGTCTTGGAGTGCACGGACACGGTCAACGGCGTCGTTGACTTGACGGCCGTGGTGGCCGTGGTGGTTAGGGTGGTTAGGGTGGTTAGGGTGGCGTCGTTGCCATCCTCCTCCGCCGTATCGGAGTTGCGCTCGCTCTGCGATCCAATGCGGAAGAGCACCGGCCACGCCGCGCACAGGCAAAACGCGGCAGCGACGCACATGGCCGCGCGCAGGTGCGCTTCCTCCCGGAACACCTCGATGGCGGATATCGAGCCCGCAAAAATCAGGTAAAAGGCCACGCATACGAACCATGCGATCAAAAAGGTCCACGCGACCTTGTAGAGCGGCGACCCGACATCGCTCTTTTTGGTGTGCACGAATGCATCGCGTGGCCAGAAAACACCGGGCGACCACGCTGCCTTGTACCGCTCCGCCACCTCGCGCACGGTCACGCGCTTGCCAAAGACGTCCGCCTGCCCGTTGCGCTCGCCTTGCGACGCCCACACGAACAGGGACAGGAGCACCACCGCGCCGAGCAAGGCAAAGCCCGCGAGAACCACAAGCGCGCTCGTTTTCACCACCTCCTCAGGAGGATGCTCGATGCCGATCACCTCGTCGGTCGCCACGCGCATGGTGCCCGCCACCACAACCGCGGCTCTTTACACTACCCTCCGCCGCGGGGGCTTATGCCATATCCATGACTAGCCGCCCGGTCGCTCGCCGGCGAGGCTTCGCGATTCGTGAGCGCACCGCCTTTGTGGGCGTCCGCGGCAGGGACACGGTGCGCACCGGGCGCTCGGGCGACGCGTCCATCACCGGGCGCGGGTGCGGCGCCGGGCAGCGCGGCCTATCCGGATGCGCACACATGCCGCGGGTGGCGATGTCAACCACCACGGACAGCTGAGCGAGGCGACCACCCTCCCGGTCCATCAGGGAGTCGTAATCCAGGCACGCCTTCGCAAATTCTTCCCACCGCTCCGAGCGCGCAAAGAAGCAGAACGCGGACCGCGCGTCCATGACCCGGTTCGGGTCGGCGAGGATGCGCTCCGAGAGCGCGTCCCCAAAGACCCGCTCTGCGTGCCGCACGACAACCCCCTCCTTTGCCAGAAAGTCGTACTTGGAATTGGCCACCGCGCTCATCAGCACGTGCACGCCCGTCGACTCGGCGAGGTAGTGAAGCCCCACGAAGCCGCGGAAGCCCTCGGCAATGTCCAGGAGCGCTCCGAACGTCGACTGCATCTCGACCTCCGTGCGCGCCGACCGCGTGGCAAACTGCACGAGCACCTTGTGCAGCGTGGCGGCCAGAAGGCACTCGCAGTTTTGCAAAAACCACGACGGGATGCTCTCGTGTTGGCACGTCCCGAAGGCGATCATTGCGGCCTTGTGGACGAGCCGCGCAACGTCCGACGCCAGAGGGCGAACGCTGTAGCAGGGGCGCGTGGAGAACTCGTTCAGCGCGCACACGCTGTCCGCAAGCGCGCGCGACACCTCCGGCCACCGTATGTCGATTAGCAGGTTGGCGTGCATGAGCTCCACTTCCGCACCCCCATCGTCGTTGTCGCAGCCGTGCACAAGGCTCGAAAACATCTGATAGTAGAGTTCGTACCGCTCTTCGTTGAATGCGGCGACGTGTTGCATTTCCCCTCGTTTCGTATCGCACGCGCACACCCGCGCACCCGCGCACCCACACGCGCAGACACGCAGACGCACAGAGAGAGACACACCCACACACACGTGCCCTTGCTACAAGTTGCAGAATGAACGTTTACACCGACCTCAGAAATGCGTACAGGCTGCGCAGCGCTTCGCCGACCGTTTTGGGGCTGGCTTGGTGCGGTGGCAACGCGCCGTGTCGTGTGCGGCGGCGCTTTGAGTCGGGGCTCGACTCGAGCTCGGCCCCGGGTTCGTCGTCTCCGGTGAGGTCGACCGTGACGGGCGCCGCATCCCCCGCCGCATCCCCCGCCGAATCCTCCGCCGCCGGCGTCGCCTGACCATCCCCGCTCTGTAGCATGCGCTCCTGTGCCACCACTGCGGCCGATCGCTTGGCTCGGTGGTGCAAGCCGCGCTTTTCGGTCGGCTGGTAGCCGTTGGGGTTGTCAATCGGGTGGAACGGTCGCGTCTTTGCTTCTTCGGCCCGGTTGCGGCACAAGCGGGCCAGGCGTCCCATGGTTTGCAGATCCTCGGGCTCGATGCCGGGCACCATCCTGGTCGGGAAGCACGGCGAGCCGTGCGCGAACAGCGACACGAGCCAGCCCGGGCCCTCGGCCACGCGCGCGTCGCAAAAAAGGCCGAGCGCGCGCGCGAGCGGGTGGACCCGGTGGAGCTCCCAATCGAACGTGGCGCCGTTCCTATCGTCGAGCACGGCGTGGTCCACGCCGTGCCAGCAAGTGGTGCCACTGAGCGGCACCAGAAGGAGGGTCGGCCTTGCTCTCCCAAACGCGTCGTTCTCGGTCACGGTAAGGACGAGGTCGACGCAGCTGACAAAGTGGTGCACCCCGTTGGGGACAACCCGCTGCGAGATGCTGTCCTCATTGTGCACCGTGAAGAGACCGGGCTCCCCGTTCCACGAGTAGCTGCGCATCTGATTCTTGGTCGTGACGGCAAACACCGTTGCCTCACTTAAAATCGTCGCGTTTCTGACGGTCGGCACGTTGCGCAGCCCAAGGCGGTTGGTGCTCAGGAACGGGCGCATGCTTTGGAGGCACAGCCATTCGTACGACTCGTGCCCGCCCAGGAGCTGCGCCAGCCGCGCCAGCGGGTACAGGCGGCAAACCCTGGCGGATTGGACGCTCACCCCCTTGTGCGTGCGGCGCTCGGTCTCGTTGAAGCCGTCGTGGTACACGGCAAACATCCGCCCAGTGGGCGGGTCGCGGATGATCGAGAGCCCGGGCCAATGTCTGAACTGCGCAAAGTGCACGCCCCCCTCGAACCGCACCGGCACGCGCGTGCGCCCGTTGGCCTTGAACGTGATGGTTGCATCGTACGGCGTGACAAGCCCCGCGGCACCGCTCCGCGCTTCTGTGCACACCGTCCGGTAAGCGGAGATGAGCGCGAGCGCGGGCACGGTGTAGAACCCGTGCTTGTCCTTGGCGAAGCTGTCAAAAATGAGCGCCCATGCGTCGGCGTATACCTTCATCGCGCTCGGTGGGTTTGTGCGCACGAGTGGGCGCACGAACGCCGAACGCCGAACGCCGAACGCCGAACGCCGAACAGTGCCAGGTGCGAACTCTGCGTTCGTGCAGCGGCGTGTGCGCATAAACTCGCGTGTCGGTGGCGCGTTCGGCATTCGCACTTAATTTTCTGTTTGCAAACCTGTCCCGATGGATGCGCGCGATGGGGTGCTCTCAAACTACGACTTCTTGTGCGCGATCTTTGAAACGATCGACGACGACGACGTCGAGGTGATGGGCCGCGCCGCCGCGGCCTGGTGCATGCTCAATTGGATGCACAAGGGTGTGAAGTGGTGCGCGGAAAGCACCTGGGGGGTCCTGGTGGCACGGGTTGCCGGAAAGCTGCCCGCACAAGTGCACGAGGATCAGTTCTGGAGCATGCGCATGACCGACTTTCCGTATCGCAAGACGTTCTACGAGCTCTGCGCCCTCGCGCGCCTGCAGCGCACCGGCGTGCCGCGCGCGATGACCCGCACGCCGTTGAAGCTCTTCATGCACGGAGACGGCGCCGACCGGTGGGGGCGGATCGTGGTGGCTCACTCTGAACGTCGCGAACGCGAAGGCTTGGCGCTTTCAGAACTCGCCGAGGACAGGCGTGGGCTCTGGCTCCACGAAGCGTGGGAGCGCATGTGCCCGCTCGAGCGCGACGTGTACCGCGTCCAATCCCGCGCCAACTTCCGCGCGCTCGGGTTTGATTGGCTCTGCTGCCCATTGCCCGGGGTTCGCAGGCTGGGCTGACAAGCGGTGTTGGTGCGCACACGTTGCCGGATTGGTAGCCGTGACGGTTCGGCGTTCGTGCATTCGGTAACACGACTAGTTGGCAAATTTCAAAAGGATGGTGCGCACCGGCACGCGGTCGGGCGGCGGCCGCCAACCGTCGCCCGTGACGCAGCTGGCGTCCTCGGCCATCTCCAACGTGAAGAAGCGCCTCAAGGCCGAGCGCACCAAGGCCGTGCTCGCCAAGAAGCAGGCGGCGGAGCGGAAACGGCGAGTGCGCGAGCTGGAGGCTCGCGCCAAGCTCCGATGCGAGGACGCCGAGACGGTCGGCAAACTGCTCGCAATCGGCAAGTGCGCCGTGCGGTTCAAGATGCGCGGCGCGTTCCAGCTGGTGCGAGACGATGGGACGCCCCTTAGAGAAAAGCGCGAGTCGATGCGGGAGACCTCGTGGGTCTTCTGCGCGGCTTGCGACGACGTCGGCTGCCACGCGTGGCACAACCCACGCGCCTTTTGCTCGGTCAAGCAGCTGGCCAGCGGTCGCCGCCACAAGCCGCTTTGCGTGCACAACGGCGCGCGTCCGGCGAGCGAGAATGTCCGCGTTGGCATGACCGTTCGGTTGCTTAAAAAGCAACCGCGCTTTGCCTATTCCGCGCTCGACGTGCCGCTCGTCGCCTCGCCACCCTCGCCACCCTCGCCGCCGCCGCCGGTTGAGCTTGTCGGGCCCCTGCGCAGCGACCCGACGTTTCCGGCGTGCCTCCGGCACGCGTGCGCGCGGGACCCGGCCATCCGCGACGCCGCCCTCGACGCCGCCCGCAGGGTCGCCGACGCCTCGGAGGACGCGTACAACCGGGAGGCGCCGCTCGAGTGCGCGCTGCGGCAAAAGGCGCACTGCCGCAAGAGCGTGCTTGCCACGGGCGACGACGTCTTCTACAAGCACTTGCGCGACCACAACGTGGAGCCGGGCGAGGCGTTTGGGGAGGTTCTCAAGCGCAAGCGTCTCATCTATGCGGGGCGGAGTGACGCGTACGAGCCGCCGGAGATGGGTCACCTCATCCTCGGCCTCCTCGACGGCGCGCCGGTCCCCGACCCCGCGCCGTCGCTGGTGATTCGGTCGCGGAACGAGGCCGACGTTTACGCGCCGTGGATCCTAAACCCGTGGCAAGCCTACCTTGACCGGAAGGGTGTGGCAAACTCCGGGGTCGTGCAAGCGATGCAAGCAATTGTAGTGGTTTAGTGCGGGCGCCGAGGCGTTCCCCAAAATAAATTAAACTTTGGCGGCTAGCTCAAGCACGCGCGTGAGGGCGCGTGGTGCTATGTATTCGTAATTGATCCAGCTCGGGTCGGCGTAGCACCCGAGCGCCACGATGTTGGCCGGCACCTCCTTGAGGTGCAGCCCTCCCCGAACGAGCTCGCGCGCGCGTGCGCGTTCCGGCGCCGAGAAGAGCGCGTCGAGCGCAGCCAGCGCGCAGGTGTCCGAGCGCCACGCGCGCTCGGCGTCGACCACACGCACGCACTGTAGCGCCGCGCACACCAGCGCACCGGGACCCGGCTGCGTCGAGTAGCCGTTTTGCCAGGTTGCGTTGAAAAAGGGCACAATCGACCGGGTGGCCATCGCCTCCTCGTCGCTCATCAGCTCGCGCTCAAAGAGCTCCTGCGTGCGCGCCTCCGCTTGCACTTGCGGATTGTGCACGAGCGTCGAGAAGACGCTGACCTCGGCCAGCAGAGCCACCTCGAGCCGGACCAGCTCGCCGTAGAGGGTGCGCACCCTGTGCGCGTTGGCGTCGCTCCAGGTGCCAAACGCCTCGCGCTCTGCGTCGGTCATAAAGGACAATCCGAGGTAGGCCAGCTCGTACGTGTGCGGGGAGAGCAGGTTGGGCTCCTCGTCGTGGAAGCGCCGTGGAAAGTTGCTGCACAGCTGTCGCTCAAACTTCCACGCCGTGCTCAGGCACACGGTCAGGCGCATGCGCGTGTCGTAAGACAGGTCGTACGCGGTGTAGATGACGCTCGGCAGGGCGGCACCGCGCAAACCCCACGCGAGTGCCAGCTCCACGGCGCCCGCGACAACGTTCCACCCGTCGGCGGCTGGCGAGCCCAGGTGGCGCGTGGCGAGCGAGCGTACCGCCGGCCCGTGCGCGCCATTCTCGCCGCCGCGTTCAAAGCGCGCGTTCCACAGCCGGTGCTTGATCAGCTGCTGGTACATGAAGTTGAGCGAGAAGGCGACGACCGGAAGCACCACCCGAACCGGCTCTGGCGTTGGGGCGGTGCCAAAGTTGTGGTCCACCGACACGGGCGACGCGCGGATCGCGCACATGTCGGCGTACGTGTGCATCGCCGGGGATGCGCACATGGTCTGCGCCAGCGTTGCGGCCACGTCCGACAGCCTCTTGCACGCCTTACGGATCGCTCTGGAGACGCCCTTCCTGAGTGCACACGACGCAAAGTAGTGGCACACCGCCTTGCATCGCGACGTCGTTGCGTGGCCTGGCGCGCACAGCGCCCCCCCATCCCCGCCTTGTCAGGCTTGGCGCGCGCCAAATGTGCTTAGCGAGCGCTAACTTACTTTCTGCGCACGCGGTTACCGGGCGACGATCCGCGTTCGTGCACCCCATTATGGGCCTCGGAGGTGGCCCCCACGGAGCCAAGGCGGTGTTTCTGGACAAATTTTCGGGCGCCTTTGCGAATGTCAAGCGCCTCGACGACGTGCGCCAGTTGGTGGCAGTCGGTCGCGCACAAACCCTCGCCGTCCTGGACGGCAACGTCATGATGAACGCCATCCCCAAGGAGGTCGACACGTTTCGCGGCTACGTGCGCATCTTGGCCCACCAACTCAACGAGGCCATCCAGGCGGCCGCGCACGTCGTGGTGGTCTTTGACGATCCCAAGGCCATCACGCGTGCCAAGGCCGACGAGCAGCAGCGGCGCGACCAGCTGCGCCAGGCGCGCGTGCCGCTCTGCTCCGAGGACCTCGTGGCCACCATCTTTGACGACGACTACCACACCAGCGACCTGCTTGCCGACGGGTGCAACGCCAAGCTACTCATGGAGTTTCGAAAGGCGCGGCCGCGCTTCTACGACGCGGTATGCGCCGAGCTGCTGCGCAAGTTTCGCGCCGAGATGACGGGCGACGGCGTGTGGTCGCTCACCTTTGACGGCGTCGACCGGCGCGGCGGCGAGCGCGGCATCGGCATTGCGCGCGAGGTGGGCGTCCTCTCGAGCGACGACGCCTTCTGGCAGCCGCTCCTTACGCGCACCGAGCCCATCGGCGAGGGCGACCTCAAGTTGACCGACGTGACGCAGCGCGTGCACGACGCGAGTCGCGTCGAGGGCACGCCCGTGCACGGCGTGCTGCTGAACCTCGTAAGCACGGTCGACACCGACTCCTTTGTGATCGAGCTTCTCCAACAGAACCGGCGCGAGCGGCGGGCCGAGGAGGCCGACCGCGACGAGCTGACGGTGCTGTGCCTCAAGGAGCGTGCGCGCAAGCGCAAGGGCGACGACTTTGTCACCGACGCGCACTACGCGTGCTGCGACATGCAGACCTTCCACGAGCTCGTGCTCGACTACTTTTACGGCACGAAGCACCTGACCGACGAGATGAAGGCGCAACAGCCCGCGGCGCTCGCGCTCCTCACTGCCGCCTTGGCCTTTTGCGGCTGCGACTTTGTCGAGGTTAAGGGCTTCCGCTTCGACCTCGCCCTGCCCATCGTGCGCCAGATGGTGCGCGCGCAAGGTGAGGACGATTCCGTGGACGCCATGGGCCAGTTTGAAACTGAGTCCGGTGGCAACCTTTCGGCCTACGGCGTCATCAAGGCATTCGCCAAAAACTACATCCAGTCGCTGGAGGGCGTGCCACGCATGAAAAAGGCCAAGGAGAACGCCTCGACCTATTGCAATCAGCAGCTTCGTAGGGTGCTCTGGACGTGTTCCTACTGGCACCAAGTGGAGCTCAAGGATTGCGACCGGTGGGGCTTCTCTCCTCACTGCGGGTGAGTCGGCGCGAGTGCGCACGCGCGCGTACGCGTACGCGTCATGCGGGCGGGCGGGCGGCCTCGCGCCCAAGAATAAGTCCCCCATTTACACATGTTAACTAGAGAAGTTGCGCACGCCTCGTTTTCCGGCGTTCGTGCACCGCTGACCAAACGCGTGCGTACAAATGGTGCGCATGCAGCTGAGCGGACCCGAGCCTGTGGGAACGGGCGCGCCCACGATTGGCCCGAAGAACAGGGGGGGGCGCGCCGCGGGAGCGACGAGGGACGCACCCAATTCAAACGGGCTGGGGTGCGGAAAGTGTCGCGGGAGCGCAAAGGGGTGTAAACAGTGCATAAAGTGGCTGGAGGACGATCCGACGCGCGAAAAGGGAGACGCGTGGGTGCCCACCGACAACATGTACCCAAAAACGGTGGCGGCCCCGCGCAGCGACGCCGATCGCCGCAGGGTGCGTCGGCCCGTGTCCACCGAGCCCCTGGAGCTTCCCGAGCTCGCGCCCGCGCCTGC
>Ga0213861_10001121_pt1 | contig 23843 bp, 19 predicted proteins | sample PICome_4_FD_160110 | JGI IMG/M metagenome (GOLD analysis project Ga0213861, IMG submission 160110) | Coastal seawater microbial communities near Pivers Island, North Carolina, United States - PICO131 | ecosystem: Environmental > Aquatic > Marine > Coastal | place: USA: North Carolina... | reverse complement strand
AAAATGTTACTAACATCGTGGTAGTTCTCATTTTCTTCACTACGAATGAGTGGTGCATATTCGAATATGCCACCACTATCAGCATTTTGGGTAGTGAATGACACCACACCGTCATTGGTGTCAAAATGCCAGGAAAACTCATCATTCTCATGCATTATATTAAGTCGCACCGAAATGGTCGGACATGCGGAGCAATATAGGGAATCATAACCCAACAGAACACGCACAAAATTGGTTATCTCGTCCATTTGATATAACCGCTTACATAATCCATCTATAGCTAACTGCTCAGTAGTTAATACACTGCACCGTCGCCGTAGTAATATAGACCGTGGATGATCCGGCTGATACCCTGCATTATCCATCCAGCCATACATAGTGGTTTGATAATCTACTTTTCTAGCCTCGGACTCAAGCTGAGAAATTTCCTCAGCCAAACAAGACACAGCTTTGCTCTTCAGAAAACCAGGTAATACACAAATAGTTTCTCGTGACATCATATCATGGCATTTTGCAATTAATGATTTGCCCTCGTCGCTATTAAGACTATTAATTGGGTACCGGTGCAGATCTATAAAATCAGCAAGGAGCATGGAGGTAACTGGTTTAATCGTTTTCATATTTTTGAAGTGTCTCTACTTAGTATCCATCAAAGATCAATAATCGAGCATCTACTTAAATATATATTCAAAATATCTTATGAACGGTCGCATTGGCTTCGCTAACGGTCGTCTATAGCCTATTGGTGCTATATATGCTAGTTTATTTAGGCGTAAGGTATATGACACTATATGACAGATGAGGATGTTTTTTTGACACTCGGATCACTATTATAACTAGTAAATAAAATATATGAATACACCTACTTTGTGTGGTAGTTGCCGTAAGAGCGACACAACGGAGTGGAAAATTAATAGCGGTACTACTTATTTTTTAAAACCGCAATCCATAGGGGACGCAAATCCTCATCCCAGGATGGGAAATACATCAACTACAGTAAGAAGACTGCAAGGCTTCACACTAATTGAACTCATGATCGCCCTAAGTTTAATGGCGATATTAGCTTCATTGGCGTTGCCGCAATTTGAAACCCTTATTTTAAATTACCGTTTACGATCCGCTACCGATCTTTTCTATTCCCAGATAGTTAGCGTACGTACCGAGGCAATCAAACGCGGTAGTACAGGCATATTATGTCGAACAGGCGACCCGCTAGACCTGGACGATGGCGATAATATACCGGAGTGCGGCAATGACATTTACCCATCCGGAGCAAGTTTACCAAGCAAGGACTGGAGCTATGGATGGCTAGCATATGCTACCAAACCGGAATTCAACGGGGAACGTAACTATACACCGAGCGATGGTGACGTATTGCTCAGTGTTAGCGATTCAATGATTTCCACATTTAACGTTACAGTTACCTCTAACACCGCGGGAAATTCCTGGATCACCTATCAAGGTGATGGCACATTAAATGAAACCGGTGTTATTCATTACGCGTTATGCGACAAGCGTGGTGTTAACCAGGGCTCCCTTATTACAATATTTTTAGATGGAGAAGCCCGTATTGATGCCTTACCAACCGCTTCCGTTAATTCCTGTAGTCCACCAGACGCTTAGTGATCATGACTACTATCAACCATATTAAACGAAAGCAAACCGGTTTTAGCCTGATCGAGGTAATGGTAACTATTGTTGTTTTATCAACCGGTTTACTAGGGATCGCGGCTCTTCAAATGCAATCGAAACACTCAAACCTAATTGCTGCTCAACGCACATTGGCCAGCCACATGGTTCATGATTTACTTGAGCGGATGCGCGCAAACCCGAAACAGTTAAATGTCTATACTCCTTCGGATACAGATCTCGTTCTTCTCGATTCAATATCTAACATACCCAGCCAAGCTTGTACGTCAAATGCTGCATGCGATTCCACACAACTGGCAACTCATGATATCTGGCAATGGTCAAATGCTTTAAATGGTGGTCTCAATTTAATCGGCAACGATTCAGTGGGTTCCTTACTCGATGCGGTTGCCTGCATTGGTCGACCAGCGGGTGGTGGCAGTGGAAACTATACCGTTGCCGTTGCTTGGCGAAGCACAAAGGCCGTGAATAATCCGGTTATTTCTGAAAATACAACAGCAAATAATTGCGGTACAACAACCGGTCGCTATGATCAAGATAACACTGGCGATAATAAACTACGGCATGTCTATTATATAGACAGTTATATTTATACGGGTTAGATAATGAGAAAACCCCTAAAATTCGAATCAGGATCATCACTAATTGAAGTGATGATAAGTATGACTCTCGCTTTATTCGTGATAGGTGCTCTAGTCGCCGTTTTTGTTTCAACATCTCGTTCATATCATCAGGACCAAATGCAGTCGCGAATGCAGTCTAATGCGCGATTTGCACTAAGAACCCTGGTTGAAGAACTAAGCATGAGTGGCTTTTTCGGTCACGAGGCTGTCGATGTTAGTACAACAACAGCCCTAATATTAAATTCAGATTGTGGGGGTGGCAGTGGTGCTTGGGCACTTGATACGGCCAACTCTATAGCCGTAAGTCATAACGTGTCAGCCGCTACCGCCCATGCTACTTACAGTTGTATCGAACAATCTAAATTTAGTCCCGGTACTGATATCTTTTCGATAAAAAGGGTAGTTGGAAAACCCTTGAGTCGACTTGTCGCAGATAGTGGAGACTATGGCGACAACTTTTATCGAACCGGATACTCAACGAACGGGCAATTATTACAATATGATGGTACGTCTATCCTAGATGGTAAAAGCTTTGATTGGAAATATAGCGCGAGCATTTACTACATCCGCAATGAATCTTTGATTAATTCCAATGATGGTATACCCACACTTTATCGAAAGTCTTTAGATAAACTGGATATCGTTGAGACAGACGGAGGAATTGCAAGAGGTATTGAACGATTCCGGATAATTTTTGGAATCGACTCTGAGGCCATCGATGCTAACCCCGACACAAAACCGGATGGCACACCCAACTACTTCACCAGCAATCCATCCACAATAGAATTTACCGCCATAACTTCCGCACGTATCTTCGTGCTTGCACGAAGCACCCAAGAACTTACCAGCTATGTAAACAATAAAAGCTATGTACTGGGTGATATTACAGTAACAGACTTTAATGATGGCTACTACCGTAAAGTATTTTCCACCACCGTAGCAATTCGCAATCCGGCATTACGTTCAATCATCAAATCATTCCTACCAAGTTAGCCTAACAATGAAATTTAATAAGAACCTCAAATACAAACAGCAATCCGGTATTTCAATGTTCATTGGAATGGTACTTCTTGGTGTGGTTAGTATGATCTCCCTAGTCTCGGCACGTACCACGTTACTGGAAGTTATTATGTCCGGTAACGAACAGAAACATATAACTGCTTTTGAAAAAGCCGAATCGGGTATTCATGCTTTGTACGATAATCGCAGCACAGTTATCGACTTTAATATGGCACTCAAAAGTAGCGATTGCACTGCCAACAACTCAATCGACCCCGGTTGCACCAGTTTTAACGTAGATTTACCATCTGGTCTATTTGGCAATGAGAGCAAAGCCAAAATAACCCGTGTTGGAGAGGCCGCACTTGTTTGCCCGCCTGCCTACCTTGAAATTTCCTGTACCGATGCTAAAGCCGCCTTTTTCGAGATACAAAGCCAGTTCGATAAGCGCGGTAACGGTGGCGGGAACGTAACTATTACACAAGGTTTGTTATCAATACTGCCTGAAGAATAATTAAGCAAATGACTACAAAACGCACAATAAAAAAACCCCTATCCATATTCTGCATCGTTGCTACGTTACTTTTTGGCACATTAAGTACAGCCGATGATATTGATATCTATGCAACATCTGGGCAATCTACCGTTAGTCCACCCCAGGTTATGTTCTCAATTGACTGGCGACCCAACCTTTCGGCAACGGTTTGCCAGACAGGTGAATGCCAATTCCTCATTGAGGAAGGCTATCTCCACGCCGCACCTACAGATTTTTTTAGTTTATTACGTGCAGTGCTGAAACGTGTTCTGGCTTCTTTATCGGGGGTAGAGGTCGGTATTATGTTAAGTCATGAGCAGGGAAGGGGTAAAAGTTGTGCCGGCCCGCAGACTGGATCCAGCACCTGTACAAACGGCGGTTATATATTAAAGGGATTTACTTCGGTTGATGATGAAGCAGGAATGATCGACCTATTTTCTCGTCTTGATGCCATTCCTTTGCCACAGGGTAACAAGTCCCATAAGTATCAAGGTGCCGAGTTATTTTTTGAGTTTTTTCGTTATTTAACAGGCCAGGGCATATACAACGGCCACAATGGTTGGTCTGATTTCGGAACGAATAGTATGAGAAATCTCGATGACCCTTCCGACATAACCCCCCCAGCAAGTTCTGCTCAGTTACAGTGGGATACGGCAATTGAAAATGGCAGTAACTACATCAGCCCGATAGATATTGGAGCAAATGAGTGTAGTGGCGGTGTGTATACCATTAACACCTTATTTCAGGTTTCCCAACAGGATGAAGATTCCGACGATGCGATCACTGATCCAGACGACAATGACGGTGGATTAATTGGAATTAACTTTAAACCACCGTTTCGCACAGGGGGACGTTTTTCACGGGTTCTAGAATATTTACACGATAAAGACTTATCGGCTATTACCGGTAGCACAATTGGTAACACATCAGGCAAACAAAATATTACCTCGTACTTCATTGTCGACCCAAATCATATTAACAATACCACCAATGCATATGCACAGGCAGGCGGCACCGGCAGTGCATTGCCACTATCAGATGATCCCAACGAACTTATTAAAACCATAGAGGATATTTTCAATCAAATCTTGAGCGTTAGCACAACGTTCGTATCGGCTGCACTACCACTGAATGTATTTAACCGAGTTGATCTTGTAGACGATGTCTATTTAGCAATATTTCGCGCGGATGCCGATGGTAAACCGTTTTGGAACGGTAATTTGAAAAAACTTAAGTTGATAGACCGCAGCGGACCCATACTAGTTGATGCCGGTAACAACTCCGCAGTAAACCCACTCGACGGACGTATTAACCAGACAGCTCTTACTTTTTGGAGCAATTCTAGTGATATTCCGGCGCCGCCTGATGGAGAAACAGACTACGCTGACGGCAAAGACGGTCGAGCAACCAATAAAGGCGGGGGGGGCGGTGTTATTCCGGGCTACAGAAATGTTACTGGATATACCCCGGGCTATTTAAACCCGATAACCGGCACTACTACCGAAAGCGGCCCACGACGTCTATATACAGAGCCTTCTTTATTTACTGATGGAAATAACAGCACGCTGATGGATCTGAACGCCACTATAGCGGTTGCTGAAAATTTACTTGGTACTGATACAAAACTATTTAAAACCGTATTACCGGATACTGATTGTGCAGACCAATCAGTATGTACCGATTTCTCAAACGCCGTCCTCGCCGATAAAACAGCCGCCACCTTAAAAATGAAGGACTTCATTTCCTTTGCTCGAGGCTTTGAAGACAGCGACAACGATGGTGTTTTTGACGATAAACGTAGCTGGTTCATGGGCGATCCTTTACATTCCCGTCCGCAACCTATCAACTATGGCGGCTCATCACAAACTTCCGATATTCGAATCCTAATGGGTTCAAATGATGGATTTATGCATATGTTTGGCGCAGATGATGGCGTCGAGGATTGGGCCTTTATGCCAAGGTCTGTAATGCCAATTCTTGATCGACTGTTAAAAAATAACGCTGGTATCTCTCCTGTTCACCCCTATTCTGTTGATGGTAGTGCGGTTGTTTTAACCAACGATAACAACAATGATGGCACACTATCGGCAGTTGATGGAGATAGTGTTTATGCCTATTTTGGATTACGCAGGGGTGGAAAACATATTTATGCACTAAACATCTCAGATCCGGATGACCCAAAACTTATGTGGAGAATAGGTGCAGATGAAACCGAGTTTACACAGCTTGCACAAACCTGGTCACGACCGCAGCCCATATTTATTAAACTTGATGACGATAATGATAGTTCCACTGCTCCTGTTGGTAGGTGGGCATTAATTTTCGGAGGTGGTTATAACGGCGATGATGACGGTGATGATATACCAGACATCGGCGAAACAACTCTGGGTAAGGATGAATTCGATGGAAGCGACTTAACCCACACAGGTAGTGATGATTATGAAGGCAATGCAATATATATAGTAGATGCTACAACCGGTGCATTACTCTGGAAAGCAACCGGACCAACAAACAGCTCCGAAACAGTCATTACAGGTGGCATACTAGGTGCCAACGCTTATCGACACGCTGATTTGAAAGATAGTATTGCCGCTGAAATATCAGCGACCAATGGATTTCCTGACGTGTATCACGATCGAGCTTACGTTGGCGATACGGGTGGAAAAATGTGGCGCGTCGATTTCTATGACGACGATCCTGAGAACTGGAAACTAACTTTATTAGCATCACTTGGGCGTCACTATAGCAGCAATACGACAGCAAGTGATCGTCGCTTTTATCATTCGCTGGATGTAGTGCAAGCCGAAGATTCATTAGGAGAATTTTCAGCAATTATTGGTGGCTCGGGTACCCGGCCTAATCCTTTAGCTACAAACACCGAAAATTATCTTTACATGATCAAAGACAGAAATGTGAGCCGTATTGCAAGTAACAGTGCGCTCAACCATGGAGATTTACAGGATCTAAGTAATAACTGCCTGCAAGACAATGATGCATCAGATTGTGTTGGGGCTATTCTAACTGATGAGGACGGCGATTCTGGAACCCCTGATGTTCCAATAATCCCAGCTCTGGAGAAAGGTTGGAAAATCAAACTGGATCAATGCGATGGTGAAACCACAACAGGTGTTTGTGGAGAAAAAAGCTTGTCAAAACCCACCACCTTTCTAGGTAAAATCTTCTTTACCAGCTATCTACCACCTGCAAGCGGAGCAGCCACTAATAACTGCGAACCCTCTGAGGGGGCCGGATTGCAATATGTTATTTCCTTACAAAAAGGAACTGCGGTAAAGAACTTTAACTTTTCCAATGATACCCCGTCAGAAATAATCTACGAACGTTTTGAAAAACTAGCATCAGGCGGAATTCCGTCTGAGATTATCCGTGCAGGAATTCAGGGAGGACAAACTATTTTCATAAGCCCCGATTTAAGCTTCGAAGTCGACGAAGATTTAAGTTATCTAAAAACCTATTGGTATCAGCATTTGCAGCAATAAGGACGATATATTGAAATCAAAACCATCGAATCAACGCGGCGTTTCTTTTTTACAACTTCTTGTTGTTCTGGCAATAATAGGGGTTCTTGCAGGACTGGCTATACCGGCATATGACAACCAAATTAGAAAAGCTCGTCGTGCCGATGCAAAAACAGCATTAAGCGAGCTCGCCAATCAGCAAGTTGAATACCTGCTTAATCACTCGGTTTATTCAACTACATTTCCACCACTAGGTTACGGTAATACCTCGACGAATGGTTTTTACACGCTAACGTTGAACGCCATTGGATCGACTAGTTTTACGATTGATGGTACGGCCACAGGTAGTCAGGCAAATGACACAGACTGCGCTAATTTTCGAATAACCAATACTGGCGCCAGAACTGCGACGAATTCAGGTAACCTGGATAACACTTCTAACTGTTGGTAGAAAAGTTCTTTTTATAGTACTCGTTTTTCCTGTCCTCTAAAAACTTTTTTTAAGTAAGATTTCGATAGCTGAATAACCTCGTGCGTTGAATCTTCGATAGACTTTTTCGAAGTATTCAATTCATGATCCGCCGCTCGATAACGCATCGATCGATGCTCCAAAATAGTACGCAAATCCTGCATCGCACCTTCCATATTTCCAGACATAGGGCGCATGTCTCCTTGATCAACCACACGCTGCATATGCTCCTCTGGTGAGCAGTGTACCCATATAGTTTGGAAAGAGCGTTGTAATAGCTCCCATGACGCGTCGTCCATTACCAGACTACCGCCTGTTTCTAATATAACCGGATCTCGATTTAAAATAACTTCTTGTAATGCCTGCTGCTCCAAACGTCGATACAGAGTTTGGCCGCCTAAGGAAAACAATTCTCCCAAATTCATCGCGCCCATGTCCCTAATTACATCTCCCAATCGAATAAACGCGATATCGAAGTGTTGGGACAGATCTTTACCCAGAGTAGATTTTCCACCACCACGCAAACCAATTAACGCTATACCGTGATTCTTGTCTACCGTGGTAGTAAGTTTCTCAAGCAGTAGTTCATAAGCAAATTGACGCTCTCGCGGCGAAAGACGTTGCACCAGGTTTTGCAATGGATCCGACGACGAGTTTTCTTTGGATATAGCTGGGATAAACTCGGTTATATCGACACCCATACACTCAGAAATCTTCAACATTACAGAAAGCGATACGTTTGCCTGACCGCCTTCCAGCTGGGCAAGGTAACGCAAAGATATCGAAGATTTTTCTGCTAACTGTCGACGAGTAAAACCCCGTACCTGTCGAAGTCGCCGCACTCTTAGGCCTACAGACTCCAGTAAACGACCGAAAGATGCACTATTGTTCATTTTTGTCTATTATAAACATCGAATAGCGTATTTTAGTGCATTAATCCGTATGATTCTATGTAGAAAAAACCATCCCGTAAGATTAAGAGCCGACATGACTGAAATTAATAATACCGTCGACGAAGATGAACTCCCTCGTGAATTTAATGCCACGACTTATTTTGTTGACCGTCACTTGGATGAAGGCAGAGGTAATAAAATCGCGTTTATCGATGCAAAGGGCAGTCATACCTATTCTGATCTTGCGACAAAGGTGAATAAATTCGCGAACGCATTGAAAACTCATGGTGTTCGGCAAGAAGCCCGAATTGCCATGATCATGTTAGATACGATCGATTTTCCCGTTGCTTTCTGGGGAGCAATAAAAGCTGGCGTGGTTCCTGTCGCAATCAATACTTTACTCACCACCGAACACTATCGCTTTATTCTTAGCGATTGTCGCGCACAAATCCTTATGGTTAGTGCAGCCCTTTACAGCACAGTAAAACCTGTTCTAAACGAACTAAAGAATCTACAACGCGTTATCGTGGTTGATGGGGATGACAGCATTAGTTTAGCTACTTTTATTGCTTCAAGCAGTGACACCTATAGCGCCGTTGCAACTACACGAGATGACGCCTGCTTCTGGCTGTATTCTTCTGGCTCAACCGGTAATCCTAAGGGTGTAGTTCATCGCCACGCAAATTTATATTGGACAGCACGACTCTACGGGCGCGGCGTACTTAAAATTTGCGAAGAAGATATTATCTATTCTGCAGCCAAGTTGTTCTTTGCCTATGGTATGGGTAACGGTATGACATTTCCTATGGATGTGGGCGCCACCACCATACTGCTTGATGGTCGACCAACACCGGATGTGGTTATGAGCATAATGCGAGAGCATCAACCAACACTATTTTGCGGCGTTCCCACTCTCTACGCTGCAATGTTAGCGAATTTGGAAAACCATCGGGAAAATGGATCATTAAAATTACGCCGAAGTATTTCAGCAGGAGAAGCATTACCAGAAGAAATTGGTAAAACCTTTGAGGCCCGTTTCGGTGTTGAAGTGCTCGATGGTGTCGGCTCTACCGAAATGTTACATATATACCTCAGTAACCAAGCAGGAGATGTTCACTACGGATGTTCCGGTGTGGCCGTGCCGGGCTATCAACTACGTCTGGTAGACGAAGCGGGCAAAGATGTGCCGCTGGGTAATATTGGTGAACTCATCGTCAACGCTCCTAGTGCGTGCGATGGCTATTTCAACCAGCGAGAAAAAAACCGTAAAACATTCGTAGGTAAATGGTCGTATAGCGGCGATAAGTACTTTCAAAACAAGCAAGGCTACTATGTTTACTGCGGCCGTTCAGACGATATGTTCAAATCTGGAGGAAACTGGGTTTCCCCATTTGAAGTGGAGTCTGCAATAGCCGCGCATAATGACGTATTAGAAGCCGCCGTAGTGCCAAAGGCCGATGATAACGGCAATGAAAAGCCGTTGGCTTTTGTAGTACTAAATAAAGGGGTAAGTGGCGACGATTCTATGGGTAATGCACTCAAAGCTTTTGTACAAGAGCGTCTGGAACTTTGGAAATATCCGCGCTGGATCAAGTTTGTAGACGAACTTCCGAAAACCGCTACCGGAAAAATACAACGATTCAAGTTACGAAACTAAGCCAAAATGGGACTTAGTCCTTCAGGCTTTCTCAACACCGACGTCGGAAATATAGAGTTTCGCTGGATCGAGCCGACTCGGGTTGGTGCAGTTACTCTAGTTCTACTTCATGAGGGCCTCGGTTGTGTATCTATGTGGAAGGATTTTCCAGACCAGCTCGCAACCACAACGGGTTGCGGTATTCTAGTATACAGTCGACCCGGATACGGTAAATCTGACCCTGTTACCCTGCCACGACCACTTACCTATATGCATACGGAAGCTACAGTTATTCTGCCGGCTGTGTTGCATAAGGCAGGAATAGACCGTTGTGTTTTAGTGGGTCATAGCGATGGTGCCTCGATAAGCATTATTCATGCAGGCTGTGTGCACAGTTCTAGTGTTCTGGGCGCCGTGCTAATCGCACCCCACGTGTTCGTCGAGTCGGTGAGTATTGAAAGTATTGAACACGCTAGGGATGCATACACTGATACAAACTTACGGGAGAAACTAAAGCGGCACCATGGTGATAATGTAGATATTACCTTCCACGGATGGAATCAGGCATGGCTCGACCCCGCATTTCTGATCTGGAATATTGAAGAATATTTGCCTGACATAGCCGTGCCACTCCTACTGCTGCAGGGCTTAAACGATGAGTATGGGACACTAGCACAGCTAGACAGAATAGAAAAATCGGTAACTACTCGGGTGACACGGCACGAACTTTCTGACTGCCGACACTCTCCTCATAAAGATCAATCAACACTAACCGTTGAGTACATTAGACGCTTTGTATCCAACGTTGAAAATAACCAATAATCCAATCCTTAGGCGACAATTAGTTTTTAACAAGATTATTTCGTTAAGATGGGATTCTACAGCGCTATTTTGATAATCGACCTATCGTGTAGTGCCTATAAAAAATGATAAATTAAGGCTGTTATCAACGATCAAGCTGTCAGAGCCGGCAGCATCTAACGTTATTGAGTGAGAATACTTTATGCAAAGTCAGGCCAAGGTAGTTATTGTTGGCGGCGGTGTAATGGGTGCCAGCCTGTTATATCACCTCGCAGAAGAAGGTTGGACAGACTGTCTCCTTATTGAAAAAGGCGAATTAACCTCAGGGTCAACCTGGCACGCAGCCGGGCAATGTCCAAGTTTTATCGCTGATTACAATATGGCGAAAATTCACGATCATGGTATTCGTCTCTATCCAAAACTTGAAGAACTTACTGGCCAATATGTTTCCTGGCACGGTTGTGGCGGAATTCGCTTTGCCTTAAAACCTGCCGAAGTAGAATGGTTCGAACATGTTGCCGGTGTAGCTAAATTAATCGGCTTTCATTGCGACATTATTGATCCAGCTAAAATCAAGCAACTCAATCCCTTTGTTAATCTTGACGGTGTACTTGCCGGCGCATGGACAACCGAAGACGGTCACGTTGATCCTGCCGGTGTGTGCAATGCAATGGCAAAAGGCGCACGCCAAATGGGCGCAAAAATACAAACCCGTACACGAGTTCTGGATATCAAGCGTCGGGTATCGGGTGATTGGGAAGTCATCACCGACAACGGCAGCGTGATTTGCGAACATGTGGTTAATGCAGCCGGATGTTATGCCCGTCAAGTCAGTCAAATGGTTGGCACGGATATTCCGATCACTAACATGAAACACACTTATATAGTTACTGAGACAGTGCAGGAATTTCTGGACTACGATGGGGAGATGCCGGTAATGCGGGACCCCTATCCTTCTGCATATTACCGACAGGAACAAAAATCTGGCTTGATCGGTATTTACGAAACCGCAAATTCTGAAGAATGTTGGACCCATAGAGGTGGATGGCCGGAATGGGATTCGGAAAATGAACTATTTGATGCAAACTTTGACACATTGATGCCATATATAGAACGAGTCATGGAACGTGTGCCGATGTGGAGCGAACTGGGTATCAAACGTATTGTATGTGGAGCAATCCCCCATACTCCGGATGCAAACCCATTTCTCGGGCCCGCTGAAGGAGTATCGAACTTTTGGCATTGTAACGGCGCATCCATCGGTATCGCTGCAGGCGCCGGTAGTGGCAAGTACCTTTCCCAGTGGATGATCTATGGCGATGCAGAAATAAACATGGCCGGTGTCGATCCACGGCGTTTTAGCCAATATGCGCCTGGCAACTACACCAAAGCCAAATCCCATCAAGACTATGAGCACATGTATGCGTTGCACTTGCCTGGCGAAGAACGCCCGGCTGCACGAGACACTCGGGTAACCACACTATATGACCGACTTAAAGACCAAGGTTGTGTATACACCGAAGTTAACGGCTGGGAACGACCTAAGTGGTTTTCTCTTGACGGTCGTGAAGAAGAAGTCGGCTTCAGACACAACAACATCTTCTCCGTTGTTGCAGAAGAGTGCCGAGCCGTTCGTGAAAGAGTTGGTGTGCTCGATTTATCAAGTTTTGCCAAGTATGAAGTGAAAGGTGATGATGCCGAATCTTTTTTAAATCGGGTATCAGCAAATCGCATGCCCCGTAAAGATGGCGGAATAGGCTTATGCCACTATCTCTCCAAAGAAGGTCGTATTAACGGCGAATCTACGATTACACGACTTGGCGAAGGGCATTATTATATTTTATCCGGTGCCGGCTGCGAAGACCGGGACCGGGATATCCTGCGACTTAGCATTAAGGATAACGAAGACGTCGCCGTTAGCAATATCACGGATGACTGGGGTGTACTTGTCGTCGCAGGTCCTAACTCTAGGAAAGTATTGGCAGGTTTAACCGAGGCTAACCTTGAAAACGATTATTTTAAATGGCTAAGTGCACAAAACATTACCATCGCAGGCGTGACGTTGCGCGCCATGAGGGTGAACTATGTTGGTGAACTTGGATGGGAATTACACTGCCCAATGGATCAGCTATTAACACTATATGATGCGGTTTGGACTGCGGGTCAGAATCACGGCATAGCTAATTTTGGTACCTATGCGGTTAATTCAATGCGTATGGAAAAAGCCTATAAAGGGTTTGGCACCGAACTTACCAATGAAATCACTATGGTAGAGGCTGATGTTATGCGATTCTTTGCCGACAGCAAAGATGCATTTACTGGTAAGCAGGCCACATTAAAAGTAAGGGAGACCTGTGCTAAAATACAGTGTGTCTATTTTGAAACAGATAAAGGCGATAGTGATGTCGTTGGTGGTGAAGCCGTATTTGATAAGGATCGCACCATTGGTATCACCACCTCCGGCGGCTATGGTCACTATACGGGTAAAAGCCTTGGCTTTGCTTATGTAGAAGCTGCATATGCTGTGCCCGGCTCACAGTTCGATATTGAGTTATTGGGTAAACGCCGTGTTGCAACTGTATTAGCAGAACCCGTTTGGGATCCAGCGAACAAACTTCCTCGAACCTAATCAATTATTCGTCGTATCCGAATCCGGTTATAAATGCCCGCAATGTACTTATGACCGGTTTTAGTTCTATTTCATATCGCTTCCAGCGGTATCGCGCCCGATTATATATTGGCTCTGTAACCTGGGCATAGCTGGGAGTATTTATCAACTTTCTGGATTTGGCATGGGAAGAATAATTCAATATCTTTTCATCCCAATTTTCATCTGTGAACTCTATAATTTTCTTAAGCTCAGATTCAAAATCAATTACTAAATCTTCATAACGTACTTTCAATACAGATAATTGCGTTCGTTTTTCATACTCACACCACAACCCCATCACTTCGGCATAAAGATCAGCAGTATCTTTCAACGACGTAAAATTCGCCATTGCCGGGTTCAGTTTAAAGTATTGCTTAAAGCAACTAAGCACTACATCACATGGATGACGCAATGCAATCAACAAACGAGCATCAGGAAAGAGTTTTTCAATCAATCCAACATACCGAATATTAAGCGGAAATTTATCAACTAATACTCCGGTATCTTTCCTATCGATATGCTTATCAACTACTTCGAAATATTGCTCTCTTAATTTATCTAATTCTTCTGTGTTTAGGTGTTCAAGACGTGTCGGATACACACCATTTTTTTCAAGCTGATTTAAAACAACCTCAAGCGCTGGTTGTTCTTCCATAACCTGAATGTCAGGATGACTGTCAAGCGCTTGATCCAACAGTGTTGTACCAGAACGAGGAAAACCCATTAAAAAAATAATAGTCGGGTGGGTTGTTTGATCCGTATTTCGCACCAATTGTGGATAATCACCATTAATCGCTTTGTGAATTCGCGTCACTTCAGAAAAATACTTTTTCTTCTGTTGCTGCATGGAATGCTCATTGCGTATTTGGAATTCATTTGCTCTTATAAAATGCCTAAAAGCTTGCGTACATTCTTCTTGTCGATCGAGTATTTCGCCAATTTCAAAGTGAGCCCTGGCGGCTATCGCTTCAGGCAAACGTTGCTGTATAAGCTCTTGAAGAACGTTCAAGGCTTCATCAAATCGATTTAAGCGGCGCAAAATAAGCGCATATACATACACAGTATTTGGCTCGCGGCCACCTTGTGACCATATCGATTCTATCCACTCTAAAGCATCATCTAATTGATGGGTCTTCTCGAGAATACTGGCAATATTTGTGTGAGCGGATTCTGCCTTCTTATCAAGTTCTATGATTTTTTTATAGTACGTAATCGCAACATCCGGCTTGCCTTTCATCATCCATATATTGGCCAACCAATCGTATGCGGGGATAAAGTTTTTATTAAGCTCTATCGCTTTTTCACATTGAAGTATTGCAGCATCAAAGTTGCTGTTCAAAAAGTAGGCATTTCCCAAATTCCCATGTGCTTCAAAATCCTGTGGGTATCGGATAATCATTTGCTGCAAAAGGTTTATAGCCTCATCCAACTGACCGCTCTCTGTAAGCGCAACCCCTAAATTTGTCTGCGCTTCGACATAATCACACCGTAAACGAATTGCGGTGCGTAGTGCTGAAATTCCATCTCGAATCTTACCAAGAGCTATGAGCGCCATAGCTTTATTATTATGCACTTCTGCTAGTCCCGAATGCGCAGCCAATAACCTATCGTACTTACGAATAGCCGCATTGAATTTTCCGGCCGCCTGTAAATCTGCAGCTTGTAAAAACTCATCCTGCATTTTAGCAGGGTCCATAGTGTTACTTTCTTTTATCCGAGATAAACGATTTCCCGAGCTTCGATTACGAACCATATTCAGTTACAGATTTTAGAACTACCTGAATATCATACAAGTGCCGGTACCCTGAGCCACAATTTTATTCTGCGCATTTCGAATAACCCCGTTTGCAACCGCCAACCGTTTTGAAATATTGATAATGGTTCCCTCGGCAATCATTTCTTCGTTTAGTGGAGGTGGACGTAGCATCTTTAGTTCCAACGAAATGGTTGTATATTTAATATCCGCCTCAAGCATAGTATGCACCACGCAACCGGTAACCGAATCAATAACCGTTGCAGCAAAACCACCATGCACACCATTAATCGTATTTACATGACGTTCATCTGCGATAGTACTCATGCGAATTAACCCTTCCTTAACTTCTATAAAGCGCATCGGAATAGTTTCGCACATAGGCGGCAAAACTTCCTTACCCTGCATCATTCGAGTGAGATATTCCAAGCCAGATAGACCATCCGGTTTTAACGGAATGAATGTATTGCTTTTTTTCATTATTATTTCTTATTGCTATAAAATACTATCGTACGGTACGCACACCATAACCACGTGGTCGTTTGCGCCCCTTTCTAGTTTCCCGATATAGAATATACAAACCCGATCCGACAATAAGGACAATACCAAAAATGGTATTGATCGTCGGCACCTCATCCCAGATAAGGTACCCAGCAAGTATTCCCCATGGTAATGCCAGATATTCAAATGGTGCAACCATACTCGCTTGCGCCAAACGATAGCCTTGGGAAATCAGATAGCCCCCTACCCCGACACAAACACCACTTAAGGACATAATCAAAAAATCTTCTAGATTCGGCCAATGCCAAGCGCGCAATAAAAAATCCAGTGTCGGATTATCCCCCGTTGCATAACGACCATCACCAATAGTTAAACCAAGGGTGCAGGTCACACACAGGAAAGAGATTTGAATATAAAATGCCATGGCTGTTGCACGATCTGTGGCCGCCATTAAACGCGTTAACATCTGCATCATGGCATAGCAAAAAGCAGCAGCCACCGGCAACAGAGCCACCATATTTAATGAACCCCCAGTTGGTCCAACCATAATTAACATACCGATTAACCCGACCAACACGCCAGCCCATCGCCGAATACCTACTTTCTCACGAAGCACTACTGCCGAGAGCACAGTAATAAAAACCGGTGCAATGAAGAACAGTGCCATTGTATCAGCCAACGGAAGCGTTGCTAGACCGAGAAAATAAGTCAAATTAGCAATTACAATTAACATACCACGAGTCGCATGTAGCCAGGGACGTCTAGTTTTAAGACCACTCCAACCCCCATCAAACTGCACTATGACCATAGTGATCATCATTGCAACCAAGGTACGAACTAAAACTAATTCATGAATTGGGTAATCGGCACTTAAATATTTAATACTGGAATCATTGCCGATAAAAACCATCATTGCAGTAACAACACACAGAACACCCAAAATTGGCGAAGTAAGTTTCACCCTGTATACCTCATGATAGTCATTTAGCGGCATTATGAATTGTAGTTCAATAAAAAACTTACCAATCCGGGCCCATTTTTGACGCTCGATACTTATCGATTAATCTAGACACACCTCCTCCACAAAAGCCGAGCTTTTATGTTTTTTACATACCTACGAGACTGTTCAGAATTCGATCTAATAGAAAAAAAGATACTACTAGTGATTCAAATGGTGCCACGCCAACATTATTGCATGTGAGCTTGGTCCATCTACTATCTCACCGGATAATGCCATCGTAAATGCGTTATCTATATCAATCAGTTGTACTTCAATTTGTTCCGTATTCTCCAGTATTGGTGGGCCGTCAAACACTGTATCTGTAGCCAAAAAAATATGATAGACCTCTGTGCTGATACCGTTACTACCAAAATAGCTACCCAACGATTTAAATGTATCAGCACGATAACCAGTCTCTTCACGCAATTCTCGACGAGCTGCCTGCTCAGGTGTATCACTATCGATTCCCCCTGAAGGACATTCAAGAACCGTTTCTTGAACGGTATAGCGATATACGTGCTCCATAACTAATCGATTGTCAGCCATTAAAGGAACGATGACCACATAGCCGGAATGCTCAACCACCGTATAAGTAATTAACTCATCAGTTGGTAACCTAATCCGATCTTGCCTAACGTTATACCACTGGCTCTCGTATAAATATTTTTGAGACAGCTGTGTCCAACCGCCATCATCGTTGCCTCTTCCATTTTTCATATCAACGATTATCTCTTATGTCCTTTTTTCGTTCCCCCTTTGGGGCCAAATCCGGTCGAGGAGATCCGCAGTGCAGACATTTTTCACTTGCAACGTCTGATTTCTTACCACACTGCCGACAGGTAAACGTATGAAAGTATGTAGTGCTCATATCGTGTTAATTCCTAGTAAATAAATACAACTAAAGGACCAAACAAACTAAAATACCATGTTTTAATCGGAGTAATGCTATGTCAACAATAATTATAAGTGGTGCAGGTCGTGGAATCGGCTTGGAATTATCGAAACAGTACCAGGCTCGTGGCGAAACGGTAATCGGGTTATGTCGCAATGCCACGCCAGAACTTAAGTCCCTTGGTATCGAAATCATTGATAGCGTTGATGTAACCGATGAATCATCCATTGCTAAAATGGTAGAACAGCTTAACGGCCGCAGTATTGATATGCTTATCAACAATGCAGGGATTCTGCATAAAGTAACTCTAGATAAGCCAGACTATGACAGCATTCGGAATCAATTTGAAGTTAATGCCTTAGGGCCTTTGAAAGTAACAACCGGACTCTTAGGTAATTTATCTCCATCTGCGAAAGTAGGGGTAATTACCAGCCGAATGGGCTCAATTGCAGACAATACCTCAGGAAGTCATTATGGATATCGCTCTTCAAAAGCTGCAGCCAACATTATTGGCGTGAGTCTAGCCCAGGATTTAAAACCGAAAGGTATTGCCGTCGCAATTCTCCACCCAGGAATGGTGTCCACAGACATGACCAGACACAATGGTATCCCTGTAGCAGAAGCCGCAAGTGGACTAATTGCCAGACTGGATAATCTCGACTTAACAAACACCGGACGATTTTGGCATGCAAACGGTGAGGAATTACCGTGGTAATTCAAAATTCGGTTCTAGCAGCACTTGGCACGACTATATTTGAAACCAATACGCGGTTGGCAATCGAGCACGGTAGCGTTAATTTAGGTCAGGGCTTTCCAGATGACGAAGGCCCTCAAAGTATGAAGAATCTTGCCGCTACCTATACTAATCAACAATCCAATCAGTACCCTCCAATGATGGGATTGCCGATATTACGCGAAGCCGTATCGAAACATGCTAAGCAGTTCTACGATATAGATTCAGATTGGAAAAGCGAAGTTTTGATTACCAGCGGCGCTACGGAAGCACTTGCCGCAACATTTTTTGGCTTACTTAACCCGGGCGACAACGTAATTCTCCTAGAGCCACTATACGACGCCTATGTTCCGTTAATCCGACTTGTTGGTGCTACGCCAAAACCCATGCGCTTACCACCCCCAAACTGGTCTGTCGATTTTGAAGCACTGGAAAAATCAATAGATGCCAATACCCGTATGTTGGTTTTAAATAATCCAATGAACCCGACGGGAAAAGCATTTACCCATGCTGAACTATTGGAAATAGCCCGGATTTCAATAAAACATGATTTAATTGTCGTTTGCGACGAGGTATATGAACATCTGGTTTTCGATAATAGGCCACACATACCACTTGTCACCATAGACGGTATGCGTAATCGATGTGTGCGTATCAGCTCTTCAGGAAAAATTTTTTCTTTCACTGGTTGGAAAGTCGGATTTATTCTCACTTCTGAGCACCTCCTGAAGACAATTACCAAAGCGCACCAATTTCTTGTTTTCACCACCCCGCCAAACCTTCAAGCTGCAGTAGCATTTGGTTTGGAAAACGAACAACAATGGTATACATCGCTGGCATCTAGATTACAGCAACAACGAGATTATTTGTCGACCTCATTAACTGAATTGGATTTTTCCGTATTGCCAAGCGAAGCGACCTATTTCTTAACGGTTGATATCGCTAATCTAACCGACCAAACCGATCAGGAATTCTGCGCTAACCTTACTATTAATAGTGGTGTTACAGGGGTTCCCGTAAGTGCTTTTTATGAAATAAACCCTCCAACCCATTTACTACGTTTTTGTTTCTGCAAGAAAATGAGTGTACTTAGTGAGGCTATTGAACGGCTAACTAAATGGCGAAAGCAACTTTAATGGAGAGAAACATGCAATATAACCGTTTCAAAGTTCAGCCACTTACTCCAGCAGTTGGTGCAGAGATTCTTGACGTTGATGTAAAATCAATAGATGACGACACGTTAGCAGATGTTATGACTGCGTTTGCTGAATTTGGCGTCATTTTTTTTCGCGATCAAGAATTAACCGAGGATCAGCATATCGCTTTTGCCGAGCGTATCGGTACCATCAATATCAACCGGTTTTTTTCCCGAGTTGATGGCTACCCTATGATTGCAGAAGTGCTTAAGGAGGCTACGGACAAACGCAATATAGGCAGTTCTTGGCATTCGGATCACTCTTATGACAAACAGCCAGCAATGGGATCCATCCTGTACGCTAAGCAAATACCGCCTATTGGTGGAGACACATTGTTTGCAAGTATGAATCAGGCTTACGAGAACCTTTCTGACGGTTTGAAAAGAACCCTACATGGATTAAGGGCAATTCATTCAAGCGCCCAGGCTTTCAGCGCAGATGTTTTAGAAGGTGATGAAGAAGCCCAACGGAAGTTTCATAACCCGGGACTTGCTACCCAAGAAACCTCCCACCCAATGATAATTACCCATCCACTCAGCGGAAGAAAATCTCTTTTCGTAAATCCAGACTTTACCGTGCGAATCGACGGTTGGAGTAAACAAGAGTCGGCGCCATTACTAAATTACTTGTATAAATATTCTGTTCAACCTGCGTTTTCTTGTCGTTTTCGCTGGCAGAAAAACTCAATAGCTTTCTGGGATAATAGAGCAGTTTGGCATAGCGCACTAAACGATTATCATGGATACCGCAGACTGATGCATCGAATTACGTTGAACGGTTGCGATCTCACCAATTAACGAAAATTAGATATAAGCCTTTTCCGCTTGCATGCGTGGTAAACAAGACACACCGACGAGCGCTATAACCCCTAACAGCGCATTTATAACGAACAGGGTACTAAATTCTCCTGTTCGGTTTTGAATGATTGCTACAAGTTGCACCGCAACCGGTGCCGCGGCAAAACTAATCAGAAACTTCAAACCAAAGGCAAACCCTTGCCGCTTGGCCGGCGCAAAACGCGATAACAACATGTTTTCCGCTGGTAATGCACTCGTATTTGCAACCACCATCAACACCACAGCGGCAATCAGGTAAACCCCGTCGGATATACTTGCCAACCATAGAAATGGTATTTGCAAGGCTAACATTCCAACATACACTGATTTCAGCGAATAATTATCAGCAAGGTGACCACCAACTAACTGCATTGTACCGGCGATTATATATATTCCGGCCACCAACGTACCAATTCCTGAAATACCATCACCGAATAACCCTACCTGTCTTAATTCAAAAAGTTTAGGTAGAGAAATTTGTGTACCGTTGTAGATGAGCCCGCTTACCAACATACTTATCATCAAAATAGCGTAAATCTTTACCATTGGATGTGAACTATCTTTATTGGAAACATCATTACTAGAATCTTTCGCTGAGTCCAACGTAACACCGGTAAAAAGCATCCAGAACATAACAATACCAACTAATGTTATGCATATTCCAGGAACCAGAAATGCTGCACGCCATCCGATAGCTTCGATTAAGAATCCACTCACCCCAGCAGCACCTGCACCACCAAATGAACCAAAGATTCCATTGATCGCCAGAGATTTACCTTTACGATATTTGCTGTTTCTAACTAACCATGGAATAGCTGCCGGATGATATATCGCACTAAAAATACCAATGGCAGTCAAATAAATCAAAAGAGAGAAAGTACTATCACTATACCCTGCAAGTATCGTACTTAACCCCAAGCCTGTAAAAAACACACTAATAGTAACCGGCGCGCCGAAACGATCTGCTGCAGCGCCCGCAGGCACTGCAAAAACACCTACCATTAGCGATCCAAGAGTCCATAACCCTATCAACTGATGGTATGGAAGACTCCATACTGTTTCTAACGATAGAACAATGACAAAATAAAACGCCAAACAAAAATGCACAAAAAAATGACCGACACATGCCAGTACAAAAACTCGCTGCCCATGATCTTTAGAAAAAAAGTTTCGCATTTTTTCTCGATTGCCTAAAAAGTCTTTTTCGATAACATCGATAATCTTAACTTGAGAGCTAAAGAAGACTACTTGCCGATACAAAAACTGCTAAATATTTTACCAAGCAAATCATCACTACTAACTTCACCAGTAATTTCTCCTAATGCCTGATGCGCACTTCGGAGCTCTTCTGCAACAAGCTCACCCATACCTATCGCAGTCTGATACTTTGCGCCATCTATATGCTTTAATGCCCTTTGCAACGACTCAAGATGGCGTTGCCGCGCTAGAAAAAGATTCGATTCATCCTGTTCGCCAATGGCTGTCTTGCGAATAATACTACCAAGACTCTCTATTCCTGCGCCAGTTTTTGCCGACACGAAAACCTCATTCTCCGTCCGCTCTCTTTCTTCGTTCTCCTCGTTCAGATCAATCTTATTCCACACGGTCAGCACTCGATTCGTATCATCGAGAAAATGTAGTAGATCGTCGCCTAACAACTTTGAACTGTCACGAATATACAATACTAAGTCAGCATTACGAACAGCATTTTCAGCTAACCGTATCCCCTGTTGTTCTATTTCTCCGGGGTCATCTCGAAAACCGGCAGTATCAATTAAATTTATATTAATACCGTCAAGCACGATTCCGTCCTCAATCAAGTCTCGTGTTGTACCCGGTTCCGAACTTACAATAGCGCGTTGCCTACCACTTAGACGATTCATAATGCTTGATTTTCCAACATTAGGAGCGCCACATAAGACAACTTTTAGTCCTTCACGAATTAAAGATCCACTATCAGACTTACTGATTAAATCTACTAAAAGTTCGCGACATCCAGAAATCTTTTCGCAAATATCACTTTCCGCTAGAAAATCTATCTCTTCTTCAGGAAAATCTATAGCAGCTTCTACAAACAGGCGCATAGCTTCAGTCTTTAAAGCTACTTCATTTACACATTGGGAGAATTCACCAACCAACGATCTCATGGCGAGTTTAGCGGCGCTTCTGTTATTACTCTCAATTAGATCGGCTATAGCCTCCGCTTGCGCGAGATCGATGCGATCATTAAGAAATGCCCGTTCTGAAAACTCACCCGGTTTGGCTAGTCTTGCTCCATGGTCAACAGTCGCTTGGAGTATCATGTCCAGTACAACCATGCCACCGTGGCCCTGGAGCTCTATTACATCTTCACCGGTAAACGAATTCGGCTTCGGAAAAAATAAAGCCAAACCCTGATCTAATATCTGTTGATGAGGGTCGCGAAAGTTGCGAAATGTAGCAGTTCGGGGTATCGGTAAAATTCCACATATTTTTTCAGCAATTTGCGGAGCTTCTGGGCCAGAGATACGAATGATACCAATGCCACCATTACCTCGTGGTGTGGCAATGGCGGCGATCGTATCCATAAAATAATCTAAAAGTTTATTATCGTTTCCAGAATTACTTATTTTCCGTAATTTTCTTAGTAATTACCCACTGTTGTGCAATGGACAATATATTATTAACCACCCAATAAAGTACTAAACCTGAGGGGAAGAACAGAAAGAAAATTGTAAATACAAACGGCAACGCCATCATAATTTTCTTTTGCATTTCATCCATTGGCGCTGGATTTAATTTCTGCTGCAGAATCATTGATACACCCATAATAATGGGCAATATATAGAATGGATCCTGAACTGATAAATCAGTTAACCAAAACCAATTCGCCTGTCGTAACTCTACACTTTCCAATAAAACCCAATAAAGCGCAATAAAAACAGGTATTTGAATTAAAATAGGTAAACAACCACCCAGTGGGTTAATTTTCTCTTCCTTATAAATTTTCATCATCTCTTGCTGAAACTTTTGACGATCTTCGCCATAACGTTCTTTAAGAGTTTTCATCCTTGGTTGCAGGTTCTTCATCTTCGCCATTGATTTGTAACTTGCGGCGGACAAAGGAAAGAATACTAACTTTATAAGCAAGGTTAAAAAGATTATGGCCCAACCCCAGTTACCCAGAACCTTGAAAAACCAATTTAATATTACAAACAAAG
>Ga0213861_10001119_pt1 | contig 23889 bp, 17 predicted proteins | sample PICome_4_FD_160110 | JGI IMG/M metagenome (GOLD analysis project Ga0213861, IMG submission 160110) | Coastal seawater microbial communities near Pivers Island, North Carolina, United States - PICO131 | ecosystem: Environmental > Aquatic > Marine > Coastal | place: USA: North Carolina... | reverse complement strand
AGAAACAACTTCTCTGCTGGCGGTGGTGGCGGTGGAGGACACCTTGAATCATCAATTTATTTACCAACTGGAGCGCATACTGTTGTAGTTGGTGCGGGTGGCTCAGGCTCAACTAACTACACCTATCAGCCTTTGGGGTACAACGGAGCCTCCTCTGTTATCGGTCTTTATGCTATTTCTCCAGGTGGTGGAGGAGGCAAGGGCTGGCTTGGGCTCGCGGGTGCTGGCGGGTCGGGCGGCGGTGGCGACGGCGCTGCAACGATAGGTCTTGGTAACGCTGGAGGTACTGCTGCTGGTAACGCTGGCGGCGGCGGCGGCGGCGCTGGTGCTGCTGGTCAGAATGCCACATCTGTCGATGGCGGAGATGGTGGTGCTGGCAAAGCAAGTTCCATCACAAATAGTTCTGTAACCCGTGCTGGTGGCGGTGGTGGTTCTGGTTCCAGCACTCAGGGCGACGGCGGCACAGGCGGCGGCGGCGCTGCTAGTACTACTAGCCCTGTTGCTGGGACAGCAAATACTGGTGGCGGAGGCGGCGCTAGACAAAATGCTGGCAACGGCGCTGCTGGTGGTTCAGGAATCGTGATCGTGCGAGTGAGGACTAACTAAATGACTATTTATAAAAAGGAGGATACAAAATGGCACATGCAGCAAAAATAGAAGATAATATTGTAAGAGAAGTAATTGTTATACCAGACAATTTGGGTGGAGATGAAAATGATGCAGCAATTGAAGCATATATTCATGGAATTGGTATAGAGGGGAGTTGGATTAGAACAAGCTATAATGCCGCCGAAAATGGATTTAGAAAGATGTACGCTGGAATAGGATATTCTTATGATTCGGAATCAGATGTTTTTATAACACCAAGGCCATACGATTCTTGGACTTTAGATTCTGAACATAATTGGCAGCCCCCAATTCCAATGCCAGAAGAAGGAATCTGGTCTTGGGATGAAAAAAGTAGATCTTGGATAGAAATTCCTCAATATACTTCTTGATAAAAATGGTATAATTTTAGGGAGGAGATATAATGACTAGAGCAAGAGATACAGCAGACATAATTAATAGAAATCCCATACTTGGAAATGGTACAGTAGATAAGATTGTGGAGGTTACTCAATCTGAGTACGATGCTCTAACTCCAGAAGCTAATACAGTCTACATGATAGTTGGCTAATAATGACAATTTGGAATAATTCTAACAATATTAGAATAGGGTCTCAGCAAGTTACAAAAACGGTAAAGGGTGGGGTTAATACTTGGGCTGCTTATAATGCAGCATCTGGTGGAACAACTGCAACCATAGCAAATTATAATGGTACTGGAGAAACTTGGAAAGTACACACCTTTACCTCATCAGGAACTTTTGTAGTAACCCAGTCAACTGGAGTATTTCCTTTTAGCACTTTAGTTGTTGCAGGCGGCGGAGGTGGTGGTGGATTCCGAGGCGCAGGAGGAGGAGCAGGAGGATATCTTGAAGATGAGACCTACATGGGTCAGGCGAGCTATACGGTAACTATCGGTGGTGGCGGAGGCGGAGGTTCTAATGGAACTAGTAGCGGTCAAAGGGGAGCAAATGGAGTAAACTCTTCGATAGGTTCTTTAGTGGTTTCCACTGGTGGTGGTGGTGGAGGTGGCTTTAGTAATAGAAGTGGTGCAAATGGTGGCTCTGGTGGTGGCGCAGCAGGAGATGGGTTCCAAAGCGCAGGCGCAAGAGGCGTTGGAGTGGTTGGTCAAGGATTTAATGGAGGTCTTGGCGTTGTCGATGCTGGCGGTGGAGGTGGGGGATCTTCTCTTATAGGATATAGTGCTACTTCGGGAAACCGTGGAGGAAATGGTGGAACTGGTACTACATCAAGCATTACGGGTAGTGCCTTAGCCCGAGCAGGCGGAGGAGGAGGAGGGTCAGAGGTTCAAACTTCTGGACCAGTTGCAGGATCTGGATCTTCTGGAGGAGGAAATGGAGCTATTGGTAACGTAGGTGGACAAAGCGCAACTGTAAACCGAGGCAGCGGCGGCGGAGGCGGCGGAGGTAGTTCAAATCAAAGTGGTGGGCCAGGCGGGTCTGGATCTTCTGGAATAGTCGTCATAGCATATAGGGTGGCATAGAAAAATTAATCAAACTGTTATAAATAACAATATCTAGAAAGTTGTTTATTTCCAACGAATCTTAATAAAAATGTTACCAAAGTTATTGCATTGAATACAGCAAAGATGATATACTCAATACTCACAAATTAAATCTAGAAAGGGTGTTTGTATGTCGTTCATTGACGAAAATGGATCAATATCAGATCCATACAGAAATTTTATTCATGTTTCAAGGTACTCAAGATGGCTTGAGGAAAAGGGTAGGAGGGAAACATGGGTAGAGACTGTAGATCGATACATGGACTTCATGAGAAATCACCTTGTAAAGAATTATAAGTATGATGACAAAGATATTACGTTTACAGAAGTAAGAGAAGCAATTATTCATCACAAGGTTATGCCATCTATGCGTGCCATGATGACCGCAGGGCCAGCTTTAGAAAGAGACCACATCGCGGCATACAATTGTTCTTTTATTGCCGTAGACAGCCTTAGATCCTTTGATGAGGCCATGTATATTCTGATGAATGGTACTGGGGTTGGATTCTCTGTTGAGCAAAAGTATGTAGACAGTCTTCCAGTAATTGCAGAAGAACTTTTCCCAACAAATACAACAATAGTTGTTGAGGATTCAAAGTTGGGCTGGGCTAAGTCATTTAAAGAACTCATTGGACTTCTTGTTACTGGTCAGATTCCCGAGTGGGATATGTCAAAGGTTCGTCCAGCAGGAGCACGATTAAAGACTTTCGGAGGAAGGGCATCAGGTCCAGATCCATTAAACGACCTATTTAAGTTTACTGTTGAGCAATTTAAGATTGCAAAGGGTCGCAGACTTAAGCCAATTGAAGCTCATGATCTTATGTGTAAGATTGGTGAAGTTGTTGTCGTTGGAGGAGTTCGACGTTCAGCCTTAATCTCCCTATCTAATCTTGACGATTTTGAGATGGCAAAGGCAAAGAGTGGACAATGGTGGGAGCAGGAGGGTCAGCGTGCTCTTGCCAATAATTCAGCGGTATATAATTCAAAGCCAAATACTGCTCAGTTCCTGCGTGAATGGAGAAATCTATACGAATCAAAGTCAGGAGAAAGAGGAATCTATAATCTAGATGCTGTTCGTAAGCACATTGACAAATTTGGTCGAAGGGAATCAGGAAAGGTTGCTGGAACTAATCCATGTGGAGAAATTCTTCTCCGTGCAAACCAATTCTGTAATTTGACAGAAGTCGTTATTGATGCAGAAGATACAGCCGAAACTCTTTCAGAAAAGGTTCGTCTTGCAACTATATTGGGCACATGGCAATCAACACTAAGCACATTTAAATATATTCGTAAGACATGGCAGTCAAATACAGAAGAAGAAAGATTGCTTGGCGTATCTCTAACAGGAATTTTTGGAAATAAGTTGACTGGAACACTTCATAAGAATCTTCCAAGCCTGCTTGATAGCTTAAGAGAAATTGCTGTTGGAGAGAATGCAGTTGAGGCAGATAAATTGGGAATCAATCATTCTACCGCTATCACCACTGTAAAGCCTTCTGGAACTGTCTCTCAGCTTACTGGGGTATCTAGTGGAATCCATCCATGGTATTCAGAATATTACATTAGATCTGTTCGTGCAGATAACAAAGATCCACTAACAGCATTCCTTAAGGACTTTGGTGTTCCAAACGAGCCTGACGTAATGAAGCCTGACATGACTACTGTGTTTTATTTTCCAATTAAGGCCCCAAGGGGTGCCACTGTAACTAAGGATATGTCAGCAATTGACCATCTTGAGATTTGGAAAACTTATCGAACACACTGGACAGAGCACAATCCATCCGTAACAATTAATGTTGCAGAGGATGAATGGCTTGATGTAGGAGCTTGGGTATTCAAAAATTTTGACTCAATTGGTGGGGTTTCATTCCTACCACTTTCTGAGCATTCATATAAGCAGGCACCTTATCAAGAAATAACAAAAGAAGAGTATGAAAAACTTTTGAAGTCAATGCCAGAAAATATTCCTTGGCAATCACTTCCACTTTACGAACTAGAGGATACCACTTCTGGAACACAAGAGTTGGCATGTACTGCAGGCGCTTGTGATGTTGTTGATCTAGTTTCTGCGTAATAGGTTGGTTGCGGAGCGGGGTAGCGTTTGAGGCTGCCCCGCTTTGCTATAATTAACTAGGAGAATAAAAAATGGCAAATGTTTCTAATATGTACGCAGCAAAACTTTACTCAGAGCATCCACTAGGTATCTGGCCTATAGACGATGATATTTCATACATATCTTTAATAACGGATGAGCAAAGAAGATTTGAGCCAAATTCTCCATATGCAGGATGGACTATAACAAATGGGACAGCTAATGACTCACTGGATCTTCCAGACACATCCTCCCCATTTGACAGTGAAATATACGCTGGCATAGAAGGTGACGTTCCTCTGTCGGAGGGGGTATACATAGAGGCAAAAAGTCCAAGCTTGTTTCTTTTTAGTGATTGTAGTGCAGACCTTGAAACATTTTGTATAAGCATGTATCTTTATCAGGATTCCATATATGTTTCTGAATATGAATTTGGATATGAGTATTATGATAACGATACATCTTCTTGGATAGAAGTTATGACGACAATTCCAGCAGCTAACAGAAGAGAGTGGGTGCATTTACAAGAAACTTTTGTTATTCAAGAATTTGATTCAGATTATTGTCATATAATATTTAGGGCAAAAGTAGAAGTTGGTGGATTTGCTGGTGGATACAATTTTATTTTTAATGGTATTACTGTTGGTCAATGGTCAGAACCATTCACATCTAAAAGCTTGGGTGCTAGTTTAGAAGACGCTCCAGCACTATCTGGAATATCCAACAAGGTGGTGCCTTCAGACCAATATGGCATACTTTCAGAAAATGCTTACTTCATTCATGAAGATGGAAAGCTCCTTGCAAAAAATCAAGGAATACCCATGATATTCGGATCAGAGAATGTTACAAAGATATATCCATCAAAAGTAGGATCTCCATCATTCATTTTTCCAAACAAAAAATTTTTTACAAGAGATGGAATATATAAAGATTACACATTAGAGTTTTGGTTGAAGATAAGGCCAACAACAAAAGAGTCAAGAAGAATTCTTGGCCCAATAGACACTAATGATGGAATATATGTAAGTGAAGGTTTTATCACATTAGTTGTCGATGGAAAGTTTTCTTCTCATAATGTATCGTATTGGTATAGACCAATGATGGTACATCTATATGTAAAAGATGATACATTTAATATGCTTATTAATGGAGAAGTTGTAGCTCAAATAAAAATAAATAGAGAAACTATAAGTTTGTCTGATAGTGATTGGATTGGCTTATATAGCTATGAAGATATAGACCTGATGGAAATTGATTGTATCTCAATTTTCCCATATCCCATTCCACTGCAAGTAGCTAGAAAAAGGTTTGTTTGGGGTCAAGGAACAGATCCACTTGAGCTAATAAACGATTCCTTTGACGGAGAGGAAGCTATTATAAACTTCTCTAATGCAAATTATTCGGTAAATAAAATTTATCCAGATATGGAAAGATGGGATGCAGGGTATTACAATAACCTTATTGCAAACACAAACTCTATTTCTGTCCCAGATTACTTTTTGCCAGATATATCTCTAGGTGGAAGGGATGTTGTTGAATGGTATTCAGATTGTAAGGATTTAAACGACCTCTTGTATCCAAGTGGAAATCACCCTACAAATATATCATTTAGACCAAATATTGAAGATGGTGAATGGGTTCCTGTAACTGGAACAAACTGGACAGAGCAATGTTACCTAAACTTCCCCTCTTTGACATTTCTATCTAATCCACTAAGCTCTATTTATGGAATATTTGAGGTAGAGTCAGAAGTAACAGAAACAAGACCTCTAATTCATATAGTAAATACATTAACTGGAAAAAGATTTGAAATGAATATAACTGGATACGACATAACATATGAGTTTGATGGTCAAGAACTGTCTAACACTGGCTTTACTGTATCGAATAGTCACTTTGTTGTGGGTATCAATATACCAACATTGTCTCAATCATTTAACTACGAACTGTCTTCATTCTTTGGTGCTCCAGAAGTATTATCTATGTTTGTAGGAGGAAACGGTCAATCAACATTTGAGGGAAAGATTTATCGAATAGGTTTTTCGGATCAGAATAACTATAATTCTATATCAGAACATTTTCAAGATAATGGTATCGCCAACAATGAAGATGAGGCATTGTTGCATGGTCATTATGCATCATATACCCTATCCCCCTTCTTTAGATATGGAGCATTCTTTCTTGACATATCCGTATCATCTCAATGGGAAGAGTATTTTCCACTATCTTCTTTTGCTTCATATATTAAAACAAGAAATAATGATAGAGCCTATGATTTAGACTATTTACAATTTAACTTTGGTTACCCATCTCTAATTTCAATAACTGAGACCACGGTAGATAATCCAGACTGGACATATCAAGAACTTTTTGATGCTTATAACGATCCAATTCAAAAGAGTTATTCTGTTTTAGATAATCCAATTCTTACTGGGTATGCAGATTATGCAGACTTAGCATCAAACATAATAACAGAATATCAAATAGATACGTCCCAGTCATCTCTTGACGCCTATGTGACATTCCAACTTCTTGCAGAGGGAGCAGACGAGCCTCTATCAAGTTTTGTATACACAAAAAATCTCACAGATTCTTACACCATATACGCAGATGAAGAAAATACAAATGAAGATCCGTATAAGGCATATAAGACTAAGTTTAGAATTGTTGATGGGGCAATAGTTTATCCACCAAAAACAATTAATATTAAAAATGTTGCAATGGTTCTGCATTTTGAAATAGAGCAAGACGGAACCATCAGCAACCCCTTGAAGGTAAGAAATCTAGAGATTGCCTCAAGAAATCTTGATCAAAATGGACTTACAGCAATTGGAACTAAGACTGGTACGCCAATTTACCCCTATGTAAAAACTGGTATATATTATAGTGGAAAGTCAAAGAATCCAATACTTTTAGGAAAGCAAAATCTTCCATACTTATATTTAACAGAAAATACTGGAATAAAGATATTAAACACAGACTCTGAAATTGAATATGGATCTCTAATTCCTATAAATAAAAATAAAAGCTCAAACTATTCACTAGGAGCCTTTCAGCTTTTTATGAAATATGATATATTTCAGCAAATATCAACAACACAAACTATATTTTCTTTAACAGGAAAGTCACTAGGGATTGAGTTTACAATTACTCCAGATGAAACTGCAAAAAGATTCTACTTGTCTGCGAGAGAGCAAGACACAAAGAGAGAGTATTCGGGAATATCTTTTTATCAGAACGGCATAAAAGTTGAAAATCCATACATAGAAAAATATGAATGGAATGCTATTGCATTCTCTTTTGATGAGCCTCTAGACATGAACAACTTCTCTGGATCTTTGAACTTATTGTTTGGATGCACATACAGCAATATTTCATTTTTTAAGTCAACAGGTCTTAATGAATTTGGAGTAACAATTCCAAGAACTTGGGAAGACATTCTTTATGGTGGTCAAGAGCCAGTCTCGGGAAATGAGGTTGATTGGCAATCTTGGTATGATGAAAATGGTGTATTGGATATACCAAATGAATGGAAAGATATTTATGTTTTAGAGGAATCAAGGCAGTATTCAATTACTCCAAAAGAGATATATGAGACGTACATGGGGACAAACATAATAACGGTAGATGACGGTTCTGGAGTTTCTATAGTAAATGATCAATTTAGTGCATTCTCTTCTATTGTCTGGATTGAACCCCCATATATCCGTAAACCAGTATAATCTGCTATAATCTAACCATGAGTAACACTAGAAAACCAAAAGTTGGTAAGTCAAAAGCCACAATTATAGATAAAGGATATGATTGGGGACTTTATTTCTGGAAGCTTCCAGATGGTCACCTTTTTCATGATGGAGATGGAAGCTTTCTGAATATTCCATCAAGAAAGCATGATCTATCTAAAATTGCACAGCTTAGAAAGGCTGCAGCACATTATGGGAAGCCAGAAGGAACCCCTTGGTTTTATCCTGGAATTAGCAGGATTAGTGAAGAGGGATATTCTGAGCAGGTAGACAGAATGACAAACGGACTTATTCCAAATTTGAATGATATGGGTGCAGTATATGATGCACAGCAAACATTAAAGAAGCATGGGGCGCAGGACTAATGAAAGATGATATCGTAATAAAGTATTCTGATGACATTCAGATAGAGGATGAATTTTTAGCAAAAGATCCCTTTAATAAATCTTGGGAAGAGATTAAAGACTTCAATGGATTAAATACAAACTTTAAAAGAAGAACCAGCAGAACAGAAAACAAGATGGAGAAGTCCGTCAACATTCCTGTAGATCGTGATGGAAGGGCCACTGGTCCATACGCTGTGGCTGCAGGAACAAGGTCTACAGGTATTGATGGTGTTCAATCAAAGCAAATGAATCCAGGAGAAATATTTAGAAATGGATATGGTCTTTTTGATGTTATCACTCCACCATATAACCTATATGAGCTTGCAAACTTTTATGATACAAATTTTGCAAACCACGCAGCAATTGATGCAAAGGTGTCAAATACCGTTGGTCTTGGATATAAGTTTGAAACAGCTAAAGATGTTGTACTTAGACTTGAATCTATGGAAAGCGAAACTGCTGCTCAAAAAGCTCGCCGTCGCCTAGATAGATTAAAGGGCGAAGCAATGGAGTGGATTGAAAGCTTAAACGATGACGATAGTTTTACCACAACAATGGAGAAGGTACTCCTTGATCTTGAGTCAACAGGAAATGGATACCTAGAAGTCGGCAGAACTGTTGCTGGAGACATAGGATATTTAGGTCATATTCCATCTACAACAATGCGGGTACGCAGGATTCGTGATGGGTTCACACAAATTATTGCTGGCAAGGTAGTGTATTTCCGCAATTTTGGTGCAACCAATCAAAATCCAATTACAGACGATCCGCGTCCAAATGAAGTTATTCATTTTAAAGCCTATTCACCACTTAACACATTTTATGGTGTTCCAGATATCCTTTCTGCCTACTTGTCTCTTAAGGGAGATCAGTTGGCATCACAGTTTAATATTGATTACTTTGAGAATAAGGCTGTGCCAAGATACATTGTTGTTGTTAAGGGTGCAAGACTTGACCATGAATCAGAAGATAGACTATTTAGATTTCTACAAACTGGGTTAAAGGGACAAAATCATAGAACTCTTTACGTTCCACTTCCTGCAGATCAGCAGGGGAATGCCATTGACTTTCAGATGATGCCAATTGAAGCAAATGTACAAGAAGCATCATTTAATGATTATCATCAAAAGAATCGTGATGACATCTTAATGGCTCACCAAGTCCCTCTTTCAAAGCTTGGCGGAGTTGATGCTGGAGGTCTTGCTGCTGCTATGGCACAAGACCGCACATTCAAAGAGCAGGTAACTCGTCCAGCACAAAGATATATTGAAAAAATGGTAAACAAGGTAGTAAAAACAAAAACAGATCTTGTTAACTTAAAGTTCAATGAACTAACCTTAACAGATGAAGTTGCTCAATCACAAATTCTTGAAAGATACCTTAAGACTCAAGTTATCACTCCAAACGAGGCAAGGGAGCAGCTTGGCATGGCACAAAGGCCAGGTGGAAATGAGGTATTTGAAATGACTACAAGACAAGAAACAGATGCTCGTGCAAACTTGGCAGGAAACAGAGAGAGAGATGCAGAAAGAATGAATAATGCATCAGATAGCGTTGCCACAACTACTGGAAGAAACCCTCAAGGCGAGGGTAGATCAACACAGTAACAATTTGATAAAAAAGTTGGTATAATAGGAGTAATATGGAAATTTCTAAAGTACATTGGGAATCTGAGGGAAATAGCCTAAGACTTTCAATGCCAATTGCAAAGGTTGATATAGAGAGAAGAATCGTTTCTGGATTCGCTACTCTAGATAATGTTGATCGTCAAGGGGACATTGTTCCATCAGAAGCTAGCGTAAAGGCTTTTGAGCAATTTCGTGGAAACATAAGAGAGATGCACGATGATAAAAAAGCTGTTGGCAAATTAGTCTCATTCAAAGAAGATTCATTTTATGATCAAGAAACTGGAAAATTGTATAAAGGAGTCTATGTTTCTACATATGTAAGTAAAGGTGCTCAGGATACATGGGAAAAGGTTCTTGATGGCACATTAACAGGCTTTTCAATTGGTGGTAGCGTAAAAGATTACGAGGATACTTTTGACGAAAACATGAATAAGTCTATTAGAATCATTAAAGACTATGATCTTTTTGAACTATCTTTAGTAGACAACCCTGCAAATCAATACGCCAATGTCATCAGCATTGAAAAGGGTCATACTGGAGGGTATCTTTCTAAGGCCCTAATTGAAAACGTATTTTGGTGCAACGATGACGACATTGTTCAGTTATCATCTGATGGTACATCCGATTGCCCAAGGTGCGACAAAGGTATGAACAACATTGGTTTCGTTGAGACTAATGATGCTCAAAAGGCAGAGGTAGTAAAGTCTATTCTTTCTACTATCAAAAATGACGCAAAGGAGGTAAGCAAGATGGAAAATGAAAATACAGAAATGGCCCCAACAGAAGATGTAGCAGAAATTGTTACAGAAACTGTAGAGAAGGCTGTAGAAGTTGAAATGGAAAAATCCGAAACAGAAGTTGAGAAGTCTGAAGAGCCAGAAGTTGAGAAGTCTGAATCAGAGGCTAAGATGTCTGATGAAGAAGTCGAAAAGGCTGTAGAAGTTGAGATTTCAACTGAAGAAGAAGACGATGAAGAAGAGATGGCTGAAAAGTCCATGGAAGAAGAGGAAGTCATGGAGGAAAAGTCAATGAAGGCTGAGGAAAATGAAGTAGCCAAGGCTCTAGTTGAAGAGGTTCAGTCAACATTCACCATGCTTGCTGACACCATTAAGGCTCTTAATGAGAAGGTAGACGAACTCAACAAGACAGTTACAGGTGTTAAGCATGATGTTGATTCAGTGAAGAATGAGTTTGGAAAGCGTGTAGATGCAGTGGAAAAGGATACTGCTTTCCGTAAGTCTGGCGATCTCGGAGAGATCGTACAGGAGCCAATTTTCGAAAAGGCTCAGCAAAAAGCACTATGGGGTGGACGTTTCCTCACAAAGTCCGACCTATTCGCATAACAACAAAAAGAAAAATGGAGGTGAAATATACAATGTCAGAAGAAATTTTAAAGAATCAGCCAAGTGAGTCTGGCGAATACGGAGATCCAGCACCAGGTCTATACCAAGGTCAAGGAGCCGTTGCAGCTGGCAACATTGGCGGCGTAACAGATCCAGGAGCTGGCGTAATTGGAAACATTCCAAGCGCTAACTACGGAGATCTAACAGGAGCAAATGCAGTAAATCCATCAGGAGTTGCTGGAGGTATCCTGAATCCAGAACAAGCTACTCGTTTTATCGATTACGTTTGGGATGCAACAGTTCTTGCTAATGATGGACGCAAGGTAACAATGCGTGCAAACACAATGGAGATCGAAAAGGTCAACGTTGGAGAGCGTGTTATCCGTGCAGCAGCACAGGCAGATGGTGCTTACACAAACGCTGGCGCTACTTTCACAAAGGTGGAGCTTACAACAAAGAAGATCCGTCTTGACTGGGAGGTTTCAACAGAGTCCCTTGAGGATAATATTGAAGGAGGTGCCCTTGAAGATCACCTTGTCCGTCTTATGACCAGCGCTTTCGGTAACGATATCGAAGACTTGGCTATTAACGGTGATGGTGGTGCCGATCCATTCCTAGGAATTTGGAATGGTTTCGTCAACCAAGTTACAGGTGGATCTGATGCACATCAGGCAGTTGTTTCTGTTTCTGGAAACGATTGGACACCAGAGGTAATGCAGCAAATCATTTATGCAATGCCACGTAAGTACCGCGCTGTAAAGAGTGGTCTTAAGTTCTATGCAGGTACAGATGCCTTTGCTGGTATCGTTGCCAACAATGGAACACTTGCTGACGCTATTGCAGAAGCTGTTGCTCCTGCTTTGCGTGGTACAGATCAGTACACCAATGCCTACCTCGGTGGCGCTGGACAGACATTCGGAGGTGCTCGCACCACCCGTGTTCTTGGTATCGATGTCATGGAAGTTCCTTACTATCCTGCGGATTATGTAGATCTTACATTCCCACAGAACCGTGTATGGGGTTTCCAGCGCGATATCACAGTCAATCGCCAATACCAAGCTAAGAAGGACACAATTGAATACACAGTATTCGTCCGTCTGGGCATCACATGGGAAGAGCTTGACGCAGTTGCTTACGCAGATGTTTCAGGTGCAACATCCTAATAACTAAATAAAAAATGCTTGTGGGGGCAGGGAAAATACTCTCTGCCCCCTCAGCTATATTCTGTTATAATTAGAGAATGGAAGAGAAAATGGAAGAACTATCATTAAAAACTGCAAAAGAATTAAGAGAGTATGCAGAAGAAAATAATATTAGCCTCGGTGATGCTAAAACAAAGACAAAAATTCTTTCAAAAATTTTAAATATTGAATCAAGTATCGGAGAAGATATTAAGACAGAAAAGCCAGAGAATATAATAATGTCTCCAACTTCATCAAATAAAAGTGCCAGTATAAGAAGCACAGAAAAAATGACAGCATCAAAGGTAGCTGTTTATTCAGAAAAAAACTTAAGATGGAATATGATAGGAACTTTAACACCAGGTTATAATATTGTTACAAAGGAGGCGGCTGAAAAATGGCTGACACTAAATTCTGTTCGTGAAGCAACACCAGAAGAAGTAGCAGACCACTACGGCCTATAAAATGAATATATTGCGTCAACCGCCGTTTCCCTTTGAACTTTCTTATGAAGATCTTACGGCAGACGAGACCTATATTCTTGAGATATACGCTGATCATTCTGAGCTTATTGTTTCAGAACAAGTAACTGCATCAAGCCTTGGAGTGGTTAGCTATACTTTGCCAAAATACTTTGAAAAATATGATGGAACGTACTCCCTCTACATTTATACTATGGATGTTGATGAGGTAGCAGATGAAACTGTCGTAATAGATAATTTATATATATACAGACCATATTATAATCCATCCCTTCTTGCCGAAGAAGAATGTGAGATTGAAGAATATGTTGCTCTAGAACAGATTGCTAGGCAAATAATTGACACCTTGGTTGGTGGATTTTATTATGAAACAGGTGCAGAAGAGATGAACGGTCTTGGAGCAGATTATCTTGGGCTTCCAAGAAGGGCAAATAAAATTAACATTGTTTACGAAAATAATGTAAAAGTTTATGATAGATTTGATCCAATTGACGGACAACAGAATTACATTATTACTCCAGATGGTACTGGAATGACCATTGCTCAATCTGGAGTATACAACAGACTAGAATCAAAATCTGTTCATATGCCTGTTGGGGCATCTGATTCATATATGCTATATGGAGACATGTATGATCAGGTAGCAGCATTGACTGAAATTCAAGGCGTTTCCTTGTTCCCAAATGGATTTGATTACACTGTTTATGGAGACTGGGGATGGTCAGTGGTTCCTAATGATATTAAAAATGCAACAAAATTACTTATAGATGATATTAAATGTGGAAAACTTGACCACATCAGTAAATATATTACAGAATATCAAACAGATCAGTTTAAGGTAAAATATTCAAACATATCTCTAGAAGGTTCGGGAAACCTAATTGTAGACAAGATTCTACAAAGTTATTCGATTCCTGTTTATCGCCTAGGGGTGCTTTAATTGTTTTGTGGGCCAAACGTAATGTTCTCAATGAACATGGACATCTACTATTCTACAGAAACCCAAGATAATTTTGGAGTAGAGAATAAGTCTTGGATGCTTGACCAAACTTTAATTGGATATGCTGAAATCTTGGGTGCGGTAGAGAAAGATGGATTAAAAAACAATACCTTTTTTGAATATGAAGGAAAACTTATTGGAAGAACAAAGCTAGATCCAAGAGTTTCTGTAGAAGGAATAAGGTATCCAATAACAAGCATTCTTATAACCAATATACAAAATGCAAGTAATGGTCTAATGTTTTACATAGAAGATGATGGAGAGCCTACAGTATATGAGGTTATGGCAGTAGAGCCATATGTCAATCCTTGGAACGAAATAGAATATTACAAAATAATGTTCAATCGTTCTGATAGGCAGGTAATGTAGTATGATTAAAATGAAAATCAATAATTTAGAACTTTCTAAAATATTAAAAAACACTGTATCTTATTCCGATGGATTTCTTCAGGGAATAGATATAAATAGAACAGAGTTTAATAAGGTTTTGGGTGGTTATGCAGCAGAAGCTTTGAGTGGATATATTGACTCAAAGGCAAGAACAAATCCTACAGCGTTGCACCATATATATGAATGGAATGAGGTTGGGAATAAAAGCTCAAGACTTTTTAGCATAAACGTTGATGCAACAAAATATTCAATAACCTTTAGTGGAAAATTTCTTCCATCCAAAAAGCCATCTTCTGAGTCTGGAGATGTGTTTGTGAACAAGGCAGACATTATGGAAAATGCAATATCTATAACTGTGTCTCCAACAAACTCCTCTGTTCTTGCATTCCAAGATGGAGATGAAACAGTCTTTACATCTAGTTCAATTTATATAGCTCATCCAGGTGGAGATGAAGTTGCTGGAAGTTTCGGAAAGGTGGTCGATGAATTTTTTGGAGCTTACTTTAAGTATTCAGTGATTGGACCATTGATGTCAAAATTAAAAAATGCAAAAGAGTTTCCCTCTTTATATTCACAAGGAACAAAGGTTGGGAAATCTGCAGGAGTAAAAGCAGGAAGAAGATATTTCACTATGGTTGGAGATAAATTATCATGAGCTTAGATACACTAGGGGTTGCTCCAATAGCCGTTAATAAATATTTTTGGGATACTATGAAGTCTATAGAACCATCCTTGTCTCAATCAAAAAATTATGGTCAGACTGTGCCAATATTCCCCTTAAGCGATAGCGCTTCTGGGAAAAAGAGTTGGGAAAATAAAACTTACATTATTTATGACAGAATGTTTACAAAAATGAAGGACCCATTCTATCCAATAAAGTGCGAAGAGATTAGATACAATTTAAAGGCAAAAGAAAAGGATACTTTAATTTGGGGATCAGCAATACAGATAATTCTTGATAGATCGGATGATGCTGCAAAAGATATAAATTCATGGATAAGAAATAATGGAGGTAATGAAGAGTATCCAGTATTTTTTCATAAACTAAGAGTTTATCAGGTATCTTCAGGAATGGCAAGCGATCCATCAAATTCAAGGGATTTCAGCATAAGGCCATACTATGTTTCAGAGTTTATTATTGATATGGAATATCATTACACCAAGTCTCTAGAAGATTACCTATAAAAAATGCTGTATAATAGTTATTGAGGAAACGCCCCATAGAAATAAAAATACTATGGAAAAAGAGGTGAAAAAATATGGCATATACACGCGGAGATTCAAAGAACATCATTGTTGGTGCAGCCGCTATGTTCGTTTCAACATCAGCAGATTTCGATCCAGATACAGTAGTCTTCCCAGACTTTGTTGAAGACACTCAGTACATCGAAACACTTACTGATTCAACAGAAGGTCAAGCCCTAGTTCGTAACATTGGTTACACAACTAACGGTCTTGAGCTACAGTTCCAGCCAGATTTTGGTGAGGTTCAGGTAGATCAGCTTCTTGACGTTGCAAAGCTATACAAGCAAGGTATGCAAGTTAATCTAGCAACAGCATTCGCTGAAGCTACACTTGAGAACCTTCTTGTTGCAATTGCAGCCCCAGCAGCTAGCTATGATGCAGATACAACACTAGACACACCAATGGATAGTGGTACAGTATCAAATGCTTCAGTACTTGAGCTTACTTCAGGTGCTATTGGTGAATGTCCAGTAGAAAGAGGTCTGGTTGCAGTTGGACCAGGTACAGGTGATTGTGATCCAGGCTCATACATTGAGCGCATTTACGTTGCTTACCGTGCTCTTTCAATTGACAACGTTACAGTATCAGCAAAGCGTGATGAGGCTTCAATGTTTGAGGTTTCATTCCGTTTGCTACCTGCAAACAATGGTTCATATGGAAAGATTGTTGACCGTACAGTTAACAGCACAACCTGATAAATCAAAAAACAACTTAATAGGCAGAGGCCCCCAGCGCATTGCGCGGGGGTCTTTGTCATGCTATAATATTTCCAACAATAGTTAATGAAAGGACTATAAATGGCAACCTCAGTATACGAAGTAACTGAAATAGAATTACTAGATGGAACAAAGATTTCTATGCGACCACTAAAGATTTCTCTTTTGCGTGAATTCATGAAGAAGTTTGAATCAATTGCAAAGGTAGCAGATAACAACGATAAGTCAATGGACGTTCTTATTGACTGTGTTCAGATTGCCATGAAGCAATATGCACCAGATCTTGCAGTTGATCGTGCAAAGCTTGAAGATGAAATTGACCTCCCTAGCGTCTACAAGGTTGTAGAAGCAGCAGCGGGAATTAAGCTTGATGATCAGGGAAACGTAGCAGCGGTGGGGAGCCTTGGTCAGAGCTAGATCTTGTTGACCTAGAATCAAGAGCCATGCTCTTGGGAATCTGGAAAAGTTATGAAGAACTTGAAGACTCCATATCTATGCCAGAGCTATCTGCTATCCTCATCGCAAAAATAGAAGAAGACAATACAAATAGAAAGTTTCTTGCTGCTATGCAGGGAGTAGATATAGATAAGGGAAGCAGTAAAGATCCTCAAAAAGAATGGGAAGATCTTAAGGCGAGGGCGTTTAGTGGAGGTAAGGTAACTGACTCTAACGATATCGTTTCTTTGCAAGGACAAACAGCAAAACAAAAAGGATTTGGAATAGGAAACGGATTAGAATATTCCAGTGGCAACAACGTTAAAAATCCTTTTGGTTAGTGTATAATTAATAATAGGTGCTAATGGATGGCTGAAGATACTGTAAGAGCTAATATACAAATTGATATTGATACGGCATCAGCCGTAGCGCAACTGCGTACACTTGAGGCACAAATATCAAAGTTTAATAGCTCTATAGTTTCAACGAATGACTCAATGAGGGCTTCCCTAGCCTCTAACACAAAAATACTCCAACAACAAATTGGGGATATTGGCCAATTTTCTACACAAATAAAAACCATCCAAACAGATGTTGGAAGGTTCTCCTCATCCCTAGAAAAGGGAAAGCTAAGCTTTGGAGAATATTTCAGATATGGGATGGCATCCACAAAAACTTTTGGTAAGTCTTTTACCAAAGAACTAAATACAATAAATGCCACGGCAGAAGAAAGAGTAAAAACACTTTCTACTAGATACCTTGCTCTTGGAAAAGAAGTCAATGGTATGCAGAAGGTTCTGGCAGTAAGACCAGAAGTACTTCCACAAGGAATGGCAACGGATCTTGCCATGGCAGCACAGAAGCAGCAAATCTTTAATCAATTGCTTAGGCAGGGTTCAACCCATCTTGTAAACTGGGGTAAAAATACTCAATGGGCTGGTCGTCAGTTGATGGTTGGATTCACCATACCATTAACTATTTTTGGTGGCTTGGCATCCAAAGTATTCATGGATCTTGAAAAGCAAGCGGTAAGTTTTAGAAGAGTTTATGGAGATGCGTTTACTCCAATTGCTGAAACAGACGCAATGCTTGAGCAGATCAAGGGTCTTGGCGTTGAATTTACCAAGTATGGTATTTCTGCTTCACAGACAATGGAGATGGCAGCCAAGGCAGCGGCAACAGGTGCTCAGGGTGCAGATCTGCTTGCAGCAACCACAGAAGCAACAAGGTTGGCAACACTTGGTCAGATTGATCAACAGCAAGCTTTAGATGCAACAATCGCTCTGCAGTCTGCCTTTGGGTTAAGTGCAACCGATTTAGCAGGATCTATTGACTTCTTGAACGCAGTAGAAAACCAAACCGTTGTTTCTCTTGATGACATTACCCAATCTATTCCAAGAGCGGCTACAGTCATTAAGGGTCTTGGTGGAGACGTAAAAGATCTTTCGGCATTCCTTGCTGCAATGAGAGAAAATGGGGTCAATGCTGCTGAGGGTGCTAACGCACTAAAGTCTGGTCTCGCATCATTAATTAATCCAACAAAGCAGGCAAAAGAACAATTAGAGGCTGTTGGCATAAACATAGATACAATTGTAAATGCAAATCGCGGAGACTTGATGGGAACAGTCCAAGCGTTTGCTCTTGCTATTAATTCTCTTGATGATTTAAGTCGTCAGCAAACCCTTGCTCAGGTTTTTGGTAAATTCCAGTTTGCTCGTATGGGTGCATTATTTGAAAACATCGTAAAGGATGGCTCTCAAGCTTCAAGAGTTCTTGAGCTTATGGGTCAAGATGTTTCTCAACTTGCTGCATTATCAGACAAAGAACTTGGAGCAGTTTCTGATGCAGTTGGGGTTAGATTTCAAGGGGCGGTAGAAAGATTAAAGATTGCAATAGCTCCAATTGGAGAAATCTTCTTAAAGGTTTTGACACCAATTGTTGATGCAGCAACAAAAGTTTTAGAAGTGTTTAATTCAATGCCAAATGGAATACAAGTTGCCATAACAGCCGTAATTGCGTTGCTTGCTGGGGTAGCCCCAGTCTTCCTTATGGGAATTGGTCTAATAGCTAACGGTCTTGGAAATATGATAAAGGGATTTGACTTAATACGAGGAACCTATCAAAGAATGGTAGGAAAGATTGTTGGATCTACTGGACCCATGGAACAGTCTTTTGGATTCTTAACTCAAGCAGAACTTGAAGCTTCTGCAGCAGCCTCAACCATTGATGAAAAGATTTCTGGATTAACAAGAAGTGCTCTTGTAAATAGAGAAGCAATTGATGCCTTAGCAGAAGCTTATAATAGATATGGACGATCTATGGCATCGGCAGGAGCATCATCACCACAGGGGCTTATGCTAGGAAGAGTGCCAAGAAAGATGGCTACTGGAGGAAAAGTAGGCGGTAGTGGAAATAGTGATTCAGAGCCAGCACTGTTAATGCCTGGAGAATTTGTAATTAATAAAGATGCATCCGAAAAATATGGTCCAATTTTAGAGGCCATGAATAATGGAAATATTGCTGGATACGCAAAGGGGAGAAACATCCCCATTCCTGGAGGTGGGTCGGTAAATCTAAACTTGCCAGATCGTAATACACAAAAGGTTCAAGAAGCAATTCAAAGAAGGTTGCAAGCTGCATCAGAAATGGGTACTAGTGCTCTGGAAAGATTTGTCAGAGTGCTAGAGAGTATGACCGATGATGTTGAAGTGACAGCTGTAAGAATTGATGAAGTAGTTAGTGGAATACCCGAAATATCTTCTCTTGCTACATCTCAACAGAAGACTGGGGCTCCCACAAGTATTATACGTCAAGGCGAAAGATCAGATATGCAATGGACGACCAAGCAAGCAGAGATTGAGGCAATCCAAAGCCAAGTCGCTTCCGTTTGGCCTGAAATTGCTCAAGATAGCGAAAAGATGAGAAATCTAACAAATACTCAGGCATCTCATCTTCAGGTAATAAATGATGCTGGAGAAAGAGTAGATAGAGATTGGACAGACCTAGCCAATCTTACTCCAGACCTTGGAGCAATGAACAACTATCTTAACAGAGTAAAGGGTATAACTCTTGCCGCAGAAGATGTTGAAAGAATTATGAAAGAAACTGGTCTTTCTCAGACTCAGGTGGAAGAAGAAATTGATAAATTGGCAAGAGAGATTCATCCAATTACTGCTGAGGCAGAAAAGGTTTATGTATCTATTGCAAGATTAGATGAAGAGCTTTCATTAGCCGCTGGAGGTCTTAGCGCAGGGGCAAATGTCAAAACAAGACTTGGAACTATAGCAAGAACTGGATATCAAGCCACAGCCGTAACAGCAGTGGGAGGGGTTAGAGAAAGTGCTCCAGCAGGAGAAGGTTTTACTGAAACTTTGGATAGTAGGCAATATCGGGAATCAGGAATAAGGATAGCAGCAGCAATAAATGAAGGAATAGATGAGGGAAACCCTGGATCTAATATTGAGAGAGAAGTTTTATCAAATGCAAACGCTGCTTCCCCACCACCTTGGTCATATCAACTTGGCAACTGGATTGGTCAAGGAATAAATCAAGGAATGGAGGAGACCATTCTGCCTCCAAGTGTTTCTAGGGGGGCAGTGCTCATTGGAGGACCAGGAGAACCAGGCGGACCATCAATTTCTGGAGCAACCTCTCAGATGGATGAGCTAGCTGATTCAGCAGCCATGGCAGCCATTGCAAATGAAAAAGACACTATTGCCTCAAACATTGATGCAAATGCTCATATTAATAATGCAGAGGCAACAGCTCTTGAAACATCACAAAAGAAAAAAGGTCTTGGTGGATTTAGATCAACCCTATATGCTCTTGATGGACTAACTATGGCTATGTCGTTCTTGCCTGGACCAATAGGGGATATCGCCAATAAATTCTTTATTGCCAGCGCCGCTCTGTCTGCGTTTGATGCAATACTTAGAGTTAAGATTATTGGTGATGCATTGAAAAAATTTGGTGCAGCACTAACAGCTTTAGCTGTAAGCTCTGGATTAAAGGCAGCAGGACAAGGAGTGTCTTCAGCAGTATCAACTGGGGCTGATGCTGCATTAGCTGCAAGTATGTTAAAAGGAAATAAAGTAGGGAAAACAGCAAGAATGTTTTCTAAGTTATTGAGACCACTAGGAAAAGTTACTGCATTGTTTGGAAGGCTTCTTCCAGCAATTGGAAGATTGTTTCCAGCATTAGTTAGATTTGCTGCAGGAATTGTAAACCTTGTTCCTGGATTTGGTCAACTTGCAAGTATAATAATTGCAGTAATTTCAGCCTTGGCCCTCTTTGGCTTTGCATTTAAGAATGCAGGAGATAAGGTAAGAGACTTAGGAGAATCGGCTAAGGTAGCAGGAGATCAACTAAAATCTATAGCAGAGAAATTTGGGTTTACAGAAAGAACCAGTGGTTTCCAACAAATTACGACAGCGGTGGGAGGAACCGAAGAAGCAAGAACTGTTGCACAAGAGGCAGAAGCATATGTCAAAGAAGATGGGGGTATGCAGGAAAAGTCTAGGATTATTGGAGCAGCGTCTGACATAAATGCAGAAGCAGCACTAAGATCAATGTTCGCAGATCTTCTTGCAGGGGGTGCTCCAAGAGACGTAGCGGTTGGAATTGTTGAGGCGGTAGCAAATGAGGCTGGGAAACAAAATGTTTTTGTTCCAATACAATCAGACATAACCATGTCTTTTGATAATGAAGGAAAAATTAAGGACATTGCTTCATTCCTTTCTGATAGCATACAGCCAGCGGTAGACGGAGTACAGGCTAGCTTTAAGAGTTTAGGAGAACAAGGATTTAATCAGGCAATTGATCAAGGTGCAATTGATGATGCAAAGAAGTGGATGGCAGCAGTTGACATGCTTCCAGAATTTATGAAGAAGTCTATAGTCCCACAATATGAGCAGAAGAAGGCAATCCTTGAAACATCTTCAGCATTTAATTTATTGAAAACTAGCACCCAGTCAGCAATGAACCTTGTTAGTGCTCAATTTGTAAATGGAGAGATTGGGGCCAAAAAGTTTAATGCAGGAATGGCATCAATAGAACAGCAATTGTCATCTCTCCCAAATAATCAAGGTCTTGAAATAATGAAGCAGCAAATGATAGACCTATATCCACAATCAGAATCAACTATAAATTCAATTACTGATGCTGGAATCGCATTCGATATTTTATCTTTGCGAGCCCAAGGCATAGACATGGGTGGATTTATTCAGCAAATGCAGGCTGCTGGAATGACTGCAGACGAGGTAAGATCAAAGCTAGAAGATCTTGCAGCAGCACAGGCCGCAGTTACTGGAGCTAAAAGAGATATTGCAAGAATAGAAGCAGCATTGGCAAGAGAAAAAGCTAAGCCATCAGGGAAAAAGGGTAAGGACACATCAGGTGGAGGAACAAAAGATCCATTTGCTGACAGAGAAAATGCTATCAGAGATGAGCAGGCATCTATTACGATTAAGGAAATTAAGATTGATCGTAAGGCAGAGGATATGTTTGATAAAACTCTTCAAAGAAGATTGGGTCAGACCAGTATCACTGTTGGAGAACTAGAACTACCACTTGACTCAATTGCAGAAGCAGAATATGCAATGACCATGATTGGTGAAGAGATTGAAAATATTCAAAACGGTCCATTAAAAGACTATGAAAGTCAAATTAAATCAATCAATGATGAAGTTTCTGTATACAAGGATCAGCTAGATTTAATCAATCACGACATTGATATGCAGAATCAGGCAGTTAGTGAGATTGAAAGAGAGTATAAGCCAATACTTGATTCACTTGAAAAGCAGAAAAAAGCTCAAGAGGATATTCTTCAAAACCTTGAAAAAGAAAGAGACAACTTATTAAGACCATATGAAGATCAAATTGCTTTGCTTGAAAGACAAAAAAGAGTTGCTGAAGAAACTGCTAAGCCAAGGCTTGAAGCGCTTGACAATGAAGAAAAAGCTCTTGACGTACAATCAAAAGCACTTGATGATCAAATAGGATACCTTGATGATCAAAGCGATGCTTTATCCAAGGTACAAAAGATAAATGAAAATATTGCTCGCCAACAAAAGAATAGGCTTGGACTGACTCAAGCTTTGGCTGAGGGAGATATTTATGCTGCAACTGCTGCAGCCAATGAAATGAAGCAAGAGGCAGCAGATCAAGCAGTAAACACTCAACAGGATGCTTTTGATGCACAAAAAGATTCTCTAAAAGATCAACAAAAACTTATTGAAGACAGAAAAGACTTAATCAATGATGAAAGAGATGCTATTGATGCAGGTCTTGAATCAATACAGAAGCAAATAGATGCACAAGAGTATCAAAAATTCTTAATAGAGGACTCTTATAGGCTTAGAGTTCAGGCTGCTGGAGACGCAATAGCAGAAGCTGATCGTGAAATAACCAAGCAGCAAGAGTTGCGTGATGCAAAAACTCAGCCATACAAGGATATTATTGATAACTATGCTCCACAAATTGATTCAATAAACAACACTATCTATGCAAAAGAATTAGCAATTAAAGCTATTCAGGCAGATATGAAGCCATATGAAGATAAAATAACAAAGCTTGGAGATCAAAAAACACTTCTGGAAGATATTAATGGGGATATTCAGATTGCAATTGATAAGCAAAAGCTTGAATTTGCAGACAGAAAGAAGTATTTAGAACAAGAGCTTCAGATCCTTGCTGCCAAAAAAGAAATGGCAAATCTTTCAAGCGGCGGTGGTGGCGGAGGTGGAGGAACTGCTGGAACAAGAGATCCCAAAAAGATATCCGATCTTGAAGCTCAACTTGAAGCAGCACTTTTAGCCTTGGCTGCTGCTGAAGCGGCATTAAAAGAAGGTGGCGCTGGAGATGGTGCTGAAGAAGATCCTACAACTTGGTATCAAACGGCATGGGAAAACTTCTTGTCTTGGTTTGATAATAATGTTGTTCAGGCAATTATCAATAATCCAATATTAAAGGCAATCGCAGCAGTTGGAGTGGGAATAGTCCAGTTACTAGGAGAGGCATTCATAAATGCTTGGAATAAATTTACAGAAGTATGGTCCTCTGTATCTGAATGGTTTAACGTTAATGTGATATTGCCAATACAAGAATTCTTCAGGCCATTC
>Ga0213861_10001117_pt1 | contig 23918 bp, 17 predicted proteins | sample PICome_4_FD_160110 | JGI IMG/M metagenome (GOLD analysis project Ga0213861, IMG submission 160110) | Coastal seawater microbial communities near Pivers Island, North Carolina, United States - PICO131 | ecosystem: Environmental > Aquatic > Marine > Coastal | place: USA: North Carolina... | reverse complement strand
TACCGCCTTCTTTCGGAATATCGGCCGGTGCCAAATTAACAGTAATACGCTTTGCAGGAAAATCAAAACCGGCGTTTAGAATTGCGCTACGGACACGATCCTTGCTTTCCTTTACCGCTGTTTCAGCCAAGCCTACGATAGACAAGGCTGGCAAGCCCGCTGCAAGATCAACTTCAACTGTTACTTCGAGCGCCTGAATTCCTGTATGTGCGCGAGCGTACACTAACGATACCGCCATATTATTCTTCCGTAAATAATTAAGTCCTGACTCTAAGTCTACTCACTATCCGAGCCGTATACAAAATTTTTGCACACCGGTAATTCTTAACTACATTATCGTCAGTTAAGTGTCCGGTGCGAATCTATCAACTAAACTCGCAACATACATATCGCATCATTGTGGGTCAATGTGCTCCATTATGATGCAAATAACGAATAACCACAGATCAGAAACATCGATAAATCCCTACCCACTTCCAGATTACCATACCCAAAAACCACACAGACGCACACTTCTAACAGCTTGGCATGAGTCTTGCTTCAGTGAACTATTAGTTAAGATAAATACTGGAGCAAACTGAATGAAATTAGTCACAGCAATAATTAAACCGTTTCGATTGGACGATGTTCGTGATGCATTATCGTCAATCGGAGTTCGAGGTATTACCGTTAGTGAAGTAAAAGGATTTGGTAGACAAAAAGGACACACCGAACTGTACCGGGGAGCGGAGTACACCGTCGATTTCCTTCCCAAAACCCGTATCGAAGCTGCCGTTACTGACGACTTGCTCGATCAGGTTATCGAGACCATTACCAACTCTGCGCAAACAGGAAAGATTGGCGATGGAAAGATATTCGTGCATGACCTTCAACAAGTGGTGCGCATTCGAACAGGGGAATCCGGCCCCGATGCCCTTTAACTATTAGGAGAACAATGATGGAAGATATATTTAACCTACGTTATGCACTAGACACCTTATTTTTTCTTATTATGGGTGCATTTGTGATGTGGATGGCAGCCGGCTTCGCAATGTTAGAGGCTGGACTTGTGCGTTCGAAAAATACCACTGAAATTCTAACGAAAAACATTTGTCTATTTGCGATTTCATGCATCATGTATATGTTGGTTGGTTACAACGTGATGTACCCGGGCGATTCTGTAAGTAGCTTTTGGCCGGGTTTCTCATTTCTACTGGGTGCGGACAATCAGGTAGAAGCCGTTCTTTCTGTAACAGCCGACAGCTGGTACGACGGAGCCTACTATTCCTCTCGCGCTGATTTTTTCTTTCAAGTGGTATTCGTTGCCACAGCAATGTCTATAGTCTCAGGAGCGATTGCAGAGCGCATGAAACTGTTTCCATTCTTGGTCTTTGCTATCGTAATGACCGGTTTTATCTATCCAATTCAGGGATTCTGGAAATGGGGAGGCGGCTTTCTTGATGCAGCTGGCTTTTTGGATTTTGCAGGCTCAGGAGTTGTTCATTTGTGTGGCGCTGCGGCCGCCTTAGCTGGAGTGATATTACTTGGTGCGCGGAAAGGCAAGTATGGTAAAAACGGTAAGATTCACCCAATTCCGGGAGCCAATCTGCCGATGGCAACACTAGGTACCTTTATTCTCTGGATGGGCTGGTTCGGCTTTAATGGCGGATCCGAGTTAGTTATTTCAAACGCCGAGGAAGCAAACGCTGTTGCAGCTATCTTCGTCAATACTAATGCAGCCGCCGCTGGTGGCGTCATCGCTGCATTAATTACTGCTAAATTAATATTCGGCAAAGCCGACTTAACCATGATACTAAACGGCGCCATTGGTGGCCTAGTAGGTATAACAGCAGAGCCGTTAACACCCAGCCCAGAACTTGCAACACTCATCGGCGCCGCCTCCGGAGTATTAGTGATTTTCTCGATTATCACACTAGATAAGCTGAAGCTGGATGATCCTGTCGGTGCTATATCCGCACATGGTGTCTGTGGTATTTGGGGGCTAGTTGCCGTTGTGCTTTCAAACCCCGATGCAAATCTGCTCACCCAACTTTATGGTGCGGGCGTAATCTTCGGGTTTACCTTCGTGATATCTTTTGTTGTCTGGGCTGTGATAAAGACAGCTGTGGGCATAAGAGTCAGCGAAGAAGAAGAATATGCGGGTGTAGATATTTCGGAATGCGGACTTGAGGCGTATCCTGAGTTCACCAACGCAAGTAAAATATAAGATAGCAAATTTATAATGTAAGACGAGCTATACGACAGGTAAAAATAAGCCCATAAGAAATTATGGGCTTATTTTATGGCAGCATACGTCACATACATCAAAAGGCTTAGTGCTCTATCACCTAAGCCAGAAGATCTATTTTTTCAGCCTTGAGGTTTTACCCTAAACTTCACGTAAGCTTCTTCACGAATTCGGGTAATCCACTGATCAAATACATCCTTACCCTTTTGCTCGCGGAGTTGCCGTTCAGCTTGTAAACGCAAGCGGTCCTTGCCAATATCATGACTTCGTCGATCAAGCAACTCGACAAGATGAAACCCAAATCGAGTTCTGATAGGTTGACTCACCGTGTTCAGGGGAAGGTTTCTAAGCGTCTCTTCAAATTCTGGAACCGTATCACCAGGACTAACCCACCCCAGATCGCCACCCTTGAACCGAGACTGATTATCATCGGAATGCACATTCGCGAGTGTCGCGAAGTCAGCTGATTGAAGTAGACGTTCCCGCAATACTTTAGCCTGTTCCAACGCTTCTGACTCGCTGGTATCGGAATCTATGGTAACAAGTATATGTCGAGTATTCCATTGGTCTACCACATAACGACCGCCACCTCGACGATCCAATAACTGCAGAATATGCACACCGCCTGCACTTTGCATCACATTACTTACTTGTCCAACATCCATTCCGGACACGGTTTCATAGAAAATATCAGGTAATTCGTCTTTACCGCGCCACCCAATATAACCACCATTGTCAGCATCACCGCTATCTGAAAAACGTCGCGCAAGCACCTCAAATTTACTACCGCTGTTAATGTCGTCTAGAATCTTTTCTGCTCTCTGGCGGATCTCTGCAAAAGATGACTCATCGTCAGAATTAACAGTTAAAGAGATATGAGCAACTTCATACTTTACTTCAGAATCCTGATTACTCCCTTTTGTCCCTAACCAGGTATCAATTTCTTTATCTGTTACGACAATGCCCCGTCGAACTTCACGATCAATAACTCTCTGGATTCTAAGCTGCTTGTATATTTCATTTCGATACGTCGATTGACTCATACCAGTATCCCTAACACGCTCCATGAGCTCTAACACCGAGACTTTTTGTCTGGCCGCAATTTCGCCAATGGCTCGGTCTACCTGGGAATCCTCAACTGTAATGTTGAATAAATCTGCAATTTGTAACTGAATACTTTCAAGAATCATGCCCTCCATCACATTACTTTCAATAAAATTTTGGTCAGGTAATTCCTGCTTTGACGCTCTTAGTTCATTAATTTTGACACGTAATTTTGAAACGAACTCACTCTCGGTTATGACCTCGTCGTTAACTAGTACTAATATCCTGTCAATGACTTGTGCATTTACATTCGCTGTAAGTGTCAAGAACAAAAATGTGGGGATGAATAATCTGCCAACAAGACGAGCAGTATATCTATACATTGAATAGAGTAATTTTATTTAAGTTAAGTTATCAAACGCACGCTAACAATACCTATGCGTCTTTGCAATCAAGTCAAGCGAGCGCCACAATCCCATTTAACACCGGTAGATCTACATAACATCGTCATATAGATCTACTCACTAGTGCTACTCTATAGAGCGGACGAGAATTTACCGAGGTTCTTAAGTTCCAAGGTAAAAAATACTGAGGCATCATTCTCGGAATTTCGTCGTGTTCTATCTTGAGCTGTAATTCGGGCAGCCCAGCAGCACGCATCATAGGTAACTTGCATTAGGCTCTCACGGCTTTCGCCATCTTCAATATCGTAGCGTTCACGCACTTTAAACTGCCATTTTTTAGCAAGCGGAAAGTCAGCCTCTATATCAACCTGTTCGAAGTCTGTATTGTCCCATGTGTAATAAAGTGAAAACTTGCGCCTAGGGTCTTTTTCATAGGATGTATCCAGACGAAACGCCGCAGCTTCACTTTCTTCATGATCGTAACGCATCGTTCCACCTATTTCCCACCGAGGATTAACGTGGCCTCGAACGTCAGCAATGAAATCCGATTTGCTTTCAGTCTGAATTTCATCACCGGGGTTTAGCAGCACATTTCGATCATCAAAATGAAACATCTGACCAATCTCAGCTTTCAAACGTTCTTCGCCTGTGTCGGAGTCAATTATTCTTGAGGTTAAACCCACGGTCAAACGATTTGCGTCACCGACTCGATCACTTCCGTAAAAGTGGTTATCGCGATAGAAATTACCTATATTGTTGGCGTCACCGGCACCCGTGTCAAATAAAGGAATGTCGTCCTGGTTTTCATCAGAGGCATAAACGTAATAAATGCGAGGCTCCAAAGTTTGGTAGTGTGCAGTGCCGTTCCAAGTTACATCTCGCTCAAACGCAATTCCGGCATCGAGGGAGAAAATCGGCACTGATACTGATGGACCGTCATCATCTCCAAGACCAACATTATCTAAACTATAACTATTGTTCACCACTGATAAACGTGGAGTTATGTAGCCATAAACATTGGTAAGAGGAGCTTCGATGTAGGGAGTTAGGACAGTTCGCGTACCGGTAACCCGATCACCATCATGATCAAAACTAGTAAACTCAGAATCTACGCCCAATGTAATGTTGCCGCCCGCAAAATCGCTGGGTGTTTCGGCGCTAAATGATAGCCGCGGTAACAGCGCATAAGGCTCGTTATTTGTGTTAACACTAGAATCTGCAACAGTATAGTCTCGCACTTTAGCATCGAATTTGATTCGGTTTTTCCGATAGCGCAGTTGCGCCTGCTGGTCGAGAAAGCTTGAGCCACTTACATTCACGTTATTGCTGAAGTCATCAGTATAATCAACATCAGACACGTCTTGAATTTTGACGTCCGTTTGCCAATTATCGCTAATTCGGTGATTATGAATGTAACTCCATGCAGAACGATCGTCTCCGAACAATTCATCATCAGGCAAAAATGCTCCGCGCAAGATACCATCGTAATTTTCGCCAAGATAGCGATACTCACCACGAAGCTGCACACCGCGTTCAGACATATATTTGAGGTTTATACTTGCATCTTTATTAGGTGCGATATTTACGTAGTAGGGTATTTCAATGATTGTGCCATTAGTGTCCTGACTTCCAATTGAGGGAAACAGGAAACCGGTTTTACGTTCATCATTTATTGGAAAACTGGCTTTCGGGAAATAAAATACCGGAACACCGAAGAATCTCACCGACATGTTTGTGCCAATTCCAACTCCAGTCTCATGATCCAAAACGATTTCACTGGCTTTCAGAAAAACAGCATCATTACCCGCTGGGCAACTAGTTAACGCAACATCTTTCAAACGTTGTCGAGTTTGTCCTTCAAAAAATAATGTTTCCGCTTCACCACGCATATCAGCCCGAACTTCAGATATGCCTATTTTTGTTACCTCTTCCTCTTTATCCGTTTCTATATCAGCAAAAATCGATGCTTTGAGACCATCGTTTTCTGTTCCGAATCGAAAACCACCGGAATCGTGAAGATTTCGCTTCTTATTCGTTGATTCACGCTCTGCAAGCTGAAAACTCACAGAATCAGCATCTCCAATCATTGTCTCCATTTCAAGATTTAGCCGATCCATTGACAATTTATCACCCGTTGGGGTAATGAGAGTCACATCGTCTTCAGCATTAAGACTAAAACTTTCTTTATCATAAGTTATCGATTGCCCAAAAATCGCTTGTGAGCCTTGGATAACTTGTGCATTCCCAGTAAGCATCAGGGAATTTCCATCCGGCGATTCTATTTGATCGGATTCGAGCACAATTTCTTGGCTACTGGTATCTGATCCATAGGCATCGAGTAATATTTGCGGAATATCAATGACGTCTTTTGGACAAATTTCCGGTTCCGCGAAGAACAGAGTGTCTTCAGCGACTACTGTACCCGTATGGGTACTCATTAATAGTGCCGCACTGATAAAACTAGTTCGTAATGAGACAGCATAAAGATCTGTCCGTTTGAGAGGATGCTTACTGCGAATGTTGCGCATAATTTAAAGTGCCCTTAAATTGAAGCTTGCGATTGCATTGGATCTGACAGCATTATAGTGCTTCTTGGGGTATCTGAGAATCCCGCAATACCGATCAATACGGTCTAAACTTCGAATTTCTCAATTTACCGGCAATTTGCGACCTATTTATTGTCGAATTGCATGTCAATAATGATTAAGATTAACACGATCTTCTTTATTTTTTTGGTAATTCCTGTTTCTAATTCATCGGATTTAATTTTGGATGCTTTTATCTTGGCGGCGGGTCGTGGTGAGCGACTTCGTCCCTTAACCGACCAGACTCCCAAGCCATTGCTAAGCGTAGATCAACACAGCTTGATTGAACATCATCTTTTTCGACTGAAACGCGGCGGATTTACCCGATGCATTATTAATGTTAGCTGGTTAGGGCAAAAAATAATAGCGGCTCTCGGGGACGGAGCCAACTACGGACTTAAAATTATCTATTCAGAGGAAAATCATTGCGCGCTGGAAACTGCCGGTGGCATAAGGCATGCTCTAAATATGATTTCAAGCGATGAATTTATTGTAATAAGTGGTGATATTTGGACCGACTATCCATTTAACAGACTGACTTTACCCCACGATACCGATATGCATTTGGTAATGACACGTAATCCTGATCACCACCCAAACGGTGATTTTGTGCTCCAAGAGAGTCAACTCCAAGCAGCACAAGCTGGTTCAAAAACGCTAACCTATACAGGGATAGGTTGCTTCCACCGCCGAATCTTTGAAACACTAGAGCCTGGAGTTCGACCGCTTCGCCCGCTGATTGACCAGGCAATCTCCACGCAACGAGCATCCGGCACACTTTACAACGGAGTCTGGATGGACATCGGTACAAAGCAACGACTAGATCAAATAAGACACCTACAAACCATTAAAAATCACGAGCAATCCCATGACACCTGAGTTAATCGTTAAAACACAACAAACAACATGCAGAATTGAACTCAATCGACCCGCGCAACTGAACAGCATGACTACCGAGTTATGCCAGGCCTTGCAGCAAGCGCTAATGCATGCATCCTCAGATAACAACATCAGGTGTATTTATATTACCGGCAATGGAAAAGGTTTCTGCGCGGGTCAAGATCTTTCAGATCTGAATATAGATAGTGAACAACCGGGAAATATTGGCCATATTCTGGAGAACAATATAAACCCGATTATCCAACTTATGCGCTCGATCACCACGCCTATTATTGTCGGTGTAAACGGTGTCGCGGCCGGTGCTGGAGCCAATTTGGCCCTTGCGGGCGACATAGTTGTCGCTAAAAAGTCTGCAAAATTTATTCAGGCGTTTCGCCATGTCGGGCTAATACCAGATGCAGGTGGAACATGGCACCTTCCTCGACTCGCGGGACAAGCTAGATCACTTGGTATGGCACTGCTTGGAGAACCTGTAAGTGCAGATCAAGCCTACGACTGGGGACTCATTTGGAAAAGCGTTGGTGATGATGAATTTGAGAACGAAATTGAGCGAATCTGCCAAACGATTGCAAGTGGTCCAACTACTGCATTAGGACTCACCAAGCAAGCTATCGGTGTGAGTATGAGCAATACGCTGGAACAGCAGTTGAATATAGAAAAGGATTTTCAGATCGCAGCATCCTGCGGCGATGACTTCAAAGAGGGTGTTCAAGCATTTATAGAGAAACGAAAATCTAATTTTACGGGCACCTAACAGCGGCTATGATTTCCCTCATCAAAAGCTGAACACTGAAGACGACTCTGGAAAACAGATAACCAGTCAAAGCGCATTGCATAGATGAAGGAGATCGATCAATGGCCAACTCTACAGTTTACGCTTGGCGAACAATCCGTTCTTGTTGGGCTTTTTGTTGCTGAACATAAGCTTCATTCAGCTGTTCAGCCCAGTGTGTGCGCCACCGAGCAAGCATCATCTCAGGTACGCCCATAGGCGCCTGCTGAATATTGACTTCCGCCTTTCGAGCTTTTAGTAAAAACTCAAAATGAAAAGCGGCTAGCAACACTCATGCCTGTAACCCTTTAAGAGCAAATATAACCAAAACCACATGACAAACCTCAAACCTTAAAAATGACCGTTTCTGCAAGAACTTCTAACAATGACCTGAAGGCATTTTTATTGACAAGAGATTGGCGAGATACCCAAAGTGGTCTGGAGTTGCGCTTTTGGGCAAGCAGCGATGCGGGTCCAATACAGATCATAGTAGAGGGCCAAAAGGCCGTATGTTTTATTCTTCGTTCTGAAACCTATGATCAACCTGGGATTGATCGTAAACCCGTTCATTTAAAGACACTGGATGGGCAAGATGTTGACGCTCTATATTTTTCCAAACAACGCGATTTGCAAGGGTTTATTAACCCCTCTGTTGTGCCACGCCAATCATTATACGAGACTGATATTCGTCCGCCCGACCGTTACTTGATGGAACGTTTTATACAGGGCCCAATCAATATTAGCGGTAACTACACGAACAGGGCAGGCACTCAAACCTACGTTAACCCAAGACTAACATCCACTCAATATCGGCCTCGTCTCAATGTTGCCTCAATTGACATCGAAACAAATTTTGAAACCGATGATCTCTATTCTGTTGGTATCGCCAGTGCATTGGGAAACGTCGTCTTCATGCGCACACCGCCAGGCGGATGTCCTGAAACAAACGACTTTAATTTAGTTCTTGTCAAAACAGAAGCCGACCTACTTACTCAACTCCTAAAATGGATCGCAGACCACGACCCCGATGTAATTATTGGTTGGAATGTGATCGGCTTCGACCTTAAGCTTATTGAAAAAAAGTGCCAGCAACACGGCATGGCTTTTAACCTTGGGCGAAATCATGAGCGTGCGCAGATAATTCACGCACAGGGAGCTAGCCAAATGGATATTGCTCGCGTACCTGGTCGTGTAATTATGGACGGTATCGAGTCGTTACGAGCGGCATTCTATAATTTCGAGAATTTCTCACTGGATTTTGTAGCAAACGAATTGTTAGGCCGGGGCAAATTAATACACGATAGAGAAGACGCCCATCGTGGTGTCGAAATCCAGCGGCAATACCAAAACTTCCCAGTCGAACTTGCCCGTTATAACTTAGAAGATTGTAAACTGGTTATCGAAATTTTCGAACACACAAAACTTCTCGACTTCACAATTGAAAGAGCCGCCAGCACAGGGCTCGCTACCGGTCGCGTCGGTGGCTCGGTTGCAGCATTCGATTTCCTTTATCTACCGCGTTTACATCGAAAAGGGTTTGTCGCACCCGACCCACCATTTCAGGACCCGGGAGGTCTCACCAGCCCTGGAGGCTATGTTCTCGACTCGGAACCGGGCTTATACAATGATGTACTGGTGCTTGATTTTAAAAGTCTATATCCAAGTATAATTTTGACGTTTCTAATCGACCCCTATGGCATGTGGAACACCGGTGAGAACCCCGTAGAGGGCTTTCAAGGCGCACATTTTAGTCGTAACGACCCTATTCTCCCCGAAATCATTAAACACCTATGGGAGCGACGAGACCAAGCAAAATTAGAGAAAAATGCGGCACTTAGCCAAGCGGTAAAAATCATCATGAATTCTTTTTATGGCGTGCTCGGTACATCTGCCTGCCGGTTTTACGATACACGATTAACCTCCAGCATTACGCGCAGAGGACATGACATTATTCTGCGCAGCCAGGCGTTCATCGAATCTCAAGGGCATCGGGTGATCTATGGTGACACTGATTCGCTTTTCGTATGGTTAAGAGAACATCCAACACCCGAGCAGGCTCGAGCAACCGGTTCAAAAATTGCCAGGGAACTTAATCAATGGTGGATAAATACGATACAAACAGAACATAACCTGAAATGCCAACTCGAGATTGAGTTCGAAACTCATTACCTGAAATTTCTAATGCCAACGGTCCGAGGCTCAGGTGCAGGTAGCAAAAAACGCTATGCCGGAATGATTCAGGGAAAAGACCAAACTGAATTAATTTTCAAAGGTCTGGAAACAGTCCGCACAGACTGGACTCCTCTTGCCCGTGAATTTCAATATGAATTATTCCGTCGGATATTCAACAACGAAGGGTTCGAGGACTTGGTTAAGTCTACGCACCAACAATTACTCGACGGACAATTAAATCATAAAATCTTTTACCGAAAACGTATTCGTCAAAGCCTCGAATTGTATGTGCGTAATATTCCTCCACATGTGCAAGCTGCACGAAAATTAGAAAAAGTTGGCAAATTTATTGAATACGCCATTTGTACAACAGGCCCCGAACCTAAAGCACTTTTTCGCGACGCGGAACGTGCTCCAACAATTGATTATGAGCATTACGCAGACAGACAATTGAAACCCGTAGCCGACACAATTTTAAACTTTCTTGACACCAGTTTCGACGAAATTATTGGTGGACAAATGGAAATGTTCTCAAGCAAAGCCAAAAAATAACCTTACAACGCCTACAGAACGCTATCCAACGCTGCCAGTAATCGGCTCACTTCCTCGTCGTTATTATAATGAACCATACTAACGCGCACTACTCCGTCCTCTGCATCAATACCCATTGATTCAACACATCTTCGCGCATAGAAATTACCACTACCACAGGCAATTTTATGTTGTGCCAATCCCGTTGCAATACTTGAAGAAGTTTTGCTACTGCTGGTAAATGCAATAGTAGAGGCTCTATTGCCTTGATCTATATGATGCTCACCAACAACTCGAAGATCATCACGACTAGCAAGAAAATCTAGCACCCGATTACCAATTTTCTCCTCGTGGGCAGCAAATAAACCAAACACAGCTACAGTTTGTTTTCTAAGATTAGTTTCGTTCTGGTCAAAATGATGTTTGTACAATATATCGATATAGCCACGAAGTCCCGCAAGCGCACCAATTTCTGCATGGAGCGGGCCGGTAGGATTCATTCGGTATCTTGGGGATTCATTATTAAAGTAATGTCCTTGTGGAGTAAGTTGGCTTATCGCAGAACCCCGAGCCCACATTACTCCCGTGTGTGGCGCATAGGTTTTATATGTGCTGAAGCAATAGAAATCTAGACCCGATGCTTGCACATCAAGCGCATGGTGTGGCGCCAGAGAGACGCCATCGCCAACGACAAGGGCTCCCGTTTGATGAATTCTTTCACACAATTTCGCTACATCATGAATGCTGGCAACAACGTTAGAGCACAATGTAAAACACACTAAACGGGTTTTATCCGAAAGCAAATTCTCCAAATCTGCAGGATCCAGCAAACCGGTCTTCGGATCCACACTCCACTCACGTATAACGGCACCCTCTTCAGCAAGTCGACGCCAACATCCAATATTCGCCTCATGATCCTGATTGGTAACAATGATCTCATCACCAGGCTTCAACGTGCGGCGAATACCTTGTGCAAGCACGTAGGTATTGAGCGTTGTTGACGGACCAATAGTTATTTCATCTGGACGCGCATTGATCATCTCCGCAATAGCTGCATAACCGGCATCCATTGCTTCACCTGCACGCCTTGCTATCGCTGAGGGACCGTACGGTTGGACTTTATATTCACCCAAGAACTCGACGAACCCGCTAAGCACTTGCTCGGGAATATACGAGCCACCGGCATTCTCAAAAAATGCCCAATCGGAATACTCCCCAGTTGTGAGAACTTTGTATTGGGAACGGACAAATGAAACATCGAGCATAAAAATCACCTAATAATAGCTACTGGAAAAAATAATTTACTGAAGACATAACAACGATCAATAAAACCCTTCAATAAGGAACATAGTGTAGCGGAGTAGTTTTACACCACGCCATCGTTTTTCAATTCACTCATCTGTATATCCGTCATTCCCAGCAGACCGACTAGAATTTCATGATTATGTGCACCAAGCTCTGGACCCGGCCACTTGGTTTTCCCGGAGTTTTTACCCAGCTTTGGAGAAATGGCGGGAATTTTTAGGGGTTTGCCATTGATCTCAACATTTTCAAACATTCCGCGCGCCTTAAAGTGGGGATCCGCCATCATATCGGCAATGTTGTAAATAGGACCGGACGGTACACGGGCATTGGCAAGTATTTCAAGGGCAACGCTACTATTTTGTTGCTTGGTCCAAGCAGAGAGAGCCGCATCAATCTCAGGCTCATGCTGTACACGTCCGGTGTTGTTAGAAAAGCGCGTGTCGTTTGCCATATCGGCTCGCCCCACCGCACTCATCAGTCGCTTAAAAATCGAATCTCCATTGCCGCCAATCACAATATACTTGCCGTCCTTGCAGCAATAGGTATTAGTTGGCACTATCCCCGTCAATGTAGAGCCTGATGGTTCTCGTATTACCCCAGCATGATCATATTCTGGCACCATTGCTTCCATTAAATTGAAGATCGACTCAAATATTGTTGCATCAACACTTTCAACCTCTCCACCCCGCTCCCGTTGAAACAGAGCGAGCATTACACCAAGAACAGCATGAATACCAGCCAATGTATCACCCATACTAAGATTAGGTCTAACAGGCGCTTCGCCGGGATGGCCATTTATATATCGAAAACCACTGAAACCCTCACACACCGAGGCGAACCCTGGTCTATCTGCGTAGGGACCATCCTGTCCATAACCCGAAATACGCGTATAAACCAGCTGCGGATTAATTTGCTTCATAAGCTCGGGGCCTAATCCCCATTTTTCCATCGTTCCAGGGCGAAAATTTTCTATAAGAACGTCGCTATCCGCAGCAAGTTTCTTAACGAGCTCTTGACCTCTCGGGTCTTTTAAATCAAGCGTAATGCATTTTTTATTTCGAGCAATACTCCGCCACCATAGTGAAGTGCCTTCATCCATCACACGCCAACTGCGAATAGGATCCCCAGTCACCGGGGGTTCGACCTTGATCACTTCCGCACCGAAATATCCCAGTATCGTGCCACAAAATGGGCCAGCAAGCAGTTGACCAAGTTCGAGTACCCGGATACCGCTTAAAGGCTGGGTGATCTCATTCATTAAAAATATCCTCTAGAATTCATCTCTATAAACTTGGCATCCAAACACATAGATACCCAAGCTTCCACGACGGTAATTCGCAATCCCGTATTTTTCGATAATTATACCTCGCCAAGGGAAAACCGAGGGACAACGATTTAGTCTTACTTAAATCCTAATACTGACCTAGGAAATTCGGGGTACCAAAGAAATGAATCAAAATAACTACGACCTCATACATTTACTTATGCAAAAATTTGATTGGCACAAAGATAACGTTACAAAGAATAGGCTTATAGACAATTCGCATGAAAATACACAAAATCCAGGTAGATTCTTTATGCCTGCTTCGCAGGCTTCGACCCAAGTTTGATCGTAACTTTATGCTATAGCTGAAAATAGCTAATCGGACATTTGAGGACACCACCCCCAATATTTCACTGGCGCGTTAAACTCAAAGCACTATCAGCAATGGGATAGTCCTTGCAATACATGGATAACCAAAAGCAGCAGGGTTTCGCTGATGTTAGTTAAATTGCCAGATACTGATGACGCAAATCTTCGTTATCAAGCACTTCTTTTGCCGTACCATCAAACACAACTTGCCCCATATCCAGAATTACCGCTCGATCAGAAAGTTTGAGAGCCGCGACTGCATTCTGCTCAACCATAATTGTTGTAATGCCGAGCTCCTTTATACTCCGAACTATACGTTCAATTTCCTGAACAATAACCGGAGCCAAGCCCTCATACGGCTCGTCAAGCAACAAAAGTTTACACTCCCTAGCAAGGGCTCGCGCAACCGCTAACATTTGCTGCTCTCCACCGGAGAGTGTTGTTCCTTCTTGTTTTCGTCGTTCAGCTAATCTCGGAAAATGTTCGTAAATCCTATCCAACGACCAGCCGATCGGTTCGGCAATTTGCGCCAGTTGAAGGTTTTCTTCGACTGAAAGTCCTTGAATAATCCTTCTATCCTCAGGCACCATTGAAACACCAAGCCTCGCAGCTTCGTAAGACTTCATAGTGTGCAAGGGTTGGCCATTAAGCCATATCTCGCCTTGAGTTAGTGCAGGAACACCTATTTGTGCAATGGTTCGAAGTGTGGATGTTTTTCCTGCTCCATTTCGTCCGAGAAGAGCTACTATCTCCCCCTCGTTAAGCTCGAAACTCACCCCCTGAACAATATAGCTTTCGCCATAATATGCGTGAACATCCTGGCACGAGAAAAATGCTCGATCATTACTCATCAGTTGATTCTCCCAAATAAGCTTCCTGTACCTTCGGGTTTCCGCGTATCTCCTCAGGTGCACCTTCAGCGATTATCATGCCTTGGGCTAATACGGTAATTTTATCCGCTAAACTAAATACAACATGCATATCATGTTCAATTATAACTTTTGTCATGCCCCGTTCTTTAATGCGTTTTAAGGTATCAATCGTTGCATTGGTATCCGCACGGGACATGCCTGCTGTAGGCTCATCCAACAATAATAATTTGGGGTGTTGTACCAATCCCATGGCTAATTCCAAACGTCTTTTATCACCACGCGACATACTACCGGCAACATGGGCACTCTGACCTAACAACCCCATATCATCAAGCACATGTTCAGCATCTGCAACGATATCTGTCTCATCGGACAACAGAGAAAACGCATTAAACTTGAACGAGCCATCACGTTTTGCAAAAGCGGGAATCATAACGTTTTCGAGTACCGTAAGCTCTGGAAAAATCTCAGGGGTCTGAAAAACGCGGACAACACCGGCTTGATTAATTTCATGAGGTTGCTTACCGGTAATTAGTTCACCATTGAATGTAACGGTTCCCCGGTCAGGTGCAATACGGCCGATACATACATTAAGCAACGTCGACTTACCTGCGCCATTTGGCCCAATTATCGCGTGTGTTTTGCCTTCTTCAATTTGCAGATTGATATTGCTAAGCGCCTGTAATCCGCCAAAGCTTTTATCAACATAAGCGATATCAAGAACAATATTATTTCCCATTATAGTTTTCTCTAAGCCATCTATTCTGATTTCTGTGTGGGCTTACTTTTAAATTTTTTAGACAACCGTCCAAAACCTTCAACTAACCCGCCTGGCAGAAAAATTACAATAATCATAAACAACGCACCCAATGTTAGATGCCAGCCTTCGCCAACAAATGGATGCACAATTGTGACCACGAAATGCTGTAAGGGTTCGGGTAGAAACGAAAAAATTTCCAGCAAAGAGGATTCGTTAAACGCTGAAAAAATATTCTCAAAGTATTTAATCAGAACAGCACCAAATAAAGGCCCGGTTAATGTACCCATGCCACCAAGAATGGTCATAAGCACCACTTCACCGGAGGCCGTCCATTGCATACGTTCAGCACCCGCGAGCGGATCGGTAACCGCCATCAATGTTCCAGATAATCCTGCGTACATACCAGAAATAACAAACGCGATTAATAGATACGGACGAGTGTTAAACCCCGTGTAACGCATACGGTTTTGATTCGACTTTATTGCTATAAGCTTCATACCGAACGGCGAGCGGAAGATTAGAAGCGAGATAAAAAACCCAATAAGCAGCATCACCGCGCAAAAGTAGAAGCCCGGATACCCCTGCATGTTAACACCAAACAACGAGCCTACAGGGGATCCCTCCTGAACCACACCAAACATATTATCAAGCACTCGCGGATCATCTCGTAGCACTCGTAAACCAGTTTCACCATTGGTAATTGGCGTCAATACAGAATAAGCCAGGTTGTAGCACATCTGGGCAAAAGCCAGAGTCAGTATGGAGAAGTAAATACCCGTGCGACGCAGGCTTACATAGCCAATCAAAACGGCAAACAAACCGGCCACGATAGTACCCAACATTACAGCCGGTAATACATTCATTGACAATAGCTTGAACGACCATACAGCGGTATAGGAGCCAACGCCTAAAAATGCTGCGTGGCCAAATGATAGATATCCTGTTAAGCCAAAAAGTATATTAAAACCCACTGCGAATAACCCAAAAATCGCGAATTTTTGCATTAAATCCGGATAGCCGGCGCCAAATGGAACCAGCCAGATAGGCATAGTCAACACAGCCGCTGATAAAACAAGCATCAGCATCATATCTTTAGACGAAAGTTTAAACATTTTCATCGATTAATCCTCCATCACGCCTTTGCGCCCCATTAGTCCACGTGGTCTAACCAGCAACACAACTACAGCCACGAGGTAGATAATAATTTGATCTATACCAGGAAAAATCGACTTAACTTCATTCATCGATGCAAAAGACTGCAAGATACCCAATAGAAAACCCGCCGAAACAGCCCCCGGAAGGGAACCCATTCCTCCTACAACAACTACAACAAACGATAACACTAAGAAATCCATACCTATGTGATAATCCGGCGGCAGTATGGGTGTATACATAACCCCTGCCAAGCCTGCAACTACCGTGGCAATACCAAAAACAATAGTAAAACGTCGTTCAATATTAATACCCAGCAAACCCACAGTTTCCCTGTCGGACATACCCGCTCGCACCACCATGCCAAATGTCGTGAATTGTAAGAATGCGAATACGGCAAAAATAACCAACAATGAGAACGCTAAATAGATAAGTCGCCAATAGGGATAAACAATGTTATCACTTAGCCCTAACCAACTACCCACTGCCGCGCTCCCCGCAACAATATCCGGTGCCGGTGTGGGAATTGGATTGGCACCAAAGAATGATTTAACAATTTCCTGAAGCACAATGGCCAAACCAAAGGTCACCAGAATTTGTTCAGCGTGAGTGCGCTTATAGAAATATTGTATTAATCCCCGTTCCATGAGAAGACCGATCAACAACATCACGGGAATTGCCATAAATATAGAAAGTGGGACCGCCCAATCAATTATGGCGAGACCAGTATCACCCCACCAGATTTCAAGATAGGGAACTTCTTTATAAGCATCAAAGAAGGTAACACTCTCGTCTTTAACTTTCACAGATATAGTTAATATCTTTTGGAAAGTCACTGCACAAAACGCGCCAAGCATGAATAACGCACCGTGCGCAAAATTCACCACTCCGAGCGTACCGAAAACGAGCGTAAGCCCAAGGGCAATTAATGCATAAGCACCGCCCTTATCAAGCCCGTTCAGAATTTGCAGAAGTATCGCATCCACTTCCAGTTACCACCTTAATAGAATTTTATCGGTAATATGCCTGTTCGCCTGAGCAGCATATTAAAATTTATACTGACATAATGAGCGCTACAGCAGTAAATGATTAACCCCGTCGAATGACGGGGCCAATCTTCAAGAAGATAACGCGATTATGCGCAATTTCCTAGTTCACCACCCAACAATGATGGATCGTACTCAACCTGCGAACGTGGAACTTCCTGAACTACTTCAAGTAAGTCAAACTGACTCGAAGGATTTTCATTACCACGCACAACCAATACATCTTTAAAACACTGATGATCAGATGCACGGTACTCAGTAGCGCCATTACCCATACCGTCAAACTTGAAGCCTTCAAGCGCAGTGATAACTTCGCAAGGATTGAAGGTTCCTGCCATTTCGCACGCGTTAGCATACAAAATTGCCTGACAATATGTTGTGTGAGCTGCCTGTGAAGGTGGAAAACCGTATTCTGCACCAAATGACTTAACAAATGCCGCTGAACCTTCGTCAGTTAAAGACCAGTTCCAGTTAGTGGAACCGAAAATACCTTTAATGTTTTCTCCTGCACCCTGCGCCATTAAACGAGAGAAAAGCGGAACAACAATTTGAAAGTCCTTACCACCCACGTTCTTGTCACGTAATCCAAACTGTACCGCTTGAGTCAGGGAGTTAACCATGTCTTTGCCGTAGTGATTTAGAACAAGCACGTCAGCACCAGAATTCAGCACTGGAGTAATGTATTGAGAGAAATCACCCGCACCCAATGGTGTACGCACAGCTGCTGTAGTATTCCAACCAAGTGCTTCAGTATATTTCTTAATTGACCCTTCTTGACTCCAGCCCCAAGTGTAATCGGCTGTAAGATGGTAAGCATTTCGATCTTTACCAAAATTAGATTCAAGCACAGGGCCCAGAGAAGCGCCTGTCATTTCAGTGTTAAAGAAGTGACGAAAGCCATATTTTCGCTTGTCCTTACCCGTTGTATCGTTCGAGTGAGTCAGGCCAGCCATGAAAATAACGCCAGCTTCCTGGCATAAAGACTGAACCGCAATAGCCACACCAGAAGATGATCCACCGGTGATCATAATTGCGCCATCTTTTTCAATCATGCGTTTCGCTGAAGCTCGAGCCGCATCTGATTTAGTTTGGGTATCGCCAGTTACAAACTTAACTTCTTTACCAAGAACACCGTTACCTTTCAAAGAAAGCGGCTTCATAGTATTTAGCATTCCGCCGTCACCTTCACCATTAAGATGCTTGACCGCTAGCGTATACGCACGAAGCTCATCGGCACCTTCGTCAGCATAGGCTCCAGATTGAGGCACGTTAAAACCGAAAGTAACAGAAGATCCATTACCGGGATTGTTAGTGAAGTCCTGTGCCCAAGCATCACGAACGAAAAATGACGGTGCTACACCAGCAGCACCCAATGCCGCACTGGAACGCAGCAGACCGCGACGGGTAAATGTTGATTGACTCATGATTTATAAATCCTCCAAAGTGTGGAAACTAATCATATTGATGGTTATTCAGCACTGGAGAATTATCTATACAGAATAAATTCACCACTGCAACAGTCGGAAAACGACACATGAATATTAGCGTCACTTTGTTAACAAACACAATAACTGATTGTATTTACTATACTTATTTAGTAAATTTACAACCCAATACCGAATAACGTTTGTAAATAATTTACAAACAACTATCGCTGAATCTATATGTCTATTGCCGCTATCGGGTATAAAATTCGTGAACAACGGAAGAAACTTGGCCTTACACAAGCAAAAGTAGCTCAACAATTAGGCATTTCGGCTCCGTATCTCAATCTAATTGAGTCGAATAAGCGAACTGTCGGCGGAAGTCTGATTGTACGCCTAGCAGAATTGCTGCATTTGGAGGTTGATGAACTTAGCGGCGTAGCGGAGCAACGCTTACTCGACGATTTACGTGAGTTACCCGCGGATCAAATGTTTCAGCATATTCCACTTGAAACCAATTTTGCCGACGAAATTGTTGCCCGTAACCCGAATTGGGCGCGCACACTGCTAACTCTATATCGTGCGTATCTTGATAATAATCAGGCGTTACGAATGTTTGGTGACCGAATGAGTCTCGACCCTCAATTGCAATCCTCAGTTCATGATATGCTGACCCACATTACATCTATACGATCCAGCGCGGAAATTCTCAATGAAATGGAACACATAGATAAAGCACAACAAGATCGCTTTCACCAAGTTATCCACTCTGAAAGCACTGAATTGAGTAAAGTTGCAGAAAACTTAGTTAATCTTTTTGGACATCAAAGCGCGAAAAACCCATCGTTAGCACCTACAGAAGAATTGGATGACTTTCTAATCGGGCATCGAAACTACTTTCCACAGCTCGAATCAATTGCCTGGGAGATACGCGAAAGTATAGAGAAGAGTTCGTATCTTACATTTGAGGAAGGAATATCATCCCGGCTGGAACATCAACATAGAATTAGAATTGAAACTATTTCGCCAAACGCCCCGGGAAATGACACATTTACCAATCAAACATTTTTCGATCCTGATACTCGACAACTTCGTTTTTTAGCCCACGCTCCAAACACGACGCGCCGATTTCAGATGGTGCGGCTAATTGCCTCCCTCGAGCAACGGGATACACTTAATGAGCTGGTTAATGATGCACGTCTAACATCTCCCGCGGCGCGACAAAGAGCTTTTCTAGCGCTTAGTGCGTATACGGCCGGCGCAATTTTATTCCCATACAATCAATTTTTAGACGCTGCTAATGCATGCCGTTATGATATCGAAATATTGCGACAACAATTTGACGGGAGTTATGAGCAGATTTGCCACCGTTTGATAACACTTAAAAACCCAGAAGCTGAAGGAATCCCTTTCGCTTTTTTGCGTGTTGATCCAGCAGGATACGTTTCAAAACGTTTTCCCCTATACGGCTTCCCCATTCCGCGATACGGACACGCCTGTCCACTATGGGCGGTATTTTCTGCATTCCAGGCACCGGGCAGAATATTTCGGCAAATATCTGAATTTCCTGACGGACATCGTTTTTTAACCATAGCCAGCACCGTTACCAAACGTGCGGCCACATTTCGGGATCAACCTGTGCTATACGGAATTATGCTGTCCTGCGACATCCTGCATGCAGATCGCACCATATACACAGAAGGTATTGATTTTACAGATAAAACCGGATCACAAAAGGTTGGTCCTAGTTGCCGATTATGTACACGACCCAATTGTCAACAACGACAAGAGCCACCACTCGTTGCTTTGCACTAACGTCCACACGCTTGTGATTAAACGATTAAGGTTCTCCACTAGCCACGCCTACTTCTAGCACAACCCATAAATCTGTTACATTTCCTACTTATATAAATATAAATTAACATATCACTACCGAGGAGAACTTTTGACCAAACATATCTTAATTGCTGAAGATGAACCGTATATAGTTGAGTCGCTCGGATTTGTCTTAACTCATGCCGGATACACCGTTAGCGCAGTGCGGGATGGCCAAGCGGTCTTTAGTGCCGTATCTGAACAGCTACCGGCACTGCTCATTCTTGATTTAATGCTGCCAAATAAAAATGGATTTGAAGTTCTTAAACAACTGCGCAGTGACTCACGGCTGAAATACATTCCAGTGATGATGCTCACCGCCAAAGGACAAGAACAAGATAAAAATACAGCTGAACAATTAGGTGTTGACGCGTTTATGACTAAACCGTTTTCAAACCGCGAAGTGGTAGATTGTGTGCACGCATTAGTCAGCCTGGATAGTTCTTAAGTGGTTGCCGAAACGTCAGGCCGAGCCGGACTACTATTATGCATGGGCGCGCTTTGCCTACTGCCACCCATCGCATTGGTTTTTGATAAACCAATAAACGTGTTTGGCATTCCGCTAGTTGTGCTTTATGTATTTGGTACCTGGTTAACATTAATCGTTCTAGCTAAAGTTCTATCAGACCGGTTTCAGGATTCAGACCCGCCCCAGGCACAATGAGGAGAGCATCATGCTGAGTACTAATTTTGTGCTACTCACAGCTTTAGCCTACGTAATTGTTCTTTTTCTGCTGGCCTTTATTAGCGATAGTATGTCGCGCCGAGGTAAAGATACCTTGCTGCGTTCGCCTCTCATATACACCCTGTCTATTTCGGTGTACTGCACATCCTGGACCTTTTACGGCGCTGTTGGATCGGCGGCACGCAATGGTTTGGAGTTTGCAACAATTTATCTAGGACCAACACTGGTATTCATTGGCTGGTGGTTTCTATTAAGAAAGCTGGTTCGGATTGGGCACGAACACCGGATAACATCGATTGCAGATCTTATTTCTTCCCGATTCGGCAAAAGTACAACCCTTGCTGTGCTTGTAACGTGTATCGCCGTAATCGGCACCACGCCCTATATTGCCCTACAATTAAAGGCCGTTACTACAAGCTTCGAGGTGGTTAGTAACGCTACTCAAACGGGCATTCTGGGCGTTACTTTAGGCGAAGATACACGAGCAGGATTCTGGGTCGCTGTAGCCATGGCCGTATTTACAATATTATTCGGCACTCGCAACTTGGACGCTAACGAACATAATCCAGGTGTGGTCGCCGCCATTGCATTTGAGGCACTGGTAAAATTACTAGCCATTATCTCAGTTGGGTTATTTGTGGTATTTGGAATCGCTGGTGGAATTGATCAGGTATTCGAATACGTCCCGGCTGAGACCCTTTTGCAACATAGTGATAATTTTGGCACTCGCTGGATCAACTTATTATTCCTCTCCGGCATCGCTATAATCTGCCTACCACGACAGTTTCAGATCACGGTTGTGGAAAACTCAAATGAAAAACACCTACGAACAGCATCCTGGGCATTCCCCTTATATTTATTTTTAATGAGCTTGTTTGTGTTACCCATTGCAATTGTGGGTCTTGCAGTGCTTCCCGCGGGTTCAAATCCCGACATGTTTGTTCTGACTTTACCCATGTGGGCAGATCAAGAGGCTCTTGCGCTGCTTGCATTTATTGGTGGCTTCTCATCCGCGACCTCTATGGTAATTGTTGCGAGCATCGCCCTTTCAGTTATGATTTCCAATCACATCGTTGTGCCGCTTGCACTTCGATTGCCTTGGGTGCAACTCGACGAAAGCGGTGACATCAAACAACTTCTGCTGATTAGTCGTCGTATATCGATCGGCCTCATATTACTATTTGGCTATCTATACTTCAGCTTTAGCGCCCGCTCTGATGCCCTAGCTTCCATCGGACTCATCGCGTTTGTCGGCGTAGCACAATTTTCACCAGCGTTGATTGGTGGAATATTCTGGCGTAACGCCACAGCACGGGGCGCGGTTGCCGGACTTTCTGTAGGCTTTATTTTATGGATGTATACGCTTTTTCTGCCGAGTCTTGCGATTGACGGCGGCTATCTATCATCGTTCGTTGCAAATGGTCCATGGGGTCTAAAATGGCTTCGACCACAGGCTCTATTTGGCTTGGAAGGGCTCGACCCGCTCACCCATGCCACTTTTTGGTGTCTGGAGCTGAATACCATTGTATTTGTTGTTGTATCAATGTGGACTAAACAAAGCCCACTTGAGAAATTACAAAGTGCGCTTTTCGTTGATGTCTTTCGAAACAAGCGACACAGTGGAGCGCAAATTCTGCAGCGTAGAGCGGCGACCAAAGATCTGTTTCGTCTCACTCAACGAATTTTGGGCCCAAAAGAGACTCACAAATTATTTGCCGAACTTACTGGTGGAACAATCGCACTCAATGATCTTCCTCCACCCGACCCGAGATTTATCGATCATGTAGAACGTCGTCTAACAGGCAATATCGGTGCGGCTACAGCACGTGCACTGGTCTCCCAAGTTGCCACTGGTGAATCTATTAGCCTGGATGAAATAATCAGCCTTGTCGATGAAACCCAGCAGGTAGTTGAATATAGTCAGCGTCTTGAGCAACAATCAAATCAGCTCAAGTTGACGGCTGAAAAACTTCGAAAAGCAAATCTCAAACTGCAGGAACTGGATAGTCAGAAAGATGAATTTTTGAGTCAAGTAAGCCACGAAGTTCGCACGCCAATGACATCCATTCGCTCGTTTGCTGAAATTCTGCAAAATACTGACGAACTTAGTCCGGAACAGCAACAACGATTCGTGAAAATTATTCACGAAGAAAGCTTACGCCTAACTCGACTACTCGACGAAATACTCGAAATATCCCGATTAGAGCAAAGTCAGTTAGGTATAAACCTACAAAAAATTGATCCTGAACCCGTAATAGACCGTGCGATTGATTCCTGCCGTGGACTCGCGCAAACCAGTAACGTCGATTTAACCTCAGGTCACCGTGAACAATCCCTGTTCGTACAAAGCGATGGTGATCGTTTACATCAAGTAATCATTAATCTCATAACCAACGCTGTTAAATATAACACCAGCAACGACCCAGTCGTACGTATAGAGAGTTTTATCCGAGATGAACATTTTGAAATTCTGATATCAGACAACGGACCGGGAATATCAGATGCCGATCGTGTTTTCGATAACTTTAGTC
>Ga0213861_10001109_pt1 | contig 23981 bp, 24 predicted proteins | sample PICome_4_FD_160110 | JGI IMG/M metagenome (GOLD analysis project Ga0213861, IMG submission 160110) | Coastal seawater microbial communities near Pivers Island, North Carolina, United States - PICO131 | ecosystem: Environmental > Aquatic > Marine > Coastal | place: USA: North Carolina... | reverse complement strand
CACACGTGCAATTGGTTATGCTTTCGGCAACGATCGCTACTCCTGAGAAATTCGCAGGATGGATTGAGTCACTTCATCCTGAGGTCGGAAAGAAAGTTTTGCTATGTGATACCTCGTTGCGTGCTGTTCCGCTTTCGCATTACACGTGGTTGACTGCAATTGATTCAGCATTTCATTCTAAAAATAGGAAGGCAGTCGATAATATGGAAAAAGTGTGCAATAAAATGACGCTCCTATACAATGAGAAAGATGGATTTCAAGAGCGCGCTTTCAAAGATGTAAGCGATGCTCGTTATCACTTGCAATCCAATCATCACATAAAGCGTCAGCACGTGTTGAACCAGGTGGTGGGACACCTTAAACGCAATGAGATGCTTCCTGCAATTTGTTTTGTATACTCGCGTAAGAATGTGGAGCGATTTGCGAAGGAATTGACACATTCTCTCAACGATTCGATAAAGATGAATCAAGTTGCAAAGGAATGTCGGGCAGTTCTTTCGCGTTTCCCCAATGCGAAGGAATATATGGCACTTCCAGAATACAGTATCATTGTTTCACTTTTGGAAAAGGGTATTGGTATTCATCATTCTGGTCTCTTGCCTGTGTTTCGGGAAATGATTGAGTTGCTCTTTTCAAAGGGATACGTTCAAATGCTCTTCGCAACAGAGACGTTTGCGGTTGGTTTGAATATGCCAACCAAGACAGTGCTTTTCACATCACTTAAGAAGTTTGATGGCAGTGAACATCGGTTTTTGCTTCCTCACGAATATACCCAGCAAGCAGGGCGTGCTGGACGTCGTGGATATGATACAGTAGGACATGTTATTCATCTTAGTAATTTGTTTGAAATGCCTACTGCTACAGAGTACAAGGTTATGCTTGGAAATGTGCCACAGAAGATTGTCTCAAAGTTGAAGATTTCCTATTCAATGATTTTGAACTGCGATGACCCAGAAGATTTTGTTAAAAACAGTGCAGTTCAACACGATATTGAGAAAGAAGTAACGTATTATCGGGAGCAAAAAGAAAAACTTGTTGAACGTGTGGATACATTGGAGAAGCATTTTGCAGAAAGTTCTAGAACGAGTAAGGAAGACCTGCTAAGAATTATGGATTTGGAGGATACAATGTCCATGTACCGCAATAAACAACGTAAGGCAAAAGAGCGTGAACTCAGTTCGCTATATCATGAAAATAAGTTTGCCAAACAGGACCTGAAACAAATGATTGAATTGCATTCTATTCAAAAAGAACAAAACGAATTGGAAGGGTATATGGAAAATACCGAAAACTACGTGAAGAATCAGATGGAAGCAATTCGCGATATTTTGCAAGCAAATCATTTTGTAGAGCAGCGAGCAGAAATTGCGCGTAATATCAAGGAAGCACATCCACTGATGATGACCGATGTCTTTGAAAAATTTGGACATCTAGATGCACATGAATTGGTGGCATTCTTCTCGTGTTTCACCAATGTAAATGTTGGCGATGATGTTAAAAATTCTGTACCCAAATGTGAAGCAGTAAGGGCACTACAATTGATAGAAATGGCAAAAATGCAACTTGACCATTACTATAATGAAGAAATTAGAACAAATATCTTTAGTGGTGCGTGCTATGATATTCATTTTGACATCGCAGACGAATGTCTCAGGTGGAGCGACTGTAAAACCGAGACAGAATGCCAAGACTTCCTATCAACACTGCAAAATGAGAAGGGGATTTTCATTGGCGAATTTGTAAAGGCAATCCTGAAAATTAATGCAATGGCAAAAGAAATGATTAAGGTTTGTGAAATAATGGGAATTACAGACGTCCACCATACACTGTCTCAAATAGGTGAATTGACATTGAAATCTGTTTGCACCACTCAATCGTTGTATGTTTAAATAAAATTATAATTAAATTATAGAATGACTAAATATAAAAAAGGTCCAAGGTATATTACTTTTTTATCTGAACAACATTCAAATGGTGGTATTGGACATTGTTTAAATGATTACATATCATGTGTCATTATTTCAGAAATATTTCCAGATACCGTATTTGTGAATAATAAATTCCATATCCAACCAAATATTGGTAGAAATATGCTAGTTAGGCCTGAAACGACGGATTGGTTTAATTTTTTAAACTTAAGCATGTTATCATCATTAAATTTAGATTCTTTAAAAAAAAAATTAGAATTTAATAAAATTAATGTTAAAAAAACAACAGGTGCCCGAAAGAATAATAGATATCAAAATATAGATTTAGAATATCTGAAAAAAAATCTGCAAAGTAATAAATTAAATTATTTAACAAACAATAACCGAATTTACTTATTTGATTTATATTACTATGAAAAATTAAATATTGTACCACAAAATAGTACGCTTAATATCGTGAATAAATTAAAACAAAATTTTTATACTACTAATAAAAAAATGAAAAAACAAAAAAAAATAATTAATGTATATTTAAGGAGAGGCGATTTTCAACCATCGTCTTTTTTAGAAGAATTTACATTAAAAACACTTAATCTTTTATATGAACATATTAACGAAAAAGATAAATATACTATAAATATTATATCGGCAGGTCAAAAAAATGAAATGGATAAGATAAGAGAAGAATATAATAATTTTAATCCCAACTTTTTATTTAATCAAAATGAGAAGGAAGTATTTTATTTAATGACTCAATCTGATATTTTATTATTTTATAATTCTACTTTTTCATTTACAGCGTCATTACTGTGTGATGGAAAAATCATAAAAAAAAAAGATGATGACTACCTTAGTAAAATGGTAAAATTTAATGATATGAGGTTTCTAAATAATTATATTATAACAGACAATTTTACTAAAGAAGATATATGTAAGTTGGATTTAAAATAAGATTACAGTCATGAATATTTATATTATTATAATTTAATATATGTATTCATTTAAAAAAAATTCAGATTTACGGGGAGAGTTGGTAGCTATTGATGCAGAGTTTGATTTGCCATTTGATATTAAACGCATTTTCTACATAAGTAAATTAGATAAATTAGAACGTGGATTTCATGCTCATCGTAAATGTGTGCAAGTATTAGTTCCTATCCAAGGCAGTTTTACATTAAAATTATTTGATGGGGAAAAAAATACCGATTACTATCTAGACAAATCTAATGAGGGGGTATTAATACCATTATATCATTGGTTGTCTATGTCAAACTTTAGCGATGATTGTATCATTATGGTTATTTGTTCCTATAAATACGATGAAAGCGAATATATCAGGGATTACGATGTTTTTTTAAAAGAAGTAGCAGAGAGAAAGGAACAAGAACAAAGAGTAAATATTCAAAATTTTTCACTTGGGGAACAAACTCAGCAAATAAAACGAAAGGTGATGAATAAAATAGAAGAAATGGTAGATAATACAGCGTTTGTTATGGGTAAAGATGTATTAGAATTTGAAGAAAAATTTAAAAAGTACAATAATTCTACTTATTGCGTATCAGTCAGTAATGGTTGTGCTGCTTTAAAGATGGCAATAAATGCATTGCAATTAGCAAATCCTAAAGTTATTACACAAGCAAATACTTATGTTGCGGTACCACTAGCATGTGAAGAGACAAATACCCCTTACGATATTGTGGATATTGACGATAATTTATTATTAGATTTGGATAAATTGGAAAAATATTTAATTGCAAATAGTAATTCAGATTTTGACTTTATCGTAATGGTTGTTCATCTATATGGAAACTGTGTTGATTTTGATAGATTATTTGCATTGAGAAACAAATATGAATTTAAGATTATTGAAGATGCTGCACAAGCCCATGGTGCTTCATATAAAAATAGCAAATTAGGTTCTCTTGGAGATATTGGTTGTTTTTCTTTTTATCCAAGTAAAAATCTGGGTGCATTTGGGGAAGGTGGTGCTATAATAACAAATAACGAGAAGTATGCAGAATATTGCAAATATTACCGAAATTATGGTTCAGTAGAGAAATATAAATGGGAAATTGTAGGCGCAAATGAACGCATGGATAATATCCAAGGAGGTATTCTTTCACTTAAATTAGACCATCTTGATGAATGGAATGCAAAACGCACGAAACTTGCTGAACTTTATAAAAATAACATTGCAATAAATGAAAATATTTCATTTATAAAAACTGAAAATAAAAGCAATTACCATTTATTTGTCATTAAAGTTAAAAAGCGTGTTTGGTTAATGAAATTTTTACAAGACAATGGTATAAAATGCGCTATTCATTATCCAACACCTTTTTACGAGACTGAAGCATACAAACATATAAAGGTTTCAAATTGTGATACTATGGATAAATATAAGAATAATTTATTATCATTGCCCATGTATCCCGAATTATCTCAAGAAGAAGTATTGTATGTTTGTACAAAAATAAACGTTTTTTATAAACTTTAAAACAAACCTATTTCTTTGAGTTCAAGATATTTTTTTTCAGACGTAAGATTTTCTTTTGCATAATCTTGTCCTGCCTTGCGAATTTCATGTATTCGCGGATTTTCAAGAATGGAGTCAATTTGCTCTTGAATATTTTCTTTATCAAAATTAATTGTTAAATAGTGTTTTCCTTTTATAAGACCAAGAACATCTTTTAAGTAAGGCACCTCAATCTCTGGCTGTATAAGCAATGCACCAGAGGCAAGAATTTCGAATGTTTTCAATAAAATTAAGTGAGTATTTTCGATGTTTCCACTAGATTTATTGTAAACGTAAACAGAAGACGCAAAGCAAGCAATATACTGATTTAATAACTCATTGTATAAAGTATTATGTGTTTTTGTATGACTATCACCATTTTTTATCTGCGGTGTTTCAACATTAGAAAATTTTGCTATGGACCACCTCTCAGGGTATTGCTGGTGTGAAGATGCGCCCGAAAGTAGAATTTTTTTACATGGTGAAGAATTGAATCTTATGAAGGAAGATTTATAGCAAGACCAGAAGTTATTGCAAATTACATTTCCTTTAAATTTTGTATAATTAAATTTATGAAACGAAGATAATGAATCAAGTGATGGTGCAAGGGTAACAACTTTGTATGTTTTTGTTTTAAAAACCTTATCTAGTAGGAGTTTTCCATACCTATGTTTTGATGCACGTTCACCATTGTAATACCAAAAGTCTACTGTAAAAAATAAAACACGAGCAAATAGTTTTTCGCTTAACGAATGTAGATAAGATATAATTGTATTTTCAAATTCACGTTTTGGATTTCCGTCTTGATTATATATAACAAGACGTGTTTTACGTGAGTTATTTTTCTTTATAAAATCTACTGCTTGCTTTCCATTCAAACTTAATAATTTATAACCTGCATGTTTAGTTAAATATTCAGTGATTAAGTCATGGGATTTGATATTAAAAATATCCGGTGAGGTGATTATTATTTTTTTTTTCATTTATGTTTATATAATTTGATATTATAATCTATGGAGTTCACAATAATATAATCTTCGGTTTCTTCCAGGATTTTTTTTGGTAAATCTATACTTTTGTCTCCGAGTAATTCTGCTCGTACAATCTTACTTTCGTTAAAATAGGGAAGTTGATAATGTACAAAGGAATATGCATGAATCTGATTTTTAATTTCATTTGCGGTTTTCCAATAATTCACCTTTAAATTTTTAAAATCAATGGTTTTCTTTGAATAATAGGATGCATTCTCAACGGGTTGACTAAAAGAATCAAATGTACCTTTTACAAGAGAGTCAAAGTTTTTCCGAATCAATTCATATCCATGTTTATTATATTTTAAGTATACATCCAATGCAGTATCCGTCGTAAGAATAGGAAATACAGTCTGGTCAATTATATCTCCGGTATCAACACCTTTATCAATCTTGTGTAAAGTGACTCCTGTTTCCTTTTTACCGTGTAAAATAGGTAAGCATGACGTATACATTCCTTTATATTCAGGTAATTTTGAAAAATGAATGTTAATAAGTCGGTCAGTATTGAACAAATGAGGTTTTATAATTTTATCAAATTCACATGAGAGAAAGAGACAATCGTTTATGTCATAAACATCTTCCAAAGAAATAATAGGAATATTCTCTTGCTGTGCTAACTTTTGAATTGAAGGTTGCCACCCATCAACACCATTCTCAGTTTGATTAAGCACAACATAAATTTGATACTCTTTGTAATTTTCAATAACATATTTTAGCATATTGCATCCTATTTCATTTTTACCAGCAATAATAATTGACATAATATAAAATTATAAATAATTATGATTTTATATTTTTTAAACAAGAGATTTTAATCCTTCCTCAAAACTATATTTTATAGACCATCCTAATGCTTTTAATTTTTCATTACTAATGTAATACCGTTGGTCATTAAATAGACGGTCTTCGATATATTCAATCCATTGTTCGTAATCAGTTGTTCCTTGAATCATTTCAATTAGAAGTTTGGCTACTTCCATTACTGAATACTCCATGCCTTCATCACATCCAATATTATAAATTTCACCTATAGCACCTTTTTCTAATATTGCTTCAAAAGCAGTTGCTGTATCATATGCATGCAAAAATGCACGAACTGCTGTCCCTTCACCCTGAATTGTTACCTTTTTTCCTGATTTAAGTTGTTGAATAAATCGTGGCACCAACTTTTCTGGATATTGGTTTGGTCCAAAAACATTATTTCCACGACTAATAATGATAGGCATCTTATACGAATGATTATAAGATTGTGCAATTAATTCAGCACCTGCTTTAGTAGCAGCATATGGGTTGGTTGGACAAAGAATACTCTGCTCTGTTTTGCAATTTTCATCTACTTGGTTCATCGATTCGCCATAAACTTCATCGGTGGAAACGTGAATAAAGCGTTCTATTTTTCCGTATTTTCGCGCACATTCAAGTAAAATATGAGTACCTAAGATGTTGTCTTTAGTAAATTGCAACGAGTCATCAAATGAAAGTTGAACGTGAGATTGTGCAGCAAAATGAATGACCATGTCTATTTTGTAGGTTTCTAAAACAAATTTTACCAAGTCTTCAGAGCAAAGATTTCCTTCAACAAGTGTATAATTAGGAGATTCTCTAACATATTGATTTATGTTATTTTTATCAGCAGCATAATACATTGCATCATAATTAATAATATTGTATTTATTTTTAGTTGCAATATAATTAATAAAATTGGACCCAATAAATCCACAACCTCCCGTTACCAGCAAATTTTTCATTCTTTATGCATATATAAAGAAAAAGAATAAATAGTTTAACCGTATACTATAATCTATAATTTTTGTAATTGTTAATGTAATTCTCCATATTTACTTTCTTGTATACTATATTTTCATATAAAAAACTTTAAAAGCGAATAATTATTAAATTATATTATTAAATATTATTCCAAATGAATGAGTTTACCTTCTTTTATTAACTTTTTACACCCTTGAAACTTTAAAATGGGACAAAAATATAAAATTTAATAGTATATAGTTATGTCTAAACATAAAAGTGAAGATTATAAAATTAGTGCTGTTAATTATTATTTAGATAATGATGTAAATATGGATTATGTATGTAATATTTTTAATTGTAAGAAACAATCTTTATCAAGATGGGTTCAAAGATATAATAATGATAAATCTATCAAACGATATAATAGAAAACCAATGCAATTGAAATGTGGTTCTGTTATTAGAGAGGATGTGATACAAGATAATACTTATTATTAAATTTTTTAGTATATAAAACCTCTTTATTTAATGGAATTTTTATTTTTAGTTTATCATCCAACTTACTAGAATGTAACTCATTTTTTTTTAAGAAAGTTTTAGATGTACTTGTTAATTTATCGCCTGATAATTTCCAATGAGATTTAAGTGCTAACCATTCATTTTCGTGTAATTTGGTGTTATTCATTTTTCTATATAAAAATTTTGTATAAGGTTTTATACCATTTTTATCCATAAAGAATTTTTCTTGAATATAATTAATATCATAAGATATATTAACATCTTTAATAATACTATATGTATTTTCAGGTATTTTTTTATAATTTGAACAATCGATATAATTTATATCAACTCTTTTAACAGATTTAAAATAATCATAATATTTTGTATCATCTCCATTAATTTTATTATTAAATTTTACCCATTTATTAGGTATATTATATGCATCGCTTACTATAAGTCCGTGTAAAGATGAAGAAATAGTTTTTTCACAACTTAAAATATCATTAATAACTAATTCTATGTCTTTGTTAATTAATTTTATTACTTTTATACCTTTTAATCCGTTATACATTTTTGATACAACATCATAGTGAATATAATGAGGTATAATCCCAAGTGTATATTTTTTTTCTACAACTGGATTATAATATAATGGTAATAATAGTCCAGGGTCTCCATATATTGGAGGACAGTAACATCCAATTTTCAATAATCTTTTTCTAGTTAATGGTCCTCTAACAGATTTTATAATACCTTTATTAATATTTTGGTCTATATCTCTTATACCTGAACCCCATACAATAGTATCTTTATTACATAACCTCATTATAGAACCGCAACTAATAATTTTTGGGTTTTTATTTGAAAAATCAAATTCAAAAGTATCTTTATCACAAAATTTATTTAAAAAATATGGTGTAAATAAATCGCCAAAATTATTATCAGCACTAAAATAGTAAAATGGTATTTTTACATTATTTATGTTAATATATATTTCTGGTAAATATTCTTTTATAAATTCAATTGTAAAGTTGTTATAAATATATTCTATTATATTATCATAAAAGTATCTTTGAATATTAGTTAGTAAATCAGGATTTTTTACTTCCCAATATTTTGGTTGTGGTCCTCCAAAATGAAATAATGAAATATCATTATAATTTGAATTATTAAAATTATTTGAATATATTATATGAAATTCTGGTTTTAATAAATAAATATGTGATGGATTTAATAATTGATACATTACCATTAAACTATCATCACCACATCTAGGTTTTTTAATTCTTAATGATGTTTGATAATATTCAACTATTTTTTCATAAAAATTAATTTTTTGTAATTCTTTTATATTATATATTTTTCCCCCTCCGCATATTCTATGTTGATTTATATCACCCTTGCCATAGACTTTTTGTATTTCTTTATAATCATTCATTATTGATGAAAATTTTTTGATAGTATTGGATTTTGTGTAACTTCCTCCTATAAATTTAATCAAATTGAAATCAATATCTATATTTTTATTAGTGTAAATATCTGGTTCTATTTGTATTATAAAATCATATTCTGGAAACATTTTATAAGCATAAAAATGATAAAAACATTCTATTGGATAATTTTTTCCGTAGGGACGTTTATCCAAATCATAAAAGTCTTTTCTTAAATCTATCTCTTTTAAAATTACATTAAATTTTTTACACAATTTTTTTGTTTCATCACTAAAAACAGTTCCTATAATTGCCTTTTTATATTCAGGATTATACTTATTAAATAGATTCAAAGCAATTATAGATTTTGGAACATAATGATTATTGCAAGTTATTATAACAATATTATTCATATATAATATATATATTATTTTAATTTTACTTGGGTATTTAAATTATTTTTGTCCCATTTTAAAGTTTCAAGGGTGTAAATAATACTTTTTCCTTTTGAAAATCATGTGAATGTAGATGGGGTTCATTCTTACTAAATATATTTTTTACATTTTTATGTTCTAAATCAAAATTTGTGATGATTACGTTTTTATGCTTTAGATGATAAAGATAATAGAGAATTGTACATAACCCTGTAGTCATCTTTTTTAATTCATTATATTTATCCGACATCTTTTTACAAAAATCTTTAGAAATATATTCATATTTTTCTTTCATCTCTTTATCCCATCTTTTACCATTTTGGTCACACATTATTAATTTTAAACTAGGAACTGACTTTTTATTTTCAGTATAAAAATGAAGTTTTTTGGATTGTTAATTACTTGCACATCTATTTTACTACCAACTTGACTTTTATATGGGTTATTAAGGAACGAGAAGTTATTAAATCTTATCACTGTATCAAAACTGTTAATCTTCTCTCCTAACTCCAAATTTAAAAGTTCACTACTATTACCGACAATGACTATTTTTTCCATATAAATTTTTAAATATATAAAAAAATTAAAAATCATAAATATTACCCTCTAATTGGTAATTAATGAAAGGATTTATAGAAACAACATTGCAATTATATTTTTTCTTTAAAAGATGCTTTAATGTTAATGTATCCTTACTTATATTTTTCAACCATTCTTTGTAATCATTATCATTTTCCTGATTTAGTGTTTCTTTTGTATGATAATTATTAAAGTTTGATTTTCCATTTATAGAACCACAATCATGACCAACTAGAATAATATTTTTAGCACCCATATATGCAGCAAGGTGTATTCCGGTTGTGATCGTGGAATGACTTACAATTAATTTATTTGGATTATCAGGTAATTTACTAAGAGATAATTGATTGGAATTGTGTTCAAAAACCACTATGTTTTTTTTATCAACAAATTTATCATTTATTAAATTTTTTGGTATCTCTCGTCCAAAATTATATTTTGATATAAAATGTATAACATTGCTTTTTTTGGTATCCTTTAAAACATCGTTAATAAATTGATGTTCTTTACGTACTAAATATTTAGGCGAATAATATTTATAACTTTGATTTATACCTATAGTTATTTTATTATCAAAAAAAGATTTATCTAAAAAATCTAAACTTTTTCCTGATGCAATGATATAAATATCTGAATTTGGATGAATATTCTTAAATTTTCTCATTTTATTTTTCATAACTACTATAGTTTTTAAAAATATTAATTATTTTATCTATGTCTTTATTGTTCATATCTACAGTACAAGGTATGCATAAAATTTTATTATAAATCTCTAAAGTATTAGGTGTATTTTTGAGTGGATTATAATATTTTCTACAAAATATATCTTCATCTAAAATAGACTTTTCCATTTTTAAAGAATCTTCCGGATTATGAAATAATACACAAAAACAACTAGGCATTATTTTATCGTCATCGTGAAATGATGGGAATACTGTTAATGGTAGTTTATTTCCCGTAATCTTTTCCTTAAAATATTTATAAAGTTTTTTGTGCTTTTCTATAATAATATCAAAATTATCTAAATATTGAATTATATAAACCGCAGAAATATCTGACATCTTATTATTACTTCCTTCTCTCACCCAATAATTTTCTGTAAGGTCAATTCCAAAATTATTGAGACAACGAATATTTTTTTCGTATTTTTTGTCTACGATAATAGCACCTCCTTCTCCGAAACCTAAAGGTTTGGTATGATGAAAACTAATTGTACACCCGTTACCATAATTACAACATGATTTACCTTTATAAAATGTAAACGGTGTTCCTGCATTCTCATTAATCCAGTCATGAAGTGTTTCTTTGTATATATTTTTACCTTATGCTATAATGTATATATCTTCTCGTGTATGAATATTTTTATAATCCAATAATTTATTTGCAAACATGATAAATATTATTTAATAGTTAATTAGAAATTTAATTATTGTTTATGATCCCAACTGAAATCACTATCTAAGCATTCTTTAGAAAAAACATAATTTTCGTCTTTTTTACCAATATACATTACCTCAAGACATTTTGGGAATGTTTCACCATCTATCGTATGATCTTTACCATTTTTCCAAAATCCAGATTTATTACCACATTTTTTGTAACCACTCATTATTTTTTTCATTTTTCCTAAACGTTCAAATATATATTGTGCACCTGTATGTGAATATCTATATGTGTCATATGGACTTGCATGATATCGCCAAGAAAATGGAGCCAAAAAAATAAACCTTCCAGTATTAGTTAAATGATTAAGAATATTTTCAGTAGCATCCCATGGATTTAATATATGTTCAAATGTATCTTTAGTAAAAATAATATCAAATTCTTCATTTAAATTGAGTTTTTTTTCTGTTATATCTCCCTTTATAAAAGTAATATTATCTTCCTTATGGCTACATTTTAAATCCAATGCATAATAATCAATATCGCTTCGCTTATATAACTCTTTTCCCCATCCTTTTCCTCCACCTATGTCTAAAAGTTTTAAAGTTGATTTATTTAGTTCCCTTTTACATTCTTCTATTTGATTTATTACAACAGATACATAATCAGTTATAACATTTAAATGAGGATTACCCTTTTTAGGGGCGGATTTCTTAGGTGCTTTCTTAGCAGCTGGTTTCTTCTTAGCTGGTGCTTTAAACTTAGTTGGTAATTTCTTAACTGGTGCTTTCTTAGCAGGTTTCTTAGTTCCAAACGATGGAGCTTCTCCGCTGTCATACATAGATTTAGGCATATATAATAAGCAAATATTTTTTATTCTAACAATTTAAATTTTTCAGTCATTAACATTCCAAAGATATTGTTTACGTGAAAATTCCACAATTATTGGTTTTTTAATATTTTATTTTGCAATATACTAATGATTTTATTAAAAATTTCATTAGACTCCGTTAAGTTATTTACATCAATAAAATCAGTATTTCCTATATCATCACAATAATTTCGTATTTTTGGATGTGTCACTAGACTTAATATTTTAATACCACACCCATCACTTATCATTTGACTATGTCCTGCACTGCATAAGATAGTATGAATTTTTGAATAATTTTCTTTTATCTTATTTTCATTTCCGGATGAATTATCCAAATAAGGGATTTTAATTCCTTTTTTACGCAAATAATCGTAAAATTTTTTACTTCCGTCATGAGATAAGTAAGCAATTTTTTTTTTATTTTTAATACAATACTTAACTACCTTTTCTAACTCACTATAATATTTTATTTTACCTATTTTGTAATACCGTCTCCATTCTCTATCATCCTTTATTTCAATTGCAATATATTTATCTTTATTTTTTCTGGGTATTTTATCTTTCCAATACTTATCAACATACCATATTGTAGCACATTTTTCATAAGAAATGTGACTTCTATACTCTTCTCCAATAATAGAAATTAGTTTTTCACAGTCATCATTATGCCGCAATGTAAACCGTTCTGCTTTTTTAATTAATGCGGTAATTGAATTTTTAAAGATTGGTAGTAAACTTTCATTTGTAATATCATTTTCCCGATTAGGCATCGTTATTGTTTGATTGAAAAATAAATTATAACCAATTGAAATCACATAAATTGGTTTTGTTATTTTATTTAAGTTATTATTGTCAATATTCCATTGCCACGCAGAATTGATATTACTACTTGTATCGGGTAATATTAATCCACCTCCTCCAACAAGTATATAATCGAAATTATTAAGATTATCTATATTTTTACTATTAAACAAAGTTGAATCTCTACAGTTAAAGTTTGAATATGTTACATTGTCATTTTTAATGACTACTTCTTTAAAATATTTTTTAAAAGCAACTCCAATTAAAAAATCACCACTGTTTCTTTTAGCATCACATGCATAAATATGTGCCACCTTAAGCATTTTTTAAATAATGAATCATTAAAAAAGACAAATTTTAACCGAATTATATATAATTGTTAATTTCACTTTTTGTAAATATATTTTTAAGAATAACAAAACCGTCTTTTTATATTTTACTTATTATACTCCTTAGTTATGTAATAGAAAATAAAGTTAATCATAGATTTGTCTTTTATATCATGTTGCTCATATAGACTTCCTTCTCCATTAATAAAAATATAATCTATATTATTATTTTTTATATAAGTTATGAATTTATTCAATTTAATCTGATTCCTAGAATCATGCAGTGTTAAAACTTTTATTATTTTAAAGCCATATTTCGTTAATATATTTTTTGTAAAAAATGTGGTAGCATGACAACCCCAATTTAATTGAGTTGTAGTATATTAAATAAAACACATTTTAACATAAATATATATAAATTTATACTTTACATTGTTTATTTTGACGAATAACAGTCCCCTTTTCAAAGTTGTCGGTAAATATATTATTTTTTCCAAAACCAAATGAAACTAAAATTCTTTTTTGTTTCACTTGTTTTTCCATTCCTCTATGCGTTATTCTTTGGTCGAATATTATCACATCCCCTAATCCAGGTTTTAGTTGTATATTTTTTTTTGTTTCAATACTACTATTTAAATGACTACCAGGTACAATTTTTAATCCATCCTTATTATCTTGATGATTCTGTAAATAAATTAAAACTTTAAATATTTCATGTTGGTCCCCTTTATACTTTTTCCAAATATCAACTGATTCATATTTTCTATATTCATTATTCAATCTATCTTTATGCCATCCTACAATTCTATTAATTCCAATATCATTATGAGAACAAAAACGATAGTTTGTTGTCCCAAAAATATCTATAAGAGCATCTTGTATATTTTTATCGTCTTTTAATTGTGAAGTTTTACACAAGTTTTCATGTTGTATAAAATTAGGAATTGAAATTCCTCCTGAACTTTTAAATACATTATGCTTATCTATAAAACTTAATATTTCATCTCTACAGTCGTTAATTTCACTTTCTGTAAATATATTTTTAAGAATAACAAAACCGTCTTTTTGTATTTTACTTGTTATACTCATTAATTATGTAATAGAAAATAAAGTTAATAATAAAAATAATTTTATATACTTATTGAAATGAAAGTTTTAATTTACGGACATAAAGGATGGATCGGTTCTATGATGTGCAAAATATTGGAAAAAAATAATATATCTTACATCGGTTCTAAAGTAAGAGCAAATGATAAAGAGGGTGTCGAACAAGAATTACTAGAAGTAAAACCCACACATGTAATGAGTTTTATTGGTCGAACTCGTGGATCGATAGGAAATAAACAATACACAACAATTGATTATTTAGAACAAAAAGGCAAAATTAATGAAAATGTTAGAGATAATTTATTTTCTCCTATTGTCCTTGCATTACTTTGTCAAAAACACAATATTCATTTTACTTACTTAGGTACAGGTTGTATTTTTAAATATGATGAATCACATCCTAGCGGTGATGAAACCACTGGATTTGGTGAAGATTGTTTACCCAATTTCTTTGGTTCAGGATACTCAGTCGTGAAAGGATACACAGATGAATTGATGCATTTTTTTGAAGATAATGTATTAAATCTACGAATTCGCATGCCTATAACAGATAAGTTAGAACCTCGTAATTTTATCACAAAGATTACAACATATGAACACATTTGCTCTATCCCAAATGCCATGACTGTGCTAGATGATTTACTCCCAGTTGCACTGGATATGACTATAAAGGGTGTAACTGGTACAGTTAATCTTACAAATCCAGGATTAGTATCACATAATGAAATTTTACAAATGTACAAAGAAATCGTTGACAATAGTTTTACTTGGAAAAACTTTTCCCCAGAAGAGCAAGCAAAAATCTTAGCAGCAGATAGGTCAAATAATTGCTTGGATACGACAAAATTACAAGAAATGTATCCAAACGTGAAACATATTAAGGATGCTGTCCGTGAAACATTAATTAGAATTAATAGTAAGATAAATGAAAAAAACCGCATAAGAAAACATGAAAAGAGGTTGCGAAAAAAAAAATTAGAAAGAAGAAAAAACAGAAAAGAATCAAGTAAATAATATATAGTCTTAAATTAATGGTTAAATATTTACTTTTTGAATACGACCAACAGGGTCCCAATAATAATATTATTGCCTTTAAATTTGTAGTATTTTTAGCAGCAATAAGTGAACGCATTCTAGTTATTCCCAAAGCACAATCTATCTTTCATTTAGATTGGGGACCCAATAGTATAAATGAATCAAAAACAAAGTTTGGGGAAATTACCGAAACTCATTTAAATGATTTTTTATATCTGGATGTATTTTCACATTTGGTAAAAATGATATCCTTTGAAGATTTTGCAAAGAAAGAAAAAGAATCTTTAAATTTGCCTCCAGATTTTTCAAATTTCCATAGAAAATTCAGTGATTATCAAACTATGAAAATTCAAGGTTCTCGTTTTAGGAAAAAAGAACCTCAATCACGAGGTCTCTATTGGTCAAATCGTAGAAAATGGATGGAAAGCAAAGGATTGGACAATAAACTATTGCGGAAACAAGATTGGATTTATTATAGTATTTTAAATTTTAAAACGTTAAGTATTAAAAACCCATCTCTCTTTATGGAAACACTTACATCTTTAGATGACCGAGTGATGTTTTTACCAATGGATATTTATTTTGGAACTAATAAATACAAATATTTCCGAATTTTTGGATATGTGAACGGAATGAAATCAACTGTAAATCCAATCTGGAATGATATTTTAAATGTATCTTATTTCAAAAAAGATTTTTACACTATTGCAGAAAAAATATCAAAGGATTACCTAAAAAATGAGAAATATGATGCGTATCACCATCGGTTTAATGGTGGATTTGAACATAATAATATGGGAATAAGTGAATTGTTAAAACGAATTGTTAAAAAAATGAAAACTAAAATACTCTATGTATCAAGCGATAGTTATAAAAAATTTGCACAGTATAAAAAAAAACATAGTAACTCCCTTAAAATAAAATTTGTCTCAATAAATGAATTAAAATTAGAAAAATACTTACCAAATTTAAAATTCAAACCTTTTATTGAAATGTTAATGTGTGTAAATTCTCAGGTTTTTATTGGTACAAAAAATTCATCTTTTTCAGGAGAAATAATTAATATACGAACTAAAGAAAATCATCATTTTCGTGAGTTAGATAAAATAAGCAGTAATAAGAATTATGTTATATAATTTTATTTCCGTTCTATTTTACAAACATAGGTATGCATGTGTTTCGTATCGTCAGGAACATTATCAATTTTATATGTTTGTAACCCGGTTCCAATAGAATAATAATACCCATTTTTGAAAGAACAAATGGTTTGTAGCGCAAATTCTTCTACGCACCATTTCCATTTAAATAATTCATCGCGTATTACTTTTCTACTTTCCAAAAAATCGCATATTGTATCACAATTTTTAGAATCAAATAAGACTCCTTCGTGTGCTCCTGCAACAAAACGCTCCGGTCCGTTCTTCTTAATATGACGTGCTAACTTAGTCTGTAAAAAAGAGGAGAACCGTTTGCGCTTATTAGATTTTTCTATATTTTTCAATGTTTTGTAGGATTCTCGTTTAGGCAATTGTTGTAAATCAAGGACTCCAAAATTCCTGTAAAAAAAAGTACGGGAAGAGAGAACCAAAAAATAGTCAAATCCATAATTTTTGCGCGACCATTCGAGGTTACTATAAATACCTTTCAAAAGTGAACCATGATATCGTTTTTTATCAAGTGGCACAGGATTCAAAATAACATTTTCATTTTTAACAAATGCTTTTCTCTCTTCAAGTTCTTTATGAAAGGCAATACTGCAATTTAAAATTACTTTGTGCGGAATGAGTAAATGATTTTTAATATTTTCAATTTGTTTTTCTAAGAAAGAGAGATTCTCGTGCACATTAATTGAAACAATAATAGTTGATTCCATTAATGTAGTAGAATAAATTTAATGCTAAATGTAAACTATACCCATTTGTTGTTCAACCATTGATGAACATGTTTTGTTTTTCTTCGGCATAATACCATCCATAATGAACCAGCATTATTACAACAAACCATATGTTTGCAACGCGCTAAAATAAGAAATATAGCAAAACAAATTCTTATTTGTTGATAATTTTGTTCGGTAGAAACACTTTTGTGATATCCTTTATCTGTATTTATGGTCTCATTCTCTCTAAATACAATGAATTCGTATCCCTTGGTTTCGCAGTGCTTAACTGCATATTCTAAAAATCGTCCATCATCCGTTTGCAAAATAAATACAATTTCTGGACAATCTTCTTTAATATTATCCATTTTTTTTGTATATTCTCCATACGGAGCAAGTTTAGTTTCCTTGCCTTTATCAGTGCCACGGTAATAGACACCACAGTACCGTTTTTCGGTGAACTCACTAAAATCAATCCCATAATTATGCATAATTTCATTACATAATTGGATTATAGAATCAGATGGAGTAAAGAATTTATCAAGTACTCCTGGAAGACCTGACCCTTTTTTGAAATTCAAAGTTCTATATTTAATATTTTTACCCCATTTTTCCTTGATAGGTTCCTTTTTATTGAATTTTAAATTCTCAATTTCTTTTGGATTTTTGAAAAAATCAAAAGTAATATCGTGAATTCCGAATTCTGGATTGTATTTTTTAAAATGAAGAAATGTATCTATTTCTTTGGGATATTTGCCATTTTTTTCAGAATATGAAATAATTTTATAGAGTTTCTGCAAACAATTAGCAAAGAAACCTCCAGACGTTTCTATTTTTAAAACAGGCATTGCTATAGTATTTAAACATAATTTATTCAAAAACTATACATCTATCTGTTTATGGTACAAACAATTATGGTGGATATTGACGATACAATTTGCTTTCATGACACAGAGGGTAAAGGAGCAAGAGATTACAGTTTGGCAAAACCCTACCCTGAAAGAATTGCAAAAATAAATGCGTTGTTTGATGAAGGTCATACAATCATTTACTGGACTGCACGGGGAACTATGACTGGAATCAGTTGGTTTACCGTAACATTGTCTCAATTGAACCGATGGGGATGCAAATTTCATGAGTTACGAATGGGCAAACCTGCCTACGATTTATTTATAGACGATAAGAATATCAATAGTGAAATCTATTTTTCTTCCTAACTAACATCATATTGGGCAATGACCATTAAACGAGAACCAGAATTACAATGTCCACCTTTATGGAAACCATCATTACGTGTTAAGAAAATATCACCTAATGTGCTTTCAAGTTTGATTTCTAGGTCCTTGCTATAATGTTTGTAAATAAAATCATCAGAAACACGTTTTCCCTGGTAATCTTTGTAGACGAACCCTGGTGGTGTATTTTCCCTTGAACCTTTTATTATCCGTGTTGCTCCATTCTCTTCGGTTACATCACACAGTGGAATGAATAACTTAATAAAATTGTATTTTGGATTTTCAATGAAGCGTTTGGGGTCATCCATGTGCCATCCTTGTTTTTTAATCTGCTTGAATTTACCACTTTTATTTTGAGTATAAAATACATTAAGACGTTTTTTATTGAGTTTTGGTTCCCGACCAAAGTATGCAGTTAGTATTTTTTTAATTTCTGGGTTATCTACAATTTCTTTGAACTCTTTGCATTTAAATAGTTGGTCGTCCTTTTTTAATTGGTATTGGTTATCAGGAGCTTTAAGTTGAAACTCACCGTTTTTTACTTTTGCTTCAAAATTGCCCTCTGCGCCCCCATACGATTTAGCACTAAATCCACCCCACTTTGATTTATTTAGATATTCGGTCACTTTTTTCAATGCTTCCGGGTCAACATTTAATTTATAAACATAATCTTCCTTGAGTTGTCGCGCACATTCATTTATCTCTTCTGCGTTCATATATACTTTAATAAATGGAATTTAATACTAATTATGAACGCGAAGAATCAAGAAAAAAAAATCTTGTGCATTATTCCTGCACGTTCGGGATCAAAAGGTATTCCACACAAAAATATTAAAGTATTCAATGGAAGACCGTTACTTGCGTGGTGTATTACACAGGCACAAGAAAGTAAATATGCTTCCCAAATGCGAATAATTGTGTCAACTGACAGTGAAAATTACGCATTTATTGCGAGAAAATATAGGGCAGAAACACCCTTTTTACGACCTAAAGAAATCTCACAAGATTTATCCACTGATTTAGAGTGTTTTCAACACGCAATAGATTGGTTAAAGACGAATGAAAATTACTGCCCTGATATTGTTCTTCAATTACGTCCAACGCAACCATGTCGTAAGGTTGAAGATATTGACAAATGCTTAGAGTTATTTATGGAAAATTATGACAACTATGACAGTTTACGCAGTGTCGTAGAATATGAGAAATCACCTTATAAAATGTATACGGTATCAGACAGTGATCACGGTCCTCCACAATTAAATCCGCTTTATCAAGAGGTTAATGGAATGGATGAACCATATAATCAGTGTCGCCAGTTTTTACCAAAAACATATTTGCATCAAGGATATATTGATATTTTTAAAACAGAATTATTAGAACAAAATAAGATTAGTGGGTCGCGCATTTATCCGTATGTGATGGATAAAAGTGAAACAATTGATATTGATTCTTTGGAAGATTGGGCAAAGGCAGAACAACGTTTAAACATTATCTAAGATTAGTTTTTTAAATTGCAAAGCAATATTTTCGATTGATGTTCGTTCTCTTACAGAACGCATAATTTCATTTGCTTTATTCCATTCTTCTTTTTTATACGTTGAAACTACATAATCAATAGTTTTTTGCAGTCTTTCTCCAACGGTTTTTCCTTGTATAACTAAATAGTAAGGATAATCCTCTCCAAATAAATCAACCACATTGTATTCTTCTTTACTAGCAATTATTATAGAATTGAGGGAAGCAGCAACAAACGATTTAGTTCCTGGTTTACCAAATGCAATATCTGCATTACGTAAACTGCAACATGCATTAAATGTTCCAATGTCTTTTTCCTGAATAGTTCGTCCTAAATTTACAATATACGGTGAAGTTTTTACGCAACAAGCTTCTTCTTTTGTATTAGGAGTACCCAAATATCCAACTTTTAATGTTTTAAGTTTCTCATTTTCTTTTGCTTTTAAATAATGCTTTGCAATACGGGAATCCCAATTATGTGGTATCATTGTAATAATTTTTTTTTCACTATTATTATTTTCTATAACTTTTTGCATTTTAGAATTTGGACAATTTAATACATCACTCATATTATATCCCGTCAAAAACCGTTGATTTTTCCATAGAGTTGATTCTCTTGTATCTTGCAAAATATCTATAATATCCCAGATTATAAATTTATTTGTTAGATTTAAAAAATGTTTAGGTATAGGTAATAACTTTATTCGTATTATAAAAAATTTTTTATACTGAAACTTTGGAATTATAGATTCAGATGGATTAAAATAACAATATGAAAAATGTTTTTTCAATTCATGGAACAAAGGCAGTGTTCTCATTTGACAATGACTGTAATATTGATATTGGTTTGCCCCAAATATGCATACGACCACATGGGTATTTTTCATTGACTATAAAACATTCATAAAAACCTATTTTATTTTAAACTTATATATTTTGCAATATTAAATCTTTAAATTGCAATCCAACATATTCAATAGAAGTTTTTTCTTTCACACTTTGTGCTATTTGCATTGCATTATTCCAAATATCACTGTTATATGTCTGCTTTATATAATCAATTGTATTTCTAATATTTTGTAGTTCTGATTTCTCTTGGTTTTTAATATAGTATGGATATTCATCTCCATATAGGTCACGAACACCATATTCATGATAATGAGAGATTATTATTGCATTAAATGAAGCAGCTACATATGATTTTGTTGCGGGTTTTCCAAAGGAGGTTTTTTCATCTCGCAAACTGCATAGACAATTAAAAGTTCCAATATTTGTTGCATTAAACATGCGGCCTAAATAATTTATTTCATCTATTTTAGATATATAATCGTTCTCATTTTTAGATTCTCGGTCTGGTATTCCTAAGTAACCTATCTTTGGCGTTTTAAATTCTTGTATTTTTTGGTTATGTTCATCTAAGTATTTATCTATTCTTGGATCCCAGTTATGAGGAATAAATACATATTTACGTTTTAGATGATTGTTCTTTTTTTTTCGCAAAAAATTTTTCATTGCACAATTTGGACAATTTATAATATTGGAATACTGATATTTTGTTTTAAATAAATTATCTTTTAGTATGTTATTTGGTTGTGTTGTTTTTAAAGAATCAATTACATCCCATATAACTAACTTGTTTTTAATCTGTAAAAATTTCTTTGGAATTTCTTCACTTTTAATGTGTATTAAAATAAATTTTTTCTTAATATATTTACTAATAATTTTATCTCTAGGATTAAGATAACAATGATTAAAATATTTTTTCATTTCATCTAATAAAGGTAAAGTTCTCATTTTATAATGAGAGTTTTCATTACGTAAATATTTTCCAAAAAAACATATTATAAAATCATTATTCATTTACAATATCAACATATAATAAGTTATTGTTTTTTAAAATCTAAAATTACTTCTTTAAATTGCATTGCGATAAATTCAATAGAAGTTTTCTCTTTTACACTTTCAGTTATTTGTAATGCTTTATTCCAAATATCACTTTTATATGTTTTTTTTATTTTTAAAAAATTAATTGGTATTTTTTTAAATTTAATATGAATTATAATAAATGTTTGTTGGCGAAATTTGGAAATAATTTTATCATTTGGATTAAAGTAACAATGCGTAAAATAATTTTGTAATTCTTCAAATAAAGGAAGTGTTCTCATTTTATAATGAGTATACTTATTTCTATCTTCACTTCCAAAAATACAAATTACTAAATTAGTATTCATATTCTATTATAGTAAAATATTTGAGTTAAAAGAAAGTATTGTTTTTCTTCTTCTTTTATAGATTATGTATTTATTCGATGAATTAATAGACCAAAAATCATTAAAACCACATATAAATTACAATATGATGGAAAAGCAAAAAGTTATGCAATGCAAACATAAGATTACATTTTATTTTACAAAATATAATGATAATTTAATGTTTTACAACACAGCAGGTACATATGAAGGGAATCAAATGTATTGGAATTCAGAGACCGTAATATGTAACTTAAAAGAAAATGATGATAATAAAATTTCAAAACGTAAAACAGTGTTGCGTGGTAAAGATACTATTTCTCATAATTTTACTCCAATAATGAATGACCCCAATAGAAAGGGAAAATACTATGCCGTAGGAGGTTGTGGTAAAAGGGGCGAATTAGCACGCGACCCAGACCATCACTATAAAAAAGGGATTTACTTACTTGAATCTGAAGATATGTATAAATGGAAGATAGTGGATTTAATTATACACGGGGATAAATATAAAGGATGGAATCCTGTAAATAGAGAATCAATCTTTGATTCAAATATAGATTGTTTTTACTCTAAAATTTTAAAAAAGTATCTCTTATTTACTCGGTATAATTATGCGGTAGGTTCAAGAACAATGCAACTTATTACATCTCCTGATTATTATAATTGGGATGGGGGTCAAATGGTAAATATTGATACTTATAATCGATATGACAATTATTACATGTACAAAATAATGGAAATACCAAGTTTAAAGATATTTTTAATGGTTTCACCATTTTCGGTTTTACGTCCCCCACTTGATATTATTCACAGAGGCAAAGTAAAATTAGAGGATATGGATTTTATTTATGGATTTAAGTTATTAATTTCTCATGATGCCATAAATTGGAAAGATTGTGGTATGATGGCACATATTCCGCCCGCTATGAAACACGATGCTACGCCTGTGATGCAACCTACATCGTTTAGAATGGTAGGTAAATATGAAATTGAACTGGAGTTTCACGATTTATATTTTACAAAACAACAGTCAACAATTTACCGTTCCATGATTGACTTACGAAAATTTATTGGAGTTAAATTTACAGATACCACAATTTTTAATAAAAAAATCCGGTTGTCATCATCAACTATTAAAATAAATTATCATAGGTTACCAAAACAAGAAGAGTGCAATAATAATGATTTGCCTCAATTAGAACCAAAATTGGTATTTGATAAACCAGATGTAGAACCTGATGTAGAACCTGATGTAGAACCAGATGTAGATGAGAAAAAGGTTGAAGAAAAACTTCTTCATATTTATGAAAATGAAACTGAAACCTTATCATACCAGAAAGTTTCTGGTAAATACCCATCAATGATTTCTGCATATGCTCATTCGTTTCAAAAAGATAATTTAATA
>Ga0213861_10001102_pt1 | contig 24060 bp, 23 predicted proteins | sample PICome_4_FD_160110 | JGI IMG/M metagenome (GOLD analysis project Ga0213861, IMG submission 160110) | Coastal seawater microbial communities near Pivers Island, North Carolina, United States - PICO131 | ecosystem: Environmental > Aquatic > Marine > Coastal | place: USA: North Carolina... | reverse complement strand
AATATTCTACCTTCACTAAATAATTCTGGCCAATACTTACCTAAGAAATTAATTAATAAAGCTGAAATAGAATTACCGTCTACATCTGCATCAGTATATAATAATATTTTTCCATACCTTAAGTCTTTAGGTTCATGACCGATCTTTAAACCCATAGCAGCCATCATTGATTGTACCTCTTTATTCTGTACAACTTTAGATGCAGGTAATTCCCTAACATTAATAAATTTACCTCTAAGTGGAAATGCTCCTTGATATTGTGGTTCTCTATATCTTCTAAATGCAGACGATGCAGAATCACCTTCAAAAATAGCAAGTGTACATTTTTCTCTGATGCCTCTCTTCTTTGCATCAATCAATTTTAATACTTTTGTTTTATCTAAACCTTTATTTAACTTTCTTAATTTAGATCTTTCTTCCGCTTCTTTTTTTCTTTCAATCCAATCTAATACTGATTGTATAATTTCAGAATTTAAAACTTGTCTTAAAACCTTTTCACTTAATGTATGACTTGTACCAAAATCCTTTGGAGCTGTAATTAGCTTTTCTTTTGTTTGGGAAGAGAATGCTGGATTAATAACAGTACAGTTAATAAACAAATATAAATGTTGCCTTAATTCAGAAGGTTTTACATCTACTCTGTATTTTCTTTTTATTTTTTCTCTAAGATAAGATGTAATTTGCCAGTCTATATTATTAACATGTGTACCACCATCTTTTGTTTCAACAGAATTAACAAATGATATTGCTTTAAATCCTGTAGTAGAATGACCAATACCAATTTTCCAATGTTCTGATTGTTCATAAAAGACTGGAGTTACATAACGACTAGCATAATCTTTAAATGTTCTAAATGCAATTGGTTTATCATTTAGAAAAATCTTTAGAGTAGGATTACACGCAGCAATATCAATAAGCCTTTTAGTAATCATTAAATAATGATTCTTATTAATACCTTTTAATCCAAATCTTTCAAAATCTGTTAAGTAAGTTATTTGAGTATGAGCAGTTTTCTTATTAGTAATTTTTGGCTTAGTTCTATTAGCCATGTTATTACTAAATGTTTGATTAAATTGTTTTTTACCATCACATGTTTCAATTGTAAATTCTTTACTAAATATATTGGTAAGTGTACTACCTACACCATTGGTTCCTACAACAATTCTATCTTCAGTATCATCAAAATTACTTCCTGTTTTTAAATTAGAAAATATCATTTCAGGTACCCACTCATCATACTCTTTATGAATCTTTACAGGTATTCCACCATTATCCCATATAGATATTAATCCTGTAGACATATCTATATTAATTTTAACTTTATTTAGTTTAGAATTTCTTTTATGTTCATCTACGGAATTAGATACTATTTCATCAAAAAGTTTTAAGAATCCTGGATTATAAGTTACTTCAGTTAATTGAAATTGATCCTTTCCTTTGGTAGGTAAAAATACTTCTTCGGTATGTGGCTTAATTGACCCTACATACATACCAGGTCTTAACAATACATGTTCTGTATCTGTTAATTTTTGGTATTTCTTTTCAATATTAACTGCCATGTATTTTTATTTTTATATGGTAACTTCTTATGTTTGTTTATTATAAGTATTTTTTCATTACAACATTATTAACTTTAAAACCGTTTTTAGAATAAAAATTAATAAGTTCTTTTCTGCAAAATAATGTTATTCTGTAGCATCCTCTTTTCTTAGCAGATTTAACTAATTCTGAAATAAGATCTACACCTACATTTAAACCTCTCATTTTTTTATTAACTACAATATCTTCAATATGGCCTGCAACCTCTCCTCTGATTTTATTTTCAATTACACAGCTTCCATAAGCAACTACAAAATCATTTTCATCTACACCAACAATAGAGTTATTGCTTGTGTTTTCTAGGAAGTCTTCCCAAATCATTTCTGCCTCATCCAAATTAACTTCTTGTTCTTTTAGTTGATTAAGAAGTATACATACTTCAGAAAAGTCTTTTTGTTCTACTGGTCTGAATTTAATTTTTTTCACCTGAAGGATCTTTTTAAGTTTAATTTTAAAGAGTGCAAATAAACATCATATATATTTTTACTATATTCTTTAGATCCTATCCATTTATTTTTCCAAATATCTATTAAATTTTTAATAGCTGGATAATGTATTAGTTTATTTTCTTTATTTCTAATTACCTTAATAACGAATTCATAATCTTTTTTCATAATGTTTATTTTTTGTGGAGAATATCGGAGTCGAACCGATGACCTCCTGCGTGCAAGGCAGGCGCTCTAGCCAGCTGAGCTAATTCCCCATGTGGTGGAGGTGGTGGGATTCGAACCCACGTCCAATAAGCATTCATAAAAACATTTCTTACAGCTTAGGATAAGTTTTTGTAAACTTCCAAAATCAATAATGTTTTAAGCATAACATTTTAAAACTGCGTACTGTATAAAACTCTTTTCGTTTCCTTTCGGACCCATAGGTTGTTTAGTAGCTCGCCCATTCACCTGTAGCTGCTTTCATTTTTCATCTTAGTTATTTACAAGCATACTAATAACATGATGTGCATTACTTACCTACCTAGGCAGCCATTGCTAACTCAGCGTTGTCGGCTAAGATTGATGTAGGTCATCACCCAGTGCTGTAGTTTTTATTTCAATCAAATTGTCAAAAACCGGTCACCCCCATTAATTCAAAGAACGATTTATATATTATAAGTAATTTTAGGATGTAAATGAAATGCCCTATACATTGCTTCGTAAGCTTTCTTAGATCCAAACCTATTTTCTGTTCCTATATGCCATTCAATTTTTTCATAATCATCATATGACCTAAATTCTTTATAATCATAAATAGTAAAGGTTGTACCATCTTCGGTTGTCATTTCCCATTCATTTTGAGTTACTTCAGAATCATCATCATCATTATACATAACTGGTCCACATACCTTTTCCAAATCTTCCTTAGAGGTTTCAAAATAGTGACCATGAAATGTATGATCTTGTAAACTGGAATTTTCTAATCTTTTTATCATCTTATGTATATGTTTAGTATATTATAATAATAACAAACTTTCTCTCATTCTGAAAGTTTAGTATGGCATATCTATATTTTTATTTTCTTCTGATTTAAATTTTGCAACAAGTTTTCTACAAATAACTTTTAACTCTGTTGAGAATTCTCCTTTATCAATAATCCAATCAATATACCTTCCATCCATTTCAAATACTTCTTTAAAAGGTTTACCTTTATTCTTTCCAAAATTAAAAACAATTGTTCTCTTTCCGTTTACTTCATCAAATTTTAGCTTACCTCCTAAATCAACCTGATCTGCTCTACGAGTATTTACCACCTTATCAATTTCTTCAGCAGTTTGTGGCATATCATAAACTTCTCTTTGTTTTTGAAATATTTCCATAGTAGCCCTAACATCAGCTTCAGCTCTATGAGCACCTTCTAAATCTTTACCTGTGAATTTTTTATAAGTATTTGTTAGATCTCGTTTTTCATAGTTACTGTATATAAGGAATGGATCCATTACAGCTCTACCTCTGTGGTTAAATACAATACCACATCTCATGAATTCCTCACATAAGAAAGGAACATCAAAGAATAGAGCATTATACCCTCCTAAGTCACTATCACCAATAAAGTCATTGATTTCAGATGCTATCATTTCAAAGGTTGGTTTATCCTTTAACATCTCTAAAGATATGCCGTGCTTTTCTTCAGCTTCGGCTCTCATTGCTACATTTCCTGGATTTACTAATTGGTTATAAGTTTCAATCTCATTGCCATCAAAATCGGTCTTAATCATACAGATCTCAATTATGCGGTCGGAAGTTGTACTTATTCCTGTGGTTTCTAAATCAAACCAAACTATATTTTTCTTCATACTATTCTATTTAACTTTAACTGTTATAAATATTATATAGCTAAAATTAAAGATAGTTTTAAGATAGTTTTAATATATTAGTTGTCACTATCACTTACAATAAAGGTTGATGTTTGTAGTGTTGACGGTAATGCTCGTGTTACTGTATTAAGTTGATTAATCGTCACCACTAATTTCTTAAGTGTATTATTTAAACTCATGGAGTTGGTATTTGTTTGTGCTCCACTAGTTCTTATTTCTCCAATTGATTCGGCTATTTCTGTTACTAAATCTTTTATTCCATCATATTGATCTCTAAGTACAGTATTAGCTTCAGGTAACTTTGCAGTGGATTTAAATAGCTCGCCAAATGCCAACGCTTTATCAACATCAACTTTATTAATTGCAGTTGTAATTTTTTCAATTGATGTAGCAGCTTTCTCTAGGCTACCATCCTTTCCTACTCTACCTAACTGAGTTATTAAGCCATTCATACCATTAACCCTACTCGAAGTATCACTATTATAACCTTGTTTAAATATGTTTGCAATTGATCCTAAAAAAGCTGCAACTTTATCTGCAACAGCTCCTGCATTTGTAAACTTATCAAAGTCCATTACACCTTTAGCTATCTTAGTAAGTACCTCACCTGCATCTTCAACTGCCGCAACCCCTACTGCTATAGCATTGTTATCCCAAAAAATAAGCGGATTATTATTTTCATTCTCAGTATTTCCAATATCTGCAAAGGCACCACCAACAGCCATTAATACTTCAGAAATCTTCTTCTTTAATTTATCAGGATCTTTTACTCCTTCAAAGGCATTTAACCCTCTAGCTAAATCTACAATTACTTGGCCTGCATCTTCAACTGCATCTATTCCTATTGCAACTTTATTATTATCCCAACGAAAATTCCAGCCCTGACCATCACCACGTTCCATTCCACCTATCTTACCAAAAGTAGAACCAACCATTGTAATAACCTTTTCAACTTTATCAGCAATCACATCAACTCCGCTGCCGGTACTGATGATTTTATCAAAGTCTAATAAACCTTTTGCTATATTCATTATTTCTTGACCAGCACCTTTTACTGCATCAATGCCATTTTCTACTGCATCCGCATCTTCTTCAGTCATAGAGAATCCAGTAACAATTGCGCCAAGAACTTTTCCAAGTTTTTCTCCATCTACTGCTTTGTCACCACTTATATAAGGATACATTGCATTAAGTCCTAAAGCTAACTCTTTCATCGCAGTTGCTGCAGCTATGTACATACCAGAGGCAACAGCACCACTACCGGATTGTCCAATCCTACCTAATAAACCTTTAAAGAATCCTAAAGGTCCATTGGAATCGCTAGTTCCTGAAAATGCAGCTGCTACTACGCTTAAAGTATCTTTGAGATTGTCCGCCTTGGTATCATCCATCTCCACATCATTGAAGTCTTGTAAACCGTCAGCCAGCTGAGATAAAGCCTCGCCAGCTGCTATAAAGAATAACGGTCCTAAAAATCCTGTCCCAGCTGTAAAACCTAATGCAACCCCTGATAGTGCCATCACCGTACCAATACCACCTAATATAATTAGTTGCTTTGCTACATCATCAAAAGTTAAGCCTCTGGTGGCTGCCGCGAATGTTACATAACCAATATTAAACAATGCTAAACCTAGACCCATTACACCTAAACCTACTGCGCCTAATGCAACCATAGGAAGTGCCATACCAACAACGGCTGTTGCGGCGGCTACTGCTAGTATTGCTGCACCCATAACGGCTGCATCTATTAATTTAAGACCTTTTGTTGCTTTTGCAAATTTAACAAATCCTAAATTAAAAACAATCAGAGCACCACCAATAGCAGCTAAACCAAGGGATCCTAATAAAACTTGAGAAAATACAAAACCTAAAACTACTACAGCAGCACCAATTAATCCAATTACAGCAACCTGGACTAAAACATCCGCCATTGTTACTTCTTTCGGAAATGCAGAAGCAAAAATTGCATAAGAAACACCGAACACTGCTAACCCTATACCCATTAATGCCAGATTAAGTGAACCTTTTCTAATAGCCCTAGAAAATAATCTTGAGCCTAGAAGAGCAGTTGCACCACCTAGCGCTACTAATGTTATTACCATTGCTGGAATTAATGCAGGTACAGCTAAAATAAATAATGTTGATAATGCAAATGCAGCCAATCCTACCCCAAACACTCTTAAACCGCGCCCCATCCTACGCAGGGATCTAGAACCTCTACGTATCAGTCTTGATTGTTTACCTAATAACATAAATATAGGAACTAGGGTTAAAGTAGTTGCATAAATTAATGGTATTCCTAATGCGGCAGGTATTAATAATAATGCTGCTTTTGCCATGTTTTTAGCAAAATCTAATAAGTTAGTCCCCATTAATACTAATGCTTCAGTACCTTTTTCAACCTTCTTAACATCTGTTTTTTCTAATGCGGCAAGAGAAACTATTAGAAATCTTTCAAATAATTCTACAGTCTTCTCAGGTACAAGTGTAAATGCTAGCAGCCCTTTGGATAAAGTAAATGTTCCTGCCCCTAATATTTTAAGTGCTTCTCCACCCTTCCCTAATTTATCAGATTTTTTATTACCGCCTACTAACTCAGCAAATTTTGAATTTGTATCTTTAAGCAGAGCAGTCTGTACTTGCATTTGAGAAAGCATTGCACTCTGTACACCTTCTCCTACTTTACCGGTTGTTGTGACAGCAGTAACTATCTCAGCTAATTGGGTGGCAGAAGATTCGGTTGCAACTTGAATCTTTGATAAAGGATCCATTAAATCTCTTAAAGTTACAGCAGCCATTTATAAAATATTTTTATAGTTTAGGTAAACTCATTTTTGGAAGAGAAGGGGCTTTCATATTGCTCATTCCTTTAGAAATACTTTTTTGCATTCCATCCATATTGTATTTATCGCGCTCTGCTTGAGTATTCTGTTGCTCTTGCTTATTGCGATCATTCAATAAATCATTATAAATTTCCAACGTATATTCATATTCATAGTAAGGAAGCAAATCCAGCTCTGTAGGCTGGAGATGCAACTTTTCTAATAATAATACTCTAACTTTAAAGAAGTTCAGAAGAGATATCTGAAACAATGAAGAGAGCTTTGATACCGCCGGGAAACGTGAGCGGAACGGTGACCTCCTCACCGCAGCTTTGACATGGGAATACCATCTCCGGTTTCACACCGATTTTCATATCTTCAGCTAATCTGTAGACTATAGAATATTTTGTTGTATCCCAACCTTGGAATGACGTGATCATAGAAAAAATATCTTTTTGGTTCCATCCTCTCCATTCTCTTTGTAAATAAGGTAAAGCTGAAAGGGATGATTTATCCCAATGTTGACCAGCCTCTTCCTTTTCACGAATGTAATCAGTTATTGCTCGCATTACACCAATAGTAGGTGGAGCCATTTTAATAACACCATAAGACTTAGTAGTTATAGAATAACATTTTTCAACTGGGTCATAATATTTCTCAATTGTTTCTGGTATATTATTAAACTGTAAATTACTTGTTTTTAGTTCTTCACTATCTTGAACTGAACATGTAGAAGTTTTACATGATTTTTTACCAATAGGCATATTTAAAACTTGCTCGCCTGTTTTAAATGTTAATTCTCTAATAGATAATATCAAAAAGATTCTATCTTCTTCTAGAACATCTTTATATGAACCTCTTTGGTTACCATATTGTACTTTACAACAACCTACTATAATGTTATTTAAACCTTCATCTACTTCTTTTAGGTTTTCTTCATCTATAGTAGAATAGGCTCTAATTTCTTGTACTCTTGCAGGCCTAATATGAATTTCAAAATCTTCTCTATAAAATTTACCTTTTGATGGGAATGCATTTAAATTTAATTTAGTATAACCTGTTAATGCCTGTATTCTTTGAATTTCAGGATCATCAGATGTTACAATATTTTTTTGTACTTTTGTTTCGACTTTACCTAAGTCTTTCACAACTTCAGTAGGAGTTTCAGTTGCCTCAACAGAAATACCTTCTGCCTTAGCAAATTCCTTTTTAATATTTTCTTCGTGCTCGTTTGACATTATTTACTTATTTTTTATTAATTGTTTTTCTGGTTTGGTTTCATCAACTATATGCTCTACTATTAATTGTCTAACATATCTTGAAATTGCAACAGGTTTTGTACTACGCTCCATTGACTTTTGAATAATTATTGTATTTAAACTTTCCTCATCTTCAGGTGTTAATAAAACTTGTAGTTTTTTAGTAAGTCTTTTCCTATGAGGAATAAGCTCTTGTACAGTTTCATTAAAACCATATTTAGGATTATCAGATTTAAATTTATTAATCCAATATTCAACTCTTTTTAATACATCGCTCAGAGATTCATCATTTTCAAAAACTTCCATAACTTCTCTAGAGAAAGCCTTTGTACCAAAATCTTTTACTGCTCTTTTGATATATTTTCCTGTTCCAAAGTTATTAGGGTTATCATTTACAGAATATCCTACGTATACTTTATTTGTTTTTTGTTGTTGTAGCTTATAGATTATCATTTCTATATTATATATTTTATATTATATATTAGAGAGAAGGCAAAAAAACTGGGAATACATTAATATTCCCAGTTTTATATTAAATTTATGCTCCTACGTTCTCCTCAATCCAGTGATCACAACGATAAGTCATTGTTAACTCAGCTGCATCTTGAGTTTCATAATTCAATTCATCTACAAAATCAGGTTGTCCTGTTGGGAATACATCTTTCAATGTAATCTTTCTAAAGATATCTCCTGCTCTGTTATATTGAACTACAATCATACTTCCTACATAATCATTTTTTAATCCCATTTCTCCAGTTAATGGATCATAGATTATATTATTCCAATTACGGAAAGTATTGTAAATGTAGTTTTCGTTAGCTTCATTTAAATTAAGAGTAAAGTTAAGTGTTAAATCAACAAACGTTTGAGCTGGCATACCTGCATAAGATCTATCAGCAAACTTATATTTTTGATTTATAGCATCAATTGATGGATTTAAGTTATTTAATCCTCCAATAGATTTTACTTGCTCTAAGATCAAACCCGTATCATCTCCTAATGGTGAAAATATAGTCACCTCAAAAAGGTTAGGCTGAATAGGTTCGTACCTTTGGCTACTGGCCCTTGATTGGGTATAATGTGGTAGTGGCATATTTTATTTGTTTTTTTATATATTCGTCTTCTTTATCTTCTTATTGGAAGTTTCCTGTACTAATTGCACCTGTTCTTAAAATAGTAGTTCTTTGTACAAGAATTTCCATTCCTCTTACTGGTTCAATATATGTATCTAAGATACCTACATTTTGATCAATGACTTCTGGTGTGTTATTTGTTTCATCCATTATATTTCTATAATCATAAACACCATCATCATTTTGAACCGTTGATAAGAAGTTATCAGCTAATGTTTTAATTTCTAATCTAGTCTGAGCAGTATTAAATTCAAATAAGTAATTTTTAAGTATTGCATCAATACCATCTTGTATGTAAATTACAACTTCTCTAACATTAATTGAACTTAAAGCAGATTTTGGAACTTGCTGTGCCGTTTTATTGGCAAAGATAGTTGGTCCTGTTCCACTTTGGAATACAATTGGATTTAATCCAAATGGTTCTAAGTAGTAACGATCATCTTTATCTAAGTTAATTTCTAAACCTACAACACCATTACCTCCTATTACTCCACGTCTTACGCCGGCTACAATTGACCAAGGCAATGCGTTTTCGTATTTTAAAATAAAGTTATTAGATACATTTGCTGCAGGAGGAACATTAATGTTCTTTCCTAAATCTCTAACAGTAATATAAGGATAGAAGAATCCACCGAATGAACCACCGCTAGTTGCAGAAGGTAAAGAATATCTAATTGTTGGATTTAATGCAAGGTTTCCACCTTCAGATATAAACTTAGAAGATAAACCACCCGTTGCATCAGAGAAGCTTGGATCTGAACTTTTCTTAAAGTCTTTAGCCGATGGGGCATTAATTAATGCAAATGCATTTTTTCTTTCCATACATAGATTAGTATAGATGGCTTTAGAATTTGCTTCTATACCATTACCAAATGTATCTACTACATATCGGAAGTTTATTGTTTCTCTATCAGTTAAAGCTTTAAATAAATTAGTTCCGCCTAATATTGGACTTAATACTTTTGCTTGTTGAGCTTCACTTCCATTAGGTACATGTTTTGGTAATAATTTAAATCCAGGTAATTCAAAGACATTTAAATAATCAACCCAAGAATCAATTGGATAATATAGCTCTGCTTTTTTAACAGCACCTACAGTATCTATATTAATTTCTGATTGACACGTTACTAACATTGCAGTTGTACTTGCAGGAATGACAGAATATTGAGATGCAGTTACTCCACCTACTACACTATTAATTCTTGTTAACCTTGAATGACCACTAACAGCACCTTCATCATGAACAAAATAATTTCCTACAATTACATCAGCAGCTTCTGGTGAAGTTGTTGCAATTAAGATTTCATTTGGTTTTAATGTTGGTTCATTAATTGAATCTCCTATAATATCAATAGTTAAGTTAAGTGAACCTTTTAAAGTTTGTACATTTAAACAATTAGCAGCTGCTAAAGTTTGATCTGATTTCATAAAGAAACCTGCACCATTTAATGTAAATTCACTATGTGGTGTTAAATTTACATAACCATCTTCTTGGTAAGGAGTAATTCTTACTGCTGGTAAATTATAAGCAGGATCCGAGATTTTTACTCTTCCTGTATTAGTTGTATGAATCCATCCATATTCTATAGCATTCATTACTAAATAAGAAGTATATTCAATTCCACCTAATTTATAAACAGCTTCATCACCATCGGTTAATGTACCGTTGGCAAATTGAGTTTGTAAAGTTGATCCGTAAGAACCGATAATTCCAGCAGGAGTTCCATTAATTGGACTAAATTCATCTGCTACAAAATTAAAGTCAGCTTCATTAATATATGTATAACTAGCATCTGCTGCTATACTAAAGTCAGCTAATGTAGTAGTACCTTCTCCAGATAATAATACAGTTATAGTATTACCTACGGTTTGTTTTGATATTACTGGAATGTATTCTCCATTTACAGCACCTAATATAAATGTTCCTACAACTGATGTTGTATTTGCAGTCATACTATCAAAAGCATTCCATAATGCATCTTTAGTTGAATTAGAATTAACTATCTGTAACTGAATATCCGTGGATAGAGTTGCATTAGCTTTTGTAATTGTACTTGTAGAATTTTGAACTAAAGTTCCTGGCTCGATATTTCTACAATAATTTAAATCAGAAACAATTGATCCACTGTATGATAAGAAGTTAACATCGTCTTGTATTGAATTAGCTTGTAAATATTCAATATTATGGCCAATCATATCAATACCACCTTGAACACCGTCAATTAAAATATCTCCACTGAATAAATCTTCATTTACAGTAACAAATACACCAGTAGATGCAGTATCAGCATTAACAACTTTTTCAACGAAAAGATTATTACCTAATAGATCTACGAAATCTGGAATTAAACATGCAGTATAAGTTGCTTGCAATGTTACTTCTGTTTCATTAAAAAATTCCTGTAATAATGTATCAGTACTATCTGATTGAAACTTTTTTCTTTTTAATCCTTGTGTTGGATCAAAATACTGTTGGAATGTTGGATCTGCATTAAATCTTGAATAAGGAGTAGTTGTACTAAAATCTCCACCAAAGTTTCCTTCAATTACAAAGATATCTACAAAGAAGTCAGCTATTAAACTATCTTTATTTAAGAAACCTGGTACATTTGCAGCACCATACCATTCTTCAACAGTTACTTGAAAAGGTAAAACATTTGTTAATGCAGATTTTTTAGCAATTATTGATACAGGGTTTTGGCCTAAATTAGTAATATCTAAAAAGTCATTAACAGTTGTAGGTGTTAACGCATCTTCATCTGCTCCAACATTAGTTAGAAAATCTGATGTTGATGGAAACCAAAATTTATCTCTATTATAAAATTTTTGGTATTCATATAGTGCGCCGGCATTCTTTTGAGAAGTATCAAGAGTAGATGCAGTTGAATATCTCATTGCATTAACTTTATCAGTTGCATCTAAGTTAAGTAAATTAAGTGCAAGAATAGGACCTCTTTCTAAAGCAGTTAAGCAGCTTCTATGAAAATAAGAATCTTTTCTTTCTAAATTTCTATCTATATCACCATATACTTGCTTAAAGAAAGCAGTATCGGGAATGAAGACGGGTGTATTAAACGGGCCTGTCTTAGAAAAACCGACTACAAGTCGTGTTTGATTTGCAGGTATACTAACAACTTGACTTTTGTCAAATTCAAATCTGTATGTTCCTGCAGCCTTAAGAGAAGCGATTTTTGGATCTAGTGCCATCTTGTATTATATTTTTTTTGTTTATTAGTTTTTTTATATATCTACCAAGTAACTACTTTTTATACTAAGTCATAGATATCAAAATTTAGATTCCCACCCTTAGAATCTTTTTCTAAAATTTCTTCTATCTTATTTTGAATTGAAGGATCTATCTCATCATAAATCTCTTCGACAAAATCAGAAAAATCTAAAGTTGTAAAGAACTCCGAACTATTTATACAAGTCATAATTAAATCATCATTGCCTAATTGGCCTGCATATGATCCATTTGGGAGTTTACCAAAGGTTGATGATTCTTTTACAGTATCTTTATCATAAATGCTAATTTTATTTTGAGAAATATATTTTTTAAAGTTTTGACAGAAAATAGGTTTATTATCTTTTTTTACTTTAAGACCAAATTGTTTTGTTTTGGCATCAACTCTATGTTTAAATTTAACAACACTTTCTTCATCAAATTCATTTCTCTGTGGAAATACAGTTTCCATTCTTTTTATTAATTCTCCACCAAACATATTCCATTCTATAATTAATTTTACATTTTCTGAGTGAAATAAATCAAATGCTAAAATGTATAGTGTTTTTGCAAATTCTTCTATGGTATGAGAATTGCTTCTAAACCTACCAACTTGCCTTATACCAAAGAAGTCAACAAAACTCCCAGGTGTTGTTACAGATTTCCAGTCTTTTTCATCTAACATTTGTAATTGAAAAATATTAATGACAGAATAATCACCACCTGTGCCTTCTGCTATATCAACAGAGAATACCCAATAATTATAATCTTCTTCTATCTCATCTAGATTAAAATTAGGTTGCCATAATAAACCAGAGTAATCAATTTCAGCATCATCAAATTCAGGTATTTCTTTATGTTCAAATTCTATTTGGCCTTGTGTTAATTTTTTAAGACTAGCTGCACTTAGTAATAGTGAAGAACTTGCTATAAATTGATTTCCATATTGTCTATTAAATGCCTCATCACTTCCTAAGTTAGCAACTTCTTGTTTCATCCATGCATCGTCCCTTCCTGGTACATCCCACCAATCAACTCGGAATGGTGTATATTCACTTAATCCTTTATCGGCTGCTGTATAGATATCATAGAATTTATTAAAACCATTAGGTGTACTAGTTATTATAACTTTTGAATTACTAGATGCTGATACTGTTGGATAAACATTTTCATAAAATGTATTTACAAAGTTTGCAGGTATATGAGCAAACTCATCCATAAATAATAGGTGAATAGTAAAACCAATTGCTGCTTTCTTAGTTGTTGTCTGCCCTATAATTCTACAACCATTATCAAACTTAGAATTAAATACATCCCATTTAAGAGTACCGGGCTTGATAAAGAAAGGTAGGTGTTCTAATATAGTTTTACCTTTATCAATAATTTCTCTTGTTGTAGCACCTTTATTTGAAAGTATTAGTGAATTTTTATCAAAATTAAATACAGAATACCAAGCAATAAAAATTGAAGAACATATAGTTTTTCCAACTTGCCTACTTGCCAAGCATATATTAAATCTTTCAGCTTGAAATTGCCTTAACATATTTTCTTGATAAGGTCTTAATTCAATTGTTTGTAAACCTTCATCAGTCATTACAGTACAATAGGTATTTGCAAAATAAACAATATCCTTTGCACACTTTTTAATTTCTCTTATTTCTTCGTCGGTATAATTAAATACAATATTACCTTTTCTTAAATTAGGATTTCCTTCATAGAAAGGAGTAGACTTTGGTTTATACCCTTCATCAATAGCCAGCATTAATTGCTCAACCTTATGACTAGTCCATGCAAAAGACTCAGCACCTTTCGATATCTTAAATTCAAATCCTGCTGATTCTGCTTGTGGTTTAGGCATCGTTTTCTATTACGGCAATTAATTGGCTTTTATGTATTACTTCAAATTCTGTATCATCTAAAGTTAATATTGTTCCCTTGCCCATATTTTTAAAAATTATATCGCCTTTCTTTAATACATCGCTATCACCTGGATTAATGACTCTTGCTCTACGATTAAATTTTTCAGCAGGTATTATAATTCCTGATTCTGTTTTTTGTTCTACTTGCTTAACCTCTTGGATTAATAAGTAATTATTCTTCATTTTCATTTCCATCGACGTCTTCTATATCTTCTTCTTTAATTGTATCTTGTAAAGCTCTCATTAAATCTTTTGTACCTCTAGATTTAATACCACTTTGTTTATTGGAAGTTGAACTTTCTGTACTATGATAAACATCTACATCCCGAGATATTTTTTTAGCATTCTCTTCTATTGCCACCATGTACATTGTTTGGCTTTTAATAATATCTAAAAGAGTTCTTTGCAAATCACTTAATACTTCAAACATTCTTGGTGATACATCACCTTCATGTATTGTTTCCATTAATAAGGTAATAGCCGTTTCACTATTTTGCATTTGTCTTATTAACATAGATAATGCAGATTCATCTAATTGAGCTTTAGCTCTAATGTATTCATGCTCTGCAATAATTTCTTCACTTAAATAAAAAGTCAATAAACTATTCATTACCTTTTCAGCTTTATTCTTAGCTTTAACTAATGCAGTAGCTTGCCCGCTATCAACTCTTACTGGTTGTAATTCTTCAGAGTTATTGCTTAATCCTTCTACTTCATCTGGTAAATCATTTAAGAGATCTCCTAAACTATCACGAAATTTATTTTTCGATTCGTCTTTCATTATAACTAAATTTATAATATATATTCCAAGTTATCTTGGGTTAGTAACGGTTGGAAGTAATAATTCAGGTGAAGCATTATCTAATAATAAAGCTAAGTGAGAATCCTTTACAACATATTGACTAAGTATTAATTCTTGCAATTCTTCTTCTATAGGTTGGCTCCAAATTCTTATATTAGTTAGATCTGTTTGGCAACCTAATAATTTCCAAGTATGATCATTATCTATGGAAGTGGCTGGAATTGTTTGTGTATTAACATAAATATTTGTTAAGTCAGCTGTTCTTTCAGGATTAACTGCTCCAGCAACTTCAACAGTATTATAAAGGAATAGTGATAATTGCTTAGCTAAGTTATTTAAATTAATTACTGCCGCATACCATTTACCTTTTATAAGACTAATGGATTTTTTACTTAAATTATATTTATAATAAACATTATTTAATTTGATTATAAACCAATTTGTAGTGTAGATAAATTCTACTAGAGGAGCCGGTGCATTAGGTACATCTGCTGCATACTGTAAAAAACTATTACTAACTTCCTTATTGAATTTAGCAGTAGGAGTAATAACATTATCTATATAAGGTACTTCTAATATTATCTTACTACCTATAACTTCTTTTACTCTTTGAATTCCATTATAAGAATTGGTTCCTCTTATAGCAATCCAATCACCTGCAATTATAATATCACTCGTTGGTGATACTGGTAATCCTGGTGTAGTTAATTCAGGATAGCCGTTATTATCTACTATTGATGTTATTAAAATATTTTTTTGTATGGGTTTAATATATTGTGGCCTGAACCAAAATGTAAATGCTCTATCTTGAGTATTAGCCCACCCTTCTTTATATCTATATTTAGCAGCGATTGTTCTATCAGCTAAAGTTCCTAATGCATAATGATATTTAGAAATAATTGTCCACTGATTGTAAACATTTTCTTCTGTAATAGTCATCTTTTTATTCAGTGCTCTTCTTACATAATCATTAGCTTGAGTTCCTATTGTGTTATATTCATTAGGTTTTCTAACATCTTTAAATTCATTTTCTCTTTCAACTCTGAACTTTTCTTCTACATTAGAAACTAATGCTTCAGTAGATGCTTCAGCAGAATTACCTTCTATAGTATTTTCAAAACCTACATTAGTTCTTTGTTGGTATGTTACAAGACTAACTCTCCAATAAGAACCAGTATACATAAAATCATCAGATTGTGCAACAGCATCAACCTCATACATTCTATTCATAAATTGTTTAAAATATAAATAGTCTCTCATTTGCGGTTTTGCACCAATACCAAATGCTGCTTCAAATGCAGATTTTACAATATGAATTTCAAATTGAACTGGAAAATCCATCATTAATGGATTAAAGTTTATATCTCGAGTAGGTAATTCATTATCAGGAACCATGATTTTAATTTCAGCCTCCTTAATAACATCAAATAAAGAATATTCTTTTAGGATAACATCCCTACTTCTTTGATCTGCTTTTGTCTTATAATAATCTACACATATACCAAATAAGTTATTTGTCATTGCAGATAATTGAGTATATACTTGCCCTGCTCTAGAAATATCATAAGGATTCCATCCACCACCACAACAGTCAAATGCTAAATTTAATGCGCCAGAACAACCGTCTACACCACCACAATCAATTTGAGGTATTTTACAAATTATACCACCATCAGTTACAATTTCTAATGCAATAGAATTAAATGTTAAAGTACAATCACCAACTTGAGTGTATCTATATTGAATCCAAAATTTATTTTTAGGATTTAATACTAAAGCTTGTAAATTTGCATCAGTAAGTGGAATCCAATCAGAATATGTCACACCATCTATACCCCACCTAAAGTCTTTATTGTAAAAACAATTAGTAGTTTCACCAGTAATAGAATCAGTAAATCCTATTACTTCTATTACATTTTCATAAGGTGTTTTAAGACTTACTAATAACTGATCGCCATTAGCATCTGTACTAGATCCAGTTACTGCCATATTATGAATTTATTTGTTGATCTTCTTCTTTTGCAATTTTCTTTGCCCATATTTTATCAGCAGAAGCTAACCCTAGGCCACCAATGCATATTGCAGCTACTGCATTTACAATAGAAGGTTCAACTGGTTGTTCTGTGTATAGGTTTATAAAAAGAGCAGCACAAAGAGATAAACCAGCAGTAATACCAATAAATCTTTTTGATGAAGGCGTACCTTTTTCGTCTCTTAAAAGACCACTTACCCAATTAATGATTTTTTTCATATACAAACATTATTTGTTTATATATTCATGTTCTAATACGGTGTATAGTCAGTCTTAACTAAAAGAATTGGATCATCTTCTTCTATCTTTGGATCTACTGCTGTGATAATATCAAATGCATCCATTACTTGGTGTTCATCCATCTGTGAAAGGATATCAAATAAAACTGTGGCTTTAATATAAAAATAAGGGGTTCTTTCTAAATATTTATTTTTCATTACGCCTACATCCATAAATCTTTTATTAAAAGTATCCAATTGTTCTCTGTTAAGTATCTTTGTAAGATCAAATATTCCTTCTATAATATTGAAATGAAAACTTACTATTTCTCTACCACCATCAACTTTAACTAACCTAGAAAATATTTTTTCATCTGATATTTTAAAGGTGATTTTATTAAGATTAGCCAATCTATTAATAATAGACTGTAAAAAGAAAATAGAATTTGGTTTAAAGTTAGGATTAGGTAATAAATCCTGATCTAAAGTTTTCTTTAATTCAGCTCTTAAAAAAGCAGAGGTTTGGATTGCATATTGGAATTCCTCTAAAGATACAATGAATTCATTTTTCTTTTTAGATTCATTTCTACATTCTTTCTTTACTTTAGATATAATAAGATTATCAATGTAATCATTCTTATATAAAGTAAATGCAATATGAGTTGGTATTTCTAATTCAAACTGGTTATCAATTAACATCATTGCTCATCTGTTTTTCTAATACGTTTATTGCATTTTTAATTTCAGATGGCTGATGCTTCATTGCTTCTTTAAAATCACGTTCACCTATTTCATTTAACTTTAGATACATTTCTAAAGCTGCTGGATTAGGATCCCATTTCTTTACTTTTTTAGAGGCTTTAGTTTTAGTGTAAATAAAACCAGGTACTCTATTAAATTTTGATGCAACCATTCGCCACGCTTCTGCTTGTCCTACTGGATCAATCTTCAGTGCATTAAACATATTTGCTTGTATAGGAAATTTAATACTCATAAATCTATTTGTCATAAATGAATTTTTAGATTTATCATATCCTTTTAATTTATTCCATTGCTGATCTCGACCAAACAAGACCTTTATGTAATCAAATAATTTCATTACCTTTTATTATTTATACGATTGATTGTTACTTTTGTTTTACAGAAATTAAAAATTATTCTGCATAAAGTTTTCTTATAACATCCCTTTTTTGTTCCCAGTCTAAAAGTAAGGGTTTAAATACCATTGGAAGTTCTTCTTGACTAGATCGCCATTCTTGAACATGTTCTCTCATTTTAGTTTTCATATTTTCTACATGAGGAGGGAATGGAAATTGAAATTGAATTGTATCTGTCTCCGTTCTCACAGTTACATATAAATCACTTGACATTGTTACAAAGTAAGATAACTTTCTTTGTTGGTGTAATGCTAAAAGTTGCATAGAATATAAGTGGTCTTCACCATTAGGAATATCTTCATCCATTCTAATTTTAGCACTTTTCCTGCTTTGTAATAAAATTCTATCAAAGCTTGATGGATGATCTTCAGTTACCCAGTTAGCCTGTCCTGGTCCATGATCAGTTCTTTTAAACATAGAATCTCCCCACACACAGCCCCAGTATTCATCATTCTTCCCTACAGTAAAATGGTGACCACCTAATTTTTCATTAGCTACGGCATCTAATGGATGTTTTCCTAATACATCTATACAAGGATACCATTCAATATGCTCCCATATAGACTTAACAAAAGTAGGATAAAGAAAATCATCACCATCTACTTGAGTTAAATAATCCGCATCACTCTTTAAAAATAAATCTCTACACGAATTTTTACCTTTACCGGGTTTACCATTACTCTCTGTTCTAATAACCTTAAATGAAAATCCTTCATTTAAAACATCTTCGTAATATTGGTCTGTTAATGTATTTACAACAATAACTGGTTCAATAATTAAATTTTCTTCTTCATACTGTTGCTCTACCGATTTTACCATTCTTTTTAATGCAGGTAAATTATGATGAGTTAACATACAAAGCAGTATCTTTTTTGGTTTATTAGGTAACTTAACTACCGGTACATTATTTTCTGTTTTTACTATTTCCATTAAAATATTTTTCCCTTAGTTTTTTTATTTGTTATAAATGACATATCATCGGAATCATCATTATCACCTTTAAAGAAACTTGCTTTAAATGCAGAATTATCATCGCCATCGTGTTTTGTTCCTTCAACAATTTTTTTCATTGTAGATATATTAGGTAGTACTAATTCATTTATATTTATTTGAGATTCTACTGAACTAAACATTTCATCTAGAATACCTTCTGGTATAGTATGAGAACTAAGAACCATTAAATTGACATTAGATTTAATATTAGAAATAATTTGCTCTCTGCTCATATGCTTAGCTTTCATATGCCTAATAAGTATATTTGCTAAATCAGTAATATAGCCATCTTCATATAGATACATATGAGATAATGATCCATGCTTTTCTTTAAATTCTGCAATAATAGAAGTTGCTTTAGATTCACTAATACCATATCTCCTTGCCTTTCCATTTTTAGGTTTAGATATATGCCAATAAGCAGGAGGAACATTATCACCTGAGTCTCCTGTTAGAACTTTGCGGAAGCGGAAATCCTCAGGATCTATTTCTATAACTGAAACTTTCTTTTTAGATATAATAGATGAAAGTAGTTTTTTAGATTGAGCCTCTGGTGATGATGAAGTTTTTAGTACATCAAATAAATCTGTGGATGTTTCTTTTTCCTCCGTAGATAGCCATTCAGAAAATCCTTGATAAGTATATAATTTTTTATGAGCTGGTGAAAATAATATTGTATGAGTATTATTATTTTGACTCTTATTTACTAATTGAACCAAATCCTTATCACCAGTAAACATAATAACAGATTTATCATTGGCTAATGATTCTGTATTCCATGCATACATTAGATCATCGCCTTCTGCGCCATTTACTTTAGAATAAATAACTCCTTGTTTAATAAGCAATTGAGTAAATTCTTCTGTAACTTTTGAAAAGTTTGCCCAGTTAATTGAACTATCTTGTTTACGATTACCTTTGTATTCTGCTTCTGGATAAAAATCTTTTCTCCATGATCTAGAATCAATAGTCCATACAACCTTATCAATAAGACCTTCGAATAATCTAATTTGGTATGCAAAATCTGTTGCAAGCTTTCTCATAAAGACAGTTGCATCTTCATCAGTAGCAAGCATTTCTGCCTTTTTTGATTTTCTAGGTAAAACGTATAGTGTTCTAAAAAGAAAATAATTGCCGTCTATTACAAACGTATGCCTTCCTGTTTTTCTCATATTATTGTATTTAATATAAATATAACAAATTTTAGTTAATTCTGAAAGATGAATCTAATACAATTTTCTCACATTCCTCTTTACTTAATTTTGATTGTCTTAAATCATAATATCTTTTAACTGCTCCACCTAATTCCATATAATTAGGAAACTTTTTTATTAGTGCTTTTAAGAATTGTGCTCTCATACTCCATTTAATATTGATTGCAGTTCATAAATACAAGCTAACATTGATACTGCAGGATCAATTACTTGTTGTCGTTGGGATTGATACTTAGCTACTGTTACTACAACCTGTGGTATAAACTGAATATAAGATTGTCTTTCTTGTTGAATAAATTCAATAAATTCTGCTCCTAAAGAAGATAATACATCATCTGTTCTATTTGCATAATTTGATAACATATATTGATAATTCTTTACAGGATCTTCGCCGTCTATTACAAGATCATAAATATCTCTATAAACAGAACTGAATTGTTTTATATCCTCTACTGTAATTTTATCTTTACCTTGAGATTGAAAGCCTTGTAGTTGATTTAACATATTTCTTAAATCTGGAAACTTTCTTTTTACTAATTCAACAGCTGCATGCTTATCAATGTCAATACCTTCTTCTTTACATATTTTAAGAATTCTCATAATGTAACTTTTCATTATTTCAGTTTCTTCTTCTTTAGAAAAATCAAAATCAATCATTTCAAATCTAGACTGAATTGGATCTGGTACTTTATTGATATAATTACACGTTGCAATGAATCTTGCATTTACTGCAAATTGATCCATTGTTGCTCTTAATGCTTTAAAGAATTGATCTGATACACCGTCAATCTCATCGAGTATAATAACTTTAATTTTTCCTGGCTCATCCATGATTGAACGATTAGCACAGAAGTCCGTTATTCTATTTCTTACAATATCAACTGAGGTATCGGTAGATGCATTGATATAAAGATAAGGGTGTTTAAAATGTTTAACTAATACTTTAGCGGCTGATGTTTTTCCTGTACCTGGACTACCGTGTAATAATAAATGTTGATAAACACCTTTACTTAATTTCTCACCTACTCTTTTAGGCGTTATTAAATCCTCTAATGCCTTTGGGCGATATTTTTCAGTAAGTAAAATGTTTTGTATGTTCCGCATAATTAATTTATTTTTATATGGACAAATTAGTGATTTGTTTACACAAAGAATAAATATAAAAATAAGGTAAAAGAATGCAAAGAAGACGTAGTGTTAGAAGAGTAATGGCAGATCCTAATGTAGTACATAGCCCTACCCACATTGAAAAAAGACAAGATAGAGGAAGAAGACGCAGGGTGTTAGAAAATCCATCTCCTCCTGCTCAACATAATACTCATAGAGACTACAGGCCACAAATTGATTATCGTGCTACATACTCTTCAGTAAGTCCAATATTTAAAGGTGAAACTATTTATATTATAGGTGGAGGACCTTCATTAAAAAACTTTGATTTTAGACAATTAGAAGGATCCAAAACAATTGCAATCAATAAAGCTTTATTTTATCATGACAGTTCTCAAGTATTATATTGGACAGATACTAGATTTTATAGTTGGTATAAAAATGACATTGATAATTATAAAGGATTAAAGTATACATTAAAACCAGGTAGTCAATATACTAATGATATTAAATTATTAAAAAAAGGAAAACCTTACGGATTAGAAAAAGATCCAGATTATTTAGCTCACGGGTTTAATAGTGGATATGCTGCTATTAATTTAGCTTATCATTTAGGTGCGGCTAAAATTATACTATTAGGATTTGATATGTGTAATAGCGGAAATGAAACTCACTTTCATGATGGTTATCCAACCAGAGGCACGTCTGATAAAATGTATATAGATAAATTTATACCTGGATTTAAAGAATTAAAGTCTGAAATTTTAAATGAAAATGTTCAAATATACAATGCATCTGCTCATAGTATGATAACAGTTTTTCCTAAAATTACAATTGAACAGGCCTTAAGCTTTAGATGATCTTTTAGCATAGGACATAAACTCTCTTTGTTCTTTTTTAAGGAGGTGTTTACAGTGTTTAGTAAATTTAATAGATGTATCTATAATTCTACCATCTACACTTCTGTTCCGTGAGTTATGGGCTTTAGAACATTTACTACATACAAAATTCTCCACCTTTTTAGAATCCATTCTAGATTTAATAGGAACTTTACATATACCACAATTCCAGTCAATAAGATCTGCTGATTTTTCTAATTCTTTAAGTGTAGTAAAGGTTTCCCTAAAAGGATTCCAAATAGCTTTATTAACATTCTTTTCATGACCATTCATATCCTCTACTTTAAATATAACCTCAAAAGCCTGAGTATCAGAATTAAGCCATTTCATATGACGGTTATTTAAAAGCAATTTTTGCTTTAAAGGCGGCAGGTTTTCTAGAAGAATACCATACCGCCTTTTATACCATCCAAAGTTTATTTTACGAACTTTATACATAGAGTTTTAATTTAACAGTTGCAACATGCGCAATCGCATGATTTATTACAACCACAGTTTTTACAATCACATTTCATATTAATAATTATTTTTACAGGTTTGATCTTAATCTTGCAAATTTCTGAGAAACAGATTCTGCTACATATTCAAAAGATTCTGGTATTTTACCTTTAGTTGCTTTAACATCTGAAAACATGTATTCTCGTATTTTATCTTTTCTTGCATCAGCTAATGAATTTTCCCATCCGTTAATAGTATCTTCTATATCTCTTTTCATTACTCTTTTCATCTTAAGTCTTTTCAGAGCTAATGTTTTAAGTTCTTTTTCATCAGGTGCCTGGATACCTTTACGAATACCTTTTCTAATATCATCTAATAACATATTAGTAAGTTGATCGGCGGTATACATACCTTCATTAATAGATTCATTTAAATCTTTTTGTTGTTGTTGTAAATCTTTTACATTCTTTTGCAAATCTTTAATTGCTTTTTCAATATCTTTACCGGCCTTATCGGCATCTGCTACTGATCTAGCTAATGCCGTTTCAGCATCAGTGCCTTTAGCATCTGATAATTTTTTAGAAAGTTTATCCTCTTCTGTTTGTGCTAATACTCTTTCTTGTTTAGCTTTTTCGATAGCTTGCATTGCTTTGCCGATTTGATCACCTAGCTTTTGTTTTTGTTCGGCTTTCTTTTCTTCAGCAGCTGATAGTTTTTTACCACCCCCAGTTGCTTTAGTTAATTTTTCTTTAGCATCAGCAAGATCCTCTTTTGCTTCTGCCTGGCCTTCACCTTCAAGATCAGCTATTTTAACGTTAATTTCTTCTATCTTAACTCTTATAGCAGCTCTCTTTGCTGGATCCTTTTCAGCCGATGATGAATCAATCAGAGGTTTTCTTTGATCTCTTAATGCGGATATTTGTTCTTTTGCTTTATC
>Ga0213861_10001099_pt1 | contig 24096 bp, 22 predicted proteins | sample PICome_4_FD_160110 | JGI IMG/M metagenome (GOLD analysis project Ga0213861, IMG submission 160110) | Coastal seawater microbial communities near Pivers Island, North Carolina, United States - PICO131 | ecosystem: Environmental > Aquatic > Marine > Coastal | place: USA: North Carolina... | reverse complement strand
TTCGCACCTACTACAAAATTGTCTCCATCGTCTATTCGAAGGTCAAAGTAGGCACGCCGGTGACGATTGTGCCATAGTGGCATCAGTTACGATGCAGGGCTCACATAAGCTCTACCCCGAACCGCTTCATAATCCAGGCGATGAGCACAAACAACACAGCTGTAAGCACACAGCTAGCGAGCAGGGTCCAGCCATAGTGAATGCCCTTGCGTAGCATCCACGGCATGAGCAAGAACATCGGCATGGTTGGAATAACATACCAAAATGTATACCATGCGTGGTTGGCTATTTTCTCTGTTTGCTGCTCCCCCTTGAGCTCAAAAAACATCCACGTCATAGCCAGCACGGTAACCATCGGTAATGCGGCTATCAGAGCGCCTAGTTTATCGCTGCGGCGAGCCACCTCAGAAATCAAAACGACTAAGCCCGCGGTGATTAGGTACTTTAGAATAATCGGCATAAACTTCTCCTTGGAGTGAGCTTATTACAGCGTATTGTATCGGCAGTATGCAAGCATATCCTGCCATCTTCATTTTTACTGTCGCTCTTTTAGGATTAGCGTCGATCTCCTGCTCGCCAAGCTCAGCAGTGAGCCCTCGCCAGCCTTTGGCAAAGCAGGGGCACCAACAAGCCCCAGAAATCAAGCTGTCCAATTCAGCCCGGCAGAAAATAGGCAACAAAATCTGGCAAAATGAATCTGGCGGAGCTGTTTCAGGCTTAACCCACTGGAACACTGGCGAGGAATTCCCTTCAATGGGCATTGGCCATTTTATATGGTATCCTGAAGGATTCCAGGGCCGCTGGACTGAGTCCTTTCCGCGGTTCGTCGCTTACGCCAATCAGCGCATGCCCGAGTCCATGCCTAAATGGGTAATAAACAGCAGGCATTGCCCTTGGCCTGATAAGGAATCTTTCTCACGTGATTTTAACGGCCCGAGACTTCGTGCACTACGTCATTGGCTGGCAAATAACGTATCCCTGCAAACCGATTACATCATTGAAACTAGCAGAGAAGCATTACCCAATATGATGAGCGCTGCACCGGCTCAGCAAAGAGCTGTCATCAAAGCCAATTATGAAAAAGTCTCAACCACAGCAAATGGCACCTATGCCCTTATCGACTACGTCAATTTCAAGGGTGATGGAACCAACGCTACGGAAAGATACAACCAGCAAGGATGGGGTTTGATGTGGGTGCTCATTGAGATGCGTGATGTTCCCGCTGGGCAAGCGGCGGCGAGTGAGTTCGCCGCAGCTGCTAAGCGATGCTTAGATCGTCGTATCACCAACTCACCAGTATCAAGAGGAGAAAAACGATGGCGCGCTGGATGGCATAACCGATGTGACACCTACGCGAGAACTTTCTAACCACATGCGGGCATCCAGCCCATGATTTCAACTTCTCTATGGCAGCACAAATGTAGTCTCTCGAATGAGCTCAATGGGACCCTTTGTCCGCATATTGCCCAAGCCATTCATGACGGGATTCGACATCATGATCTCGCCCTTCATTTCCATTCTGAGAGGAATCTGGTAGTCAAGCGATTGTAGCATTACCGTCTTCCCGATGAGCTGCATCTCCTTGCCCTGTAATTCTCTGCCGAGAAGGTGAAAGCTAGTGAGTATCTCAGCGCAGTCGTAACCTTGGTGCTTCACCAGTGAGCGGAAAAAAACCTTAAATGTGCCGTTCATTTCCTCAAGCCCTCCCGCATATGAGTTGAGCTTAGCGGGATCAATTTCCCAAGTATCACCAAGCTCGCGGGGAACGCGACCGAAAATTACCCTGTTATTGAACCCCGCTATCTGGCGAGCCAGTTCCTCAATATGGCTGCGCTGATCCGGAGTAGCTTCTGCGCCATCGAGTATACCCTGCCAGCCACTATCTGACTTACTGAACATAATAGTTTGGCCATGCATAGGGGCTGTTTCATTGGGTTGAGGTGCTGGCATTCCATTGACGATTGCACGTCCGGTGATCTCATCCTTCTTGAATTCCGTCCTGATGCTGGTGTCGCTGATATAGTCTGACACATAGGCGCGCTTAAACTCCTTCGTCATCAATCCGCTTATTTTCTGATCTCGGATATTGGCATCGATTGAGGCGTTGATGATCGATCTGGTTTCCTTGGTGGAAATCGTCGATCCAGCAGGAATCTTCCAATCCGCACTCGAGAGGACATGGGGCACGCCGAAAAGGTGTTGGGCGACGCTGTCCGATTCATCCTTCTTACTAGCAGAAGGTTTGTCTCCACATGTGGAAAGTAGCAACATCAGCCCGAGCGCTGTTAAAAAAATACGAAAGGCATATTTCATGAGTTTGAAAAAATCGTTGAATGAACGCTATCAATAAAAGACGTTACGAAGATAGGTTTCTGCGGGGTCTTCTGCTCATCACCTTACGTAATAGTGAGATCGGAAGAAAGCTCATTACCGCGGCCATGAAGGCAATTTTCTTGCCGGGGTAGTGCCGAGCTTTGTTTTTTTGTATGGAGCTGATTGCCTCTTCAACCACTTGTACAGCATCCACATAAACTGACTCACCTCCTGGCGTCACATTGGAAACCTCTTCACGCTGCGCCACTTGGCCAAAACCTGTGTGAACAGGCCCAGGGCAGAGTGCGAGCACCTTGATGCCATGATCAATGAGTTCGATACGCAGCGCTTCCGAAAAGCTGGTCACATAAGCCTTGGTGGCAGCATAGACTGCAAAATCTGGAATGGATAGAATGCTGGCCAGCGAGCTCACATTAATGATGCTTCCTGCCCCCTGCTTAATCATGCCTGCGAGCAAAGAATGAGTAAGGTGCGTGAGCGCTTCCATGTTGATTCGCATCATGGTTTCTACTTTTCGCCAGTCGGAGGATAAAAATTCTCCATAGTCCCCTATCCCTGCATTATTAATCAAAAGATCAGGTTCTAGCTTCTTGGACCGAATGGATTCAAGAACGCTCTCCCGTTGGTCAATTTGAGTAAGGTCAGCCTGTAGGCAATGCACCTTAACACTCGGAGACGATGCTTCTAATTGAGCAGCAAGTGATTTGAGTAGTTCTACACGGCGAGCGACGAGGACCAGCACCTCAGAGACAGAAGCTAATTGACGGGCGAACTCAGCACCAAGTCCAGATGAGGCACCTGTGATGAGCACACATCGATATAACGAAGCTGACGCCATGCGATGTCTGTTTAGGCCACGGGTGGCTGCTGCTTACTTTTCGCGTCGACCTTAATGACACGGAGAGGGAGACGTTGGATGACTTCCCCATCAATGCTTACATCAATGAAGTAGACCCCTACCTCAGTAAACTTAAGCCCTTGCAGATTTAGGATCAGGTTACGATGTAGGAAAGGCACATTCTCAGGTAAGTCGACCGGCATATCCGCCTTGATCGGCATTTTGGCATCGATAGAATTACCATCACCATCAATGATATTAACTGTAAATTTATGCGCACCGTTGTCTTCGGGGGTAATGCACAAGCGTAGCGCCAGGCAGCAGTGAGGCTGAACGATAGGCAAGGCTGGAGCAGCCAGCACATCGATGGTTCCGGAAACAACCATTTTGCCGTTATAGTCGGCGGCGAAGTCACAAAGAGTAGCAATTTGAATATCCATGATAAGAAGATGAGTAGATTAAATGATGTTGTGGGAGGAAGGTGATGGTTATTTGCGGCGCAGTCGAGCTCGGCCGTATCAAAAATAATAAAAGGCAGTTCATTAGCTGCCCTCGCCAGATTCAAGTTGCTCGAGCCGTGCGCGTAGGTTTTTGACCTCTTGGGCTAATTTTGGCAGGCGTGCTACGTGAGCGATTTTTTTCTGTTCCTCTCTTAGAGGTCTTGCCGGTGTGCCCTTGTAGACCATGTCGCCCTTCAGGTCTTTGAGTGCTCCCGTTTTAGCGGTCAGAATAGCGCGGTCATGAATTTTAATGTGGCCTGCCACACCAGCCTGAGCTGCAAGAGTTACGTAATTACCCAGAGAGCTGCTGCCGGCCATCCCTGATTGAGCAACAACCAAGCAGTGTTTGCCGATACGGACGTTATGAGCGATTTGCACAAGGTTGTCGATTTTACTGCCTTCTCCGATGACCGTTTTCCCGAACCTTGCACGATCTATGGTCGTATTAGCGCCGATCTCCACGTCATCCTCAAGAACGACGATGCCAACTTGATCTACCTTTTCGTGCCTGCCATCGATGAGCTCGTAGCCGTAACCATCCGATCCTATTACGCATCCCGGTTGAAGAATAACGCGGTCACCTATGACGCATTGTTCGCGCACGGTTGCATTAGCGTGAATGAGGCAATCCTTGCCCACCTGCACATTAGCGCCCACAACGGCGCCCGCAGCTACCTCTGTACCATCACCAATAACAGCCCCAGCTTCAATGATTGCGCCAGCTTTAATAGACACCTTACTGGGATCGAGCGTGACGCTTTCAGCTACCATGGCATGGCAATCTACTCCTGGTGAAAAATGACGCCCAATAGACACAAAGTGCTTCACGACTTGGGCAAAAGCCAATGATGGGTTCTCTACTTCTAGCAAAGCAACGGCATCATTAGGAGAAGCTCCCGCAGAGACCTCTACTGGAATTAAAACGACCCCAGCTGCAGTGTTAAGATAATCTTGGTGATATTTATCATTGCCTAAGAAAGACACCTCATCTTGATCTGCTTCGTTCAATGAAGCCATGCCCGTAAATTCTGAAACAGCGCCTGACCGGATAATCTTACCGCCAGTGAGATCTGCGAGCTCTTGTAATGTCAATTTCATGTGGTGCTCTTATTGGGGAAGCTTGCTCTGATTGAGTCGCATTATGATTGCATCCGTGATGTCAACGGCTCCCTCAAGATGAAGAAAAAAGGGCAAGTTGCGGGTGGTGTGACCTTGTATTTCAATAACCATGTCAAAATTTTGCTGCTTCGCATAAATGCTTATTTCTTCTTGGATACGACCAAGGATGAATTTTGAAGTTTCGGCTTTCAGATCAGACAACTTGTCTTGTTCTCGAGTCATGTAAACGACCCGGTTTTGCTCCAGTGCTTTCAGCTCACGACCAAGGTTTTTGAATGACTTATCCATGTCTGCTTTCTTTTCGGCACTCATTGAGGCTTGTCCATCTCGGTATTTTGCCGCCATGTCTTGTTGCCTTTTAGCAAGCTCCTTGATTACGGCTAGCCTCTCTTTGTTGTTGTCTTCGAGAGACTTGCTGAGCTTTTCGGCTTTGTCCTCAAAGCTGATGGTGTAATCCCAATGACTAAAGATTTTACCCGCATCCACAGTGGCAATGCTCATGCCATGTGCGTGGACCACCTCAGCAGCCATTATAAGCGGAATAAGTAAAAGCAGGGCCAATCTCACAAAAAAATAAATACTTGGCTACATCAATACAGGCAAGCCTTATGCGGGATTCTTTGTCACAATGTGCTTTCCAGATATGCCTTATTCGCCTAGCACATCAAGCGACACTTCCTGTTTAAATCATAAACCCAACGCACAATGAATCCTCCATCTTCTGAAAGCAGCATACCAAAAGGCACTGAACTACTGGCCCCTGCAGGGTGCTTCCCTTCACTGCAGGCTGCCATCGATAATGGCGCGGACGCCGTTTATTTTGGCTTAGCCCAGCTCAACATGCGCGCGAGGGCGAGAAGATCATTTAATGTGCCCGACCTAAAAGAGATCATGAGCCGCCTTCACGATGCAGGAGTCAAGGGCTGCCTTACGCTCAACACCCTGCTTTACGAACACGACCTCACCCTTGCTCGTAAAATGCTTGAGACGGCCAAGGAGCATAATGTGGATGCCGTCATCCTCTCAGACATGGCCGCCATGCAGATGGCAAATGAGATTGGCTTAGAAGTTCACCTGTCTACCCAGCTTTCTCTCTCAAATTACGAATCTGTCAAATTCTATGCTCCTTACTGTGACCGCGTGGTCTTGGCCCGCGAACTCAACCTTAAGATGATCAAGTCCATCTATGATAAAATCAAAGCTAATCAATTGGTTGGCAGAGATGGTCGCGAGATGGAGATTGAGGCCTTTGCACATGGGGCACTTTGCATTGCTGTTTCTGGACGCTGCGGCATGAGCTTGTTCACTTCCAATGCATCAGCTAACCGAGGAGCCTGTGAACAAAATTGCCGAAAAGAATACACCATCACGGACAGTGAAACAGGCAAGCAGCTCAAGATAGATAATCAATTCATCATGAGTCCTAACGATATCGCGACGCTCGACTTCATGGACGAGTTTCTTACTGCCGGCGTGAGAGTTCTTAAAATCGAAGGGCGCGGCAGAAGTCCCGAATACGTCGCCACAGTTACTCGTGCCTACCGCAAAGCGATCGACGCCGTGCATGCCGGTGAGTTCAACAAGGAATTTGTTAAGGCGCTTTATCCTCAACTTGAAACAGTCTACAACCGCGGCTTGTCGAGTGGTTATTACCTCGGGCGCGAGCAAGGTTGGTCAGCTGATTACGGCAACAAGTCGAAGCGACGCAAGGTACTGGTCGGCAATGTAGCTCACGCCTATCGCAAGGCCGGTGTCATTGAGGTGCGTTCCTCTGCGACCACGCTGGAAAAGGGTGATGACATACTGATCATTGGTGACTCCACTGGAGTCATTGAAGGCAAAGTCGACCAAATGCGCGTGATGCAAGATAGTGGCGACATGACTGATGCCAATCAGTGTAAAAATGGTCAGACCTTGACCCTCAAGGTTGATGGTAAAATAAGGACCAACGACAAGCTCTATAAGGTAGTTGATGCCTGAGCTGGCAAGATCATCTCAATCAAGCAACGGAGCCTAATCAGAAAGACCAAGGCATGGTAAAAATCCGACATAAAAAGCCTGAGTGTATAGGCTGCAAACTCTGCGCGGATGAAGCTCCTCAGTATTTTCAGATGGATGAGGATGGCTTAGCTCAACTGCTCGAATCTAAGCAGCAAGGTGTTTTTCAAGTCGCTGATGGGTTCGAAGAAGATCTCGAGGACTTAAAACGTGCTGAAGAAGGCTGCCCTGTCGACATTATCAGTATCGAGGCCTGATTCTACATCAGCAGCGACAAAAAACGCGGGGCCTGCCTATGAGCAAACCCCGCGTGGTAAATGTTATAATTGGTCGATGAATTAGATGAGCTCGGCAACAGCCTCACGTTCATCGCGAAGTTCTTGCAGGGTAGCGTCCACCTTACCACGGGAGAACTCATCGAGCTCAACACCAGGGACTACGTCCCAGCGACCATCTGCATCTACGCGGATAGGCATAGAGGCGATGAGGCCAGCGTCGATGCCGTAGGAGCCATCAGAACAGACGCAAACGCTAGTCCAGTCACCCTCAGGTGTTGGAGTCGTCAGGCTGCGGACAGTGTCGACAACGCCGTTAGCGGCAGAGGCGGCTGAAGATGCACCACGAGCTGCGATAATAGCGGCGCCACGTTGCTGCACGGTTGCGATGAACTCACCCTGAAGCCACTCTGTGTCTGTGATGATATCGGTGACAGGCTGACCTTTGATTTTGGCATTGGTGTAATCTGGATACTGCGTGGCAGAGTGGTTACCCCAGATGCACAAGTTGGTGACATCGCTGTTGTGACAGCCCGCTTTATCGGCAAGCTGTGACTTCGCACGGTTTTCATCGAGACGAGTCATTGCAAAGAACCGATCATTTGGCACGCCCTCGGCATTGTTCATGGCAATCAGTGCATTGGTGTTGCATGGGTTGCCGACGACAAGCACGCGAACATCATCGGCAGCATTGGCCGCGATGGCTTGGCCTTGGCCAGTGAAAATGCCGCCATTGATTTTAAGCAGGTCACCACGCTCCATGCCTGGGCCGCGTGGCACAGAACCAACGAGCAAAGCCCAGTTGGTTCCTTTAAATCCTTCATTGAGATCACTGGTGGCTACGATGTCGTTGAGCAGCGGGAATGCGCAGTCGTCAAGCTCCATGATGACTCCGTGGAGAGCTTTCATGCCTGGCTCAATTTCAATGAGACGTAGGTTAACTGGTTGATCGGGACCAAACATTGCTCCTGAAGCAATGCGGAAAAGTAGTGCGTAGCCGATTTGTCCGGCTGCACCCGTTACTGAGACGGTGATAGGTGTTTTCATAAGATAAGTGAGGACGCAATATTCACAGCTTGGAGCGAAGGTCAAACCGATATCCCCGCTTTTGACGAGAAAACTCAGCCCTAGTGAGCTTTATGAAACGCACGGCAACTCTCCACATCACGTTCTATTTGCTTACTGAGTTCTTCGACTGAACCGAATTTCTGCTCAGATCTCATATAATGGAGAAATCTTACCTCCATAGTCATCCCATAGATGTCTTCCTCAAAATCCAAGAGGTGAACTTCAAGCATGCGCTTAGCCTCAGCACCCTCAACCGTCGGCCTTACGCCTAAGTTGCCGACACCGTTGATGGTGTTGCCGTTTGCAAGCGTCGCTGAAACGCACCAAACACCATCCGTGGGAAGCTGTTCGTTGAAGACTCTAAGGTTTGCCGTAGGAAAGCCGAGTTGACGCCCCAGTTGACGGCCTTCGATCACCTCGCCGAGAACGGTGTATTGCCTGCCGAGCATGGCCTGCGCAGCGGCCATATTACCATCACGTATTGCCTGCCTAATTCTTGTGCTGCTGACCCTTTCTCCGTCGAGCATCACCGCTTTGCTGCTGTTAATCGTTATGTTGTGAGAATGACCTGCTTCCTTGAGCATAGTAATATCACCACGTCTTTTTTTGCCAAACTTCCAATCCTCACCAATCGAGAGGGTTTTAAGATCGTGGCACGCGCTGATCAGTGACTGCAAAAACACTTCGGCCTCACAGTCGGCAAACTCCTTATTAAAATCAACCACCACCATCACATCAACACCCAACTCACTGAGTAATTCACGTTTATGATTGAGCGAGGCAAGGATCCTGCGAGGCGCAAGCTCAGGAGCCAGAATCCTTATTGGGTGTGGTTCAAAAGTGAGAATGCCTGCCAGCCCACCTTGATTTTTCGCTGCATCAACAGCGGTGCTGATTACTTTTTGGTGGCCAATATGCAGACCATCGAAAACACCCAAGGCAAGGTGTAATGGTTCCTTGATGAATGCGAGGTCATTAATGTTTTTAATCAGCTGAATCATGAACTACCCGCGAGATTGCATACTTCACCACTTTGATATGCAAAGGATAAAAAAAGCGCCCATGCCCCTATTGAGGAGATGGACGCTTGATATTGTTATAAAGATGCTTTCTTTACTCAGCGCAACAGGCTTTGGTGCAATCAGCTGCACAGGAGCTCTTCTTGCAGCAGCCCTTGGATGCATCACTTGAGCAGCAAGACTTGGCGCCACAGGATTTTTTACAATCGGAAGCGCTGCCACCTGTCGCTGCACATGAGCTCAAGGCAAAGGCAGAGATTGCGACTGCAGACATAAAAGATAGATTTTGGATTACTTTTTTCATCAATTTTTGTTTTTGTTTATTGGGGTGACGGCATGATCGATCATCAATCAACCATCAAGGTTCACTCTACTCGCGGAATCGATTTTTTCCACTAAAATCGTAATAAATGCTGAAAGCGTGGTGTTACTTGGCAGGATTATTTTGCTTTGGCTCGGGCGCGGTTTCAGGCACCGCAACAGATACAGGACTTATCTCTGTGACAGGCTGTTTGACAGGCGCTTTTTTGAGTATCCATGAAGATTCAGCCAGCCCGTCCAGAGGCAGATTGTAAGTGATTTTATAAGTCTTAGATTGAGCATCGTAATCAGTTTGCCAGAAATCGTTGCCGTGAACGGCCTGATCGAGCTTTTGATCTTGGCCATTGATGCGTTGGTAGAGCTCATAGCCATAAGCGGAATCGAGCCCTTCAAAACGTATGGGCACATAACCAACCCCGCCTTTGATGCTCACCGCCACTTCTGGTTTTGAGGCATGAATGATGATGGGATAGTTGTTTTTGACGACTCCGCCGTCGACAGAAACCTTGAGGTCATTGCCTTTTGCTTCACGGTAAGTTGTTTGCCAAGAAGACGGCAAAGCGGTCAGATGCTGCCTGTATGATTCGTTAGGTCCGTAATAATCATCGATGTGGCGGTGCAAGGTAATCCACTCTAAGTCTACGCTCACTTGGTCGCCGGGACCGAACTCGGTCACCCCTTCAGGTGCGGTCAGGTGGAAGTCGAGCGACGCGTTCTTTTCCTGATTAACCCCGTAGACAGGACACTCAATGCTAGGGTTTAGATATTCCTTGCCCCCAATGACGGCCTTATACGAGCGAATCACCATCGCACGATAACCCGTGCCCCAATCACGATCGCTATCATGGTATGCACCAGGGAAAGATACCCACCATGGCCCCTGCCCACTTAGGGTCGTTCTCTTTAGGTAAGCATCGCCACGCTTCAAATCAAGAGGCACCGCCTGTTCCTTGATGAGTCCGTTGACATTACCGTATGCTACCTTGGGTGTTATATAGCCTCCCGTTCTCCCCATTTTAAAGAGCCAGCCCTCTGCTGATGTCTTTTTGTCGAAGGTGTAACTCAGCGTGGTGAATGTGCGCGCATAGTCGTCGGTGCGCAGCGTGCGGACCGTTGAGTCGAAATTGACTTCGCGTTGGCTTCCGTAGGCGCCGTCATACTTCACCTCGGTCAGGCATGGCCCGTGGGCTAAGTAGGCGGTCTTAACACCATTGAATAAATGCTTCTGCTTTTTAGCGTCATTGAGGCCAAGCCAATCGCCACCCCAGCCTGCATCCGTCCATTGCCACTTCGCACCATTGGCACCATTCTTCGCCATTAGCATTCTTACGTCCGTCACTGCAACATCCGTGCAGCTCATATCCATATCCATGCAGTAGGTTTCTCCCCAGCAGCCAATGGCAAGCTGATCCCAACGACCGTTACCACCGTAACCCACCAGTGAGAGCTGAGCATGTGAAGCGGATGGTAATGATCCATAAAATCCGTAAGCAAATTTCAGCTTATATTTCTTAATGCCTTTGATCGATGGCAGTAAGGTATAGGCACGTAGATAAGCGCCCATTCCCCTGTGGTGCCAGTTTTTGCTAAGCTGCACAGGAATACCTGTGGGGCGCCCCTGCTCGTCACAGAGAATCGGACAAACCCCGGTAATATTAGGCGGGTTAATGATTTCCATGAGGAAAGGAACCTTACCTTCTATCTCGGACTCGATCGTGATGTTAAGCTCATCGTAGTCACGGATATCATTATATCCTGATTTACCCTTTCTCTTCGGCCCATTAATGGACGCCACATAGCAATCAAAGTCGTCTCGGAAGCGCAGCTGAAGCGGCTTATTATGCAGCATCGAAGCGCTTACTTTTTGCTTGCTGCGATTTCGGTCCTCAAGACGACAATTAAGCGTGAACTTCTTTTTCTGAGCAACACCCCAAGGCTCTGCTATCAATTTTTCCATCGCCCATTTTTTGCCGCTACCACTGAGGGAGATACGTACTTTAGTGTTCTGCCAGATTGGCAGCGTCAGACCCCCCCCACCCTCAAAATCATTAACGTAGGTGAGGTCCGGGCTCGGCCCGACCTTACTGTGGTTACGCGCATGCTCTAACAACATCTTAGGATCGATCGCTTTATTCCATACCCGCAGCTGATCAACGACAATGCGAGCGGATGGCCCGCTATTGTTTGCCTTTCTGCCGATGCGCATACCGCCATTGCCGGGGACTCTCTTCTTATTAATTTGAAGGGACTCTTGTTGCCGGCCATCCAGATAGACAACTAAGGTTTTACCATCATAGCTCATTGCCACGTGGTGCCATTTATCAGCGATCAATGAATGCCGCTTTGTTTTCACCTGATGAAGGTTGCGTCGGTCCACCCCACCCATGTTTACAGCTGCCGTGATACTATCCCCCATGATACCAATGCCAAAATAGCCCTCAGTTCCTTCGTTGCCATTCTTAGAAATCACCCAACTCCTATTTTTGTGAATAGCTTCCTCAGGCACCTTGATCCAGGTCTCGACAGTAAATTGCTCATGTTCGAGCGTTGGCTGATGCGGGATTAATTGAGAATCGTTTAACACCCCCTGCCCCTTGCCGTTGATGCCCTGTTGGGGGCTATCCGCCAGCTTAATGACCGGCTCCATTTCTAAATTAAAGGTCAGTGAATCTGGCCATGCGACGACATCAAGCGTAGCGTCAGCAATTAAGGTTTCGCCCTGATCATCCGTGAATTCCACTCCGGAGAAATCATAATGCTGAGTAAGTCGTGCAGACTCCCACATGCGAGCGCTGAGCATGCGCCCCTCAGATAGCCTCTCGACTGCTGCACCACAGCGTGTCGCTCGATAGATCTTACCGTTTTGTTCAAATTCGATATTGAGCTGAGCCTCTGCAAGCTGATTCATTCTGAGCGCGCCCGCTGCTAATGCCCCTGAATAATCCAACGCTACGTCAAACAAACCAAATTTGGCTTTATGAAGCTGGGCCATATCCAACGACAGTCCGAAGTGGCCGGATTCCAAAAACAAGATATCCGGAGATGCGTTATCTTTGTGTTTGCGCATACCGTTCTTCCAGTAGCCAAAGGTATAATCTCGAACCGAAGAAGCCTCTATTGCTTGATTCTGCTGAGGCTGAGCGACTTCTGGTGACGGCGACGGGTTGGACAGTGAAAAATGGCTGCTTGTCAAAAAAATGACGCCAGCTGAAAATGTCTGAGCAATAAGGGTGGTGCGTTTAATCATATATATGCGGTGTGCAAAGTTCTACACCTGCCATACATGGGACAACTCGGGAATCTGTCATCAAAAGATCAAATAATAGACATGAAAATATTGGGTTGGTTAATATGGCACAGTATCATTAAAAAGTCTGAGCTGTTTTTATGACCGCTTATGCCTGTCATGATCCTTGACTCCAAGCCCTGCGGCTACTAGCTTGCCGCCTTAAGCCGCATATCGGCGGTGACCAGTTGGGTAAAATCCCAGCAAAGCCATAAAGACTCATTATTTTACAACTAGATTTCCACCATGAACATTACTGTCGACAAACAGCCTGAATGTACAGCGACCCTGAGTGCTGTAATCCCAGCCGAAAAAGTTCAGAGCGAACGCAAAAGCATCGTTACCGCTTTTGGATCACAGGCAAAAATCCCCGGGTTTCGCCCAGGCAAGACGCCTACCGCCGTTATCGAGAAGCGATTCGCAAATGACATTAAACAAGAACTTGAATCTCGCCTGATCAGCGCTGCTTGTAGCGAAGCGATGAAACAGGATGAAGAGCTCAAGGTGCTCAACTTCAAAAATCCTGAAACGCTTGATCACGCAAAAGACGGTTCCTTTAGTTTTGTAATGCCCATGATTTTGGCGCCGAGCTTTGAACTGCCTGAGTACAAGGGCATCGAAATCAAGATCCCCTCCACCGACGCCAGCGAGGAGGAAGTTCAACGTGAGATAGACGGTGTTGCAGAGCGCTACGCTGAATATGCAGATATCGAAGATCGCGCAGTCAAGGCCAATGACATTGCGGTCATTGATTTCAAATCCACTCTCGACGGCCAACCCCTCGAAGAAGCTCTCGGTGAATCAGCTGGGATTTTGAGTGGCAAAGAAGACTACTGGATCCAAATCAAGGATGAGGCTTTCCTGCCAGGTTTCACCAAGCAACTTGAAGGTGCTTCTTGCGGCGACCAACTTAAAGTGCCATGCACCGTTGGAAATGACTTCCCGGTAGAAAAACTTCACGGCAAAGAACTTCTTTTTGACGTCACTATCAAAGGTATTAAGGAACAAAAGCTGCCCGAAATCAATGATGCCTTTGTAGCAGAGACACTTCAATTCGGTGCGGACAAAACTCTAGAAGACCTCAAAGGTCTCATCTCTGAGCAAATCGCTCAACAGAAGAAGCAGAAGGCTGAGGAATCCAAGGTGAATCAAATTGTTGAAAGCCTACTCGCTAAGATTGATTTCGCTCTTCCTGAGGAAATGGTTGCAGCTGAAGCTCAAGGTAGCGCAGACGACATGGTAGCACGTGGTGCCCGAGCCGGCATGAGCGACGAAGATATCGCCACTCAACAAGCGGAAATCATTGCCGCAGCTCAAGTCCAAGCGCGCAACAACTTAAAAACAAATTTCATCCTTCAGGAAATTGCTCGTGCAGAGAATATCGAAGTGAATGACGCAGAAGTTTTCCAGCGTGTTAATGCGATGGCTCGGCAGCAGAAAAAGTCCCCGAAGGCACTCGCAAAAGAGATGCAACGTTCTGGGCGTATCTCTAGCCTGAGAAGCTCCATCCTCATCGGCAAGGCTATTGACTTCCTCATCGAGAACGCGAAGATTGAAGAAGCTGAGGTCGAAGTTGAAGCGACTAAGGCGTAAGACGAGCACATCACTAGCATGCACAAAATCATCAATCCAACATCCCAACTCGCCATGGAATCTACACCCGTAAACAACTACTACATCCCTACCGTCATCGAATCTGACGGACGCGGTGAACGAGCGTTCGACATCTACTCCCGTCTGCTCAAGGACCGTATCATTTTCATCGGCACCGGTATTGATGATGGCGTGGCGAACTCCGTCATTGCTCAGATGCTGTTTTTGCAGATGCAGGACCCTAAAAAGGATATCCATATTTACATCAACTCACCTGGTGGCTCCGTCACCGCTGGCCTTGCCATTTATGATACCATGCAGTTTTTGACATGTGATGTGAACACCTACTGTATTGGCATCGCCGCTTCCATGGGGGCTGTTCTGCTTACAGCAGGAACCAAAGGCAAACGCTTCTGCCTGCCTAACTCACACGTCATGATCCACCAGGTCTCCGGCGGTGCTCAAGGAACAGCTGCTGATGTCGAAAGAACGATCGGCTTCATGTTCAATTTGAAAAAGAAACTCAATGACATCTTATCCAAGCACACTGGCAAAACTGTCGAACAAGTCGAAAATGATGCCGACCGTGATAATTACATGTCTGCTGAGGAATCCGTTGAATACGGTTTGGTCGACAAGGTTCTTCAAAGCCGCAAGGAACTGCCTGCTGATGATGACGCAGATGACGCAAAAAAATGAGACATTAGGATCATTCTAGGTTAAGATACGGGCGTGTTATTGGTGTTCCTTCACCATGCACGCCTTTTCTTTTGTAAAGACCAGACAACCCAACAAACGAGGCCCAGTCGCCTCATCAAAATCCTCTTATGGCCCGATCATCCAATATTACCATGTGCTCCTTCTGCGGCAAAAGTCACTCAGAGGTCAAAAAACTCATCGCAGGTCCCGCTGTCTATATATGTGATGAATGCATTCAAGTTTGCTCATCTATTTTAGAAAAAGAACTCGGCGAAAACAAAAGCACGATTGCTGAAGCTCATATCTCCAAAGGAAAGGTGCCCACTCCAGAGGAATTATCTGAGAAGCTCAATGAATTCGTCATAGGTCAGGAACGCGCAAAGAAAGTCCTCTCCGTCGCTGTATACAACCATTACATGCGCCTTCGTCAAAACAACGCCGATACCTCCTCTGAGTTTGCCGACGTAGATATAGAAAAATCCAACATCCTCATGTTGGGGCCGACGGGATCCGGTAAGACCCTATTAGCTCGAACCCTTGCCAAGGTTTTAGATGTCCCCTTCACCATCGTTGATGCCACAACGCTCACCGAAGCTGGTTATGTGGGAGACGATGTCGAAAACATCATCCTGAGATTACTCCAAGCTGCCGACTTTGATGTGGAGCGCGCTGAGCGTGGTATTATCTATGTCGATGAGATTGATAAAATTGGACGAACTACTCAAAATGTTTCCATTACCCGTGACGTCTCAGGTGAAGGAGTTCAGCAAGCCCTGCTCAAGATCCTTGAGGGCGCCGTGTGCAACGTTCCACCACAAGGTGGCCGCAAGCACCCACAGCAAGAATACATCCAGGTGAATACCGAGCGTATTCTATTTATCTGTGGTGGCGCTTTTGTCGGTATCAACGACATGATCAGTCGCCGCCTTGGCAAGCATGTCCTTGGTTTCCACGAAGGCAAAGAAACGGAGGGCCAAGAAAATCCTGAGTCCATCGACCTCTTTGCCAAAGCCGAGCCTGAAGATTTGCTGCATTTTGGTCTTATCCCAGAATTCATTGGCCGCTTACCCATCATTTCTTCCCTGCGTGAACTCACCACCGATGAACTCATCGAGGTACTTACTCAGCCTAAAAACGCACTCATCAAGCAATACTCGAAACTGCTGGCCATGAGTGGGGTGAAACTCAAGGTAACTAAAGATGGTCTTGCCGCCCTTGCTGAGGAAGCACTCCGCCGAGGTACTGGTGCACGAGCACTCCGCGCTATCTTTGAAAAAATCATGCTCGACGTCATGTATGAGGTTCCCGGCAGAGACGATATTGTTTCCGTCACCATTAACCGCTCAGTCGTGGAAGGCAAAAAGCCTCCCATTCTTCGTAAAAAGCGTGCTGATGCGGCCTGATTTTTGTCGGCAATCCAGTTAGCCCTGAGAGCTCGATCAATCTGGCAAATGCCAGACATCCTGCTTGCATGCGAGTTACTCAGTGTCTAAATATCCGGCATGAGTTCAGCTACCGCAAGTAATCACCTCGACCAATTAAAGCAATACACGACCGTTGTCGCTGACACCGGCGATTTTGCCTCGATGGAGGAATACAAACCTCAGGACGCCACCACCAACCCGTCCCTCATCCTCCAGGCCGCTGCCAAGCCAGAGTATAAGCACCTCGTCGAGCAAGCCATTACCGAGCATTCTAGCTCAGAGCTCACTGGAGCCGCACTGATCGAAAGCATCATTGACCGCATCCTTATCCTTTTTGGATTAGAAATCCTCAAAATCGTGCCTGGCCGCGTATCCACTGAAGTTGATGCCCGCCTCTCTTTCGATACCGAAAGCACCGTCACCAAAGCACGCCACCTCATCGCACTCTACGAGGCAGAAGGCATCAGCCGTGACCGTATCCTCATTAAAATCGCTTCCACCTGGGAAGGCATCCGTGCAGCAGAGCAGCTCGAGAAAGACGGTATTCACTGCAACCTCACACTGCTTTTCGCCTTTGCTCAAGCTGTTGCCTGCGCTGAGGCAGGAGTCCAACTCATCTCACCGTTTGTAGGTAGAATCTATGACTGGTATAAAAAAGACACCGGTATTGATTACCAAGGCGCGGATGATCCGGGTGTTCTTTCGGTTCAGAAAATCTACAACTACTACAAGAAGTTTGGCTACCGCACCGAAGTCATGGGCGCATCCTTTCGTAATTGCGGCCAAATAACCGAGCTAGCTGGCAGCGACCTTCTCACCATCAGCCCCGGACTGCTTGAAGAGCTTCAGAATACTCCTGGAGAACTGACCCAAAAACTCACTGATGAAAATGCCCAGGCTTCGGATCTTGAGAAAATCCACCTCGATGAGAAGGATTTCCGCTTCATGTTCAATGAGGATGCGATGGCTACTGAGAAAACAGCCGAGGGAATCCGCAACTTCTCCGCAGATATTGTGAAACTTGAAGTTTTCATCAAGGGCATGATGTGAAAAGCGGGCGCTTAACCCACAAGACGCCTTTTTAAATAGTAAGCATAGGTTAAATGTGTCATTTTTGGTCATTTTAAGGCTGTTTTTGTTTTACATTAATCGCAATTGACCCTATTTTGCATGCGAAACAACCATTTTCGCATGAGCAATAATCAATTAGACGGTGCCCAAGCACTCATCAAGACCCTCGACGATCTCGGGATCGAATATATTTTTGGATACTCGGGAGGTGCTGCCATCCCTATTTTTGACGCCCTCGTAACGGTAAAGACCAACATTAAGTTTGTTCTCGCCCGTCACGAGCAAGGCTGCTGTCACATGGCTGATGGTTACGCCCGTGCCACAGGCAAGCCTGCCGTCGTATTGGTTACATCAGGCCCTGGTGCTGGCAATACCCTCACCGGCATCATGACCGCCCAGATGGACTCCGTTCCCATGATCATCATCTGTGGTCAGCAGGTTACTTGGATGCTGGGTAAAGACGCTTTTCAAGAGGCCGACATTTTTGGCATTACCATTCCCGTTGTAAAACACAACTACCTGGTCAAAGAAACCAACTCTATCCCTCGTGTTATCCGTGAGGCACACCATATTGCCACCACTGGACGTCCTGGCCCCGTGCTCGTTGACGTGCCCAAAGACATCAGCTCTGGCTTATTTACCGGTGACATGGATCCTGAACTCGACCTCCCTGGTTACAAGCCCGAAACAGGCTATACAGTAGACTCCGATAAGATCGACGAGGCGCTACAACTCATTCATAAAGCCCAGCGGCCATTGATCCTTGCTGGACACGGGATCATGATCTCCGGTGCGGACGCTGAGCTTATGGAGCTTGCAGAAACATTGCGTTGCCCGGTGACGTCAACCTTATTGGGCAAAGGGGTTTTCCCCGAGGAGCACGAGCTGGCCCTCGGCATGCTCGGCATGCATGGCACCGCCTATGCAAACAAGGCTGTCTGTGATTGTGACTTGCTCATCAATATCGGTTCACGTTTTGACGACCGCATCATCGGCCAGGCCGATAAGTTCTGTAAGGACGCCAAGATCATCCACATCGACATCGATCCCTCAGAGATGAACAAGATGGTTTGCCCGGATATTGAGATCGTTGCTGATGCTAAGACGACCTTGGTTGAAATTAATAAACGCATCTCAGGCCTCGATACTGAGCCATGGCTCAATAAAATCGATGGCTGGAAGAAGAAATACCCCCTATCCTACCGCAAACAAGGCGGACTGAGAATGCAGCAGGTTATCGACGAGCTGTACCAGGTTGCTGGTGGCGATGCTATTGTTTCTACTGATGTTGGTCAGCACCAGATGTGGGCTGCTCAGTTCTACAAAACCAATGCCTCATGGAAATGGCTATCCTCTGGTGGTGCCGGAACCATGGGGTTCGGCTTCCCTGCCGCCATTGGTGCTGCCTTTGCCTGCCCGGATCAAACGGTTATTTCCATCTCAGGAGACGGCGGCTTCCAGATGACCCTCTTTGAATTAGCTACCGTCGCCCTGCACAAACTCCCCGTCAAAATCGTTGTGCTCAACAACCATTACCTCGGCATGGTGCGTCAGTGGCAGGAACTTTTCTTCGATGACCGCCAATCAGGCGTTGACCTTGAAGGTAACCCAGACTTCTGCAAGCTCGCGGCAGCCTATGGTATCCCCTCCTTTAACATCAAACGCCCTGCAGACGTTAGACGTCAGCTCGAAAAAGCTTTTGAAATCACAGACGGTCCCGTGCTCATCCATGCTGAGTGTGTTAAGACCGATAACGTATTCCCGATGATCCCAGCAGGCGCTGCCCTCGAGGACATGCTCACCGAACCCCCCAAAGGCAAGCTGGCCAAACCGACAGGTTCCACCTAGGACCGACAGGTTCCATCTAAAAGCCCGACAAGCTCGACCTAACAAAAGCAGCTCATCTGTCAACACCACCCTCCATTTCTCATTCCAAATTCATCATTCCAAATTCCTCATTTCCCATGTCTATTGTAACCACTGACAATCCACCTGAATCAATCACTGGCACTCCCGAAGCGCCTCCGGTGCACACCCTCTCCGTTTTTGTGAACAACAAAGCCGGTGTGCTGATGCGCATCTGTCAGGTTTTCGCACGCCGCGGCTACAACATCGATTCCCTCGTTGTATCACATGGACGTGACGAACACTTTTCACGCATGACCATTGGCATCAGCGGTGACCCTGAGGGTCTTGAGCAGATCATTCTTCAGGTGACCAAGCTCATCGATGTCATTCACTGTATCGAGCACACCAGCTCAGACTCCGTCACCAAGGAGTTGTTGTTGGTCAAATTCATCGTCGCCAAAAAAGATCGTACCGAGGCCCTGCAAATCATCGACCACTACGGTGGAAAAACCGTCGACCTCACGCCGACCTCGATGATCGCCATGCTCAATGGTGATACCACCAAGATCGATGCAGCCCTCACCATGTTCTCACAGTTCGAGGTGATTGAAACCGTGCGCACCGGTAAGGTCGTCATGGCTCGTGGCGAGCTGGCCACCTAAGTTCCTTAATCGCTTTCAATAAGCGCGGGACGAGCAAGCTAACATTTCCCAACAAAAAAGGCACCTCACTTGAGGTGCCCTTTTTTTAGAGTCTTTGATCTGAATATGGCAGCTCTATTGGCTGCCAATTTAGCTTACTTCAATGGCGTGAACTTGATGCCTTTAAGAGCTGCAGACTGAGTGTCGCCATCAATGCATGAAGCTCCAACTTTGTAGCGCCCAGCCTTGGGGAAGTTGATCCAGCCAATGCGGTAGTTATGAAACACACTGGAAGCATTTTGCTGATTTTGAATGGCTTCACCACCCTCAATTGCCACCTTCCAGACAAGTCGTCCTTTGCCCGTGTAGTTGAGAGCTACCTTGTAGTCACCTGGCACGAGCACATCCACCTCCCAGGTAGCTGCACCACCTGGCTGCCAATTCACAACTTGATTAACATGCTTCCACTCGCCGAACTTCTCCATCCAGCGGTTACGCTTAAGCTTAGCACCACTGACCTCTGAAAACTCGGCAAGAATTTCTGTATCAACAACAGGATCAATAGCGAAGCATGGATCGACATTAGGCTCGCCTTCGAGCTCCACCTCAATGACTGAGACCAGCTTATCGGGGGCGCCCACGGGCAGAGCAAATATGGTCCAACCAGAGACACTTTTATGATCGATTTCCACAGAGGTTTCTTTGCCTGTGAGTAACTTGGCTGATTTGATTTTGTTTTTAAGGCCAGGAAGATGTAGCTCGCCGCCCGTTGGCCATTCAAAGACCGCCAGATGAAGCTTGTTACCTCTTGTAGTCACATCGCCCCATGGCAATCCGTGATGCCATGGCGAAGGTCCAGCACCGTAGACCACCTGAGGGTAGCGGCGGATCCACTCACCTGAGCCACGCAAGGCATCTGCTGCGCGCTGTGGCACGGAACCATCACCGCGAGGCCCAATATTAAGCATATAAGTACCTCCACGACCAACACAGGAAACCAGCAGTCCGAGGATCTGCTTAGGAGTTTTCCAGTTCTCGTCATACCAGGCATAAGCCCATGAGTCATTGGTGGTATCTACTGATTCCCATAAACCCTCAACGTTATGATGAGGCACCTCCATGTCACCCAAGGACTGGTAATCACCAAGGCCATGGCCAGCTCGGCCTGAGACAAGTGCATTAGGCTGATTTTTACGTACTACACTGATGAGTTCCTCCACGTATTTTTTAGGCATGTTGCCAGGAGTATCGAACCAGACGATTTCAATGGGACCATACTCGCTGGTGATTTCCTTCACCTGTGGCAGACACTTCTTTTGGTAATAGTCGTCAAAGGTAGCGGGTTTACCCTCTGCATCCACCTTGGGGCCCTTGCCACCGCCGGGAAAGGTCCAGTCCTGATTGTGAGAATAGTAAAAGCCGAAGCCGATACCGACTTTTTTACAAGCCGCTGCCAGGTCCTTCATAGGGTCGCGTCCGTAGGGAGTTGCATCAACTACATTGAACTTATTCGACTTGGAGTGATACATTGCAAAACCATCGTGGTGCTTGCTGGTGATAATGATGTATTTCATGCCCGCATCCTTGGCAAGCTGAGCAACCGCCATGGCATCAAAATTGACGGGGTTGAACTCCTTAGCCAGATCCCGGTATTCGGGGATGGGTATTCCAGCCATGTTACTATTCATAATCCACTCGCCAATGCCGTAGTAGGTCTTGCCCTTTACCTTATTGCCAAGATTGGAGTATAAACCCCAGTGGATGAACATCGCATAATTACCATCATCAAAAAGCTGGCCTCGCTTAGCATCAGAAGCCCTGAGCTTTACAACTGAATCACCCCACAGCTCATCCATTTTCTCTGACTTGCCGGCCACCTTAGCAGCTTCCTTGGCAACATCGGCGGCCAAGCATGGGCCACTCATCAGCGCCAGTGCGCACATCGCAGCAACAGGCTTCATATTAAATATATTAGTATTCATGTATAATTGGGAATTCCGTAGATTCTGATAATTTGGCAAGATATGTCAAGACGCGCTTACTTACGATGACGCGAAAAACAACTTTCATCAGGTTTTGCAGGCAGCTCGCTTTTCCATTGGCTGAGCTTCTGTTTCAGACTGGCCACCGCATCAGCTTGAGTGTCCTTCAGATCGTTTTGCTCATAGGGGTCCGCAGCAATGTCGTAGAGCTCACAGTAGCTACCCTGTTTATTGGTCACTAGTTTCCACTGCTGATCGACAATGACATAGCCCACCCAGTGGTCTGGCTTCTTATCTTCAGCTGGCCAGGCAGCGTTGATTTTCCAGTAGAGAGGTTTTTGACGTTTGGTCTTTGCCTTGCCCATCAGCACATCCAGCTGATTGAGCCCGTCTGGCTGATAGCCCTTGGGCAGATCAGCACCGGCAATCGCACAAAAAGTCGGTAATAAATCAACCGCTGAAATCAATGAGGTCTCATCGATTTTTCCGACGCCCACCTTGCCCGGCCATCTGACCAGAAACGGCACACCAATACCGCCTTCAAATAATGCTCCCTTATAGCCCTTGCGCCCTCCGGTGACACCCTTGGCTGCGTTGATACCGTAGCCTGAACCTGTCGCCGTATCATGAAACAGCCCCAGCTTGCCCGGCTGACTTGCTCTTGCCGGGCCATTGTCTGAGGAAAAAATAACCAGGGTATTGTCCGCAATGCCTAGTTCATCGAGCTTATCGAGCACCTCACCAATGCGATCATCCGCGTGGGAAAGTACGGAAGCGTAGATATTGTCCTCTTCTGGAAGCTCCTTAAAGCGCCAGCGGTATTTCGGCACCGTGTGGAACGGTGTGTGAGGCTCGTGCATCCAAAGATTGATGAAAAACGGCTTCTCGGCAGCATGACTTTTCTCAATAAAGGCCACCGCATTATCTGCGTCTTCGTGCACCGGCATTTGCTCACCTGCACAGTTGAACGCACCATACTCATCATAACCATAGGCACTAGGCAAAGGCGAATCCGGGATCATGTTGTTGGCAAGATGCCATTTACCAAAGTGAGCCGTGGCATAGCCTGCCCCTTGCAGCATACGTGGCAGCAAGGGAGCTTTGGGGTTAAGCCAGTCTGGCATGCCACGATTCGCATTATCATCAGGCCAGGCGAAGTGACCATCGATCTTATGCCTCGCCGGGAAATGTCCCGTCATCACCGCTGCCCGGCTTGGTGAACAGACGCCACTGGCCACTGTGAAGCGTTGGAAATCAGTGCCCTCCTTGGCGATTCGATCAATGTTTGGCGTCTTGATATAGGGATGGCCATGGCAACTAAGATCGCCCCAACCCCAATCGTCTGTGAAGATGAACAGGATATTAGGTTTTGTCTGAGCCGTCAGGGCTGATGTAAGGCAAAGAAGTAAGAGTAAGTATTTCATCATAAAGTAAGCAAAGTGATTAATGCAGTGAACATCGATAAGGCTCGGAGCCTAAACACGCCCAATTCATATGGGTTCATATGGATTCATCGGTAAAAGACAATTAGAAACACATGAATCACCATCATCATACGGAGGCGACGAGCAGCGTTTTTCATAATAAAAAACCACTAGCATTGAGGTTTTTCGGGCCTTCATTCAAGCCCACATGAAACACATCCCAATACGCAGCTTTTCAGGGTATATACGGGGAATGTTCGGGGCATATTGCCAAAAGGCTATTGCTTGTTCTCCACCGGAGCAGCTGCAATGAGCTGGGAAATAAACTTAATGCTCGGGGCTTTGCGCCCCTTGATCGGGGAAGGCCTGATGAAAACATCTTCACGCCCGTTTGGCTGAGCGAAAAGGCGGGTGCCGTAGATCGTTTCCCCCTCTGGATCTCTCATAATACAGGGTATGAATCCCCCTTTCTTATCCACCCTGCTTTCCATCACAACAACATCGTCAACCTCGACCTGCTGAGTCTCCCCTGCAAACTCCACCGAGATCATCTGCTGCGTTAAATTAACAAATCGAAACGTCCTCCGCCCGAACACCACCGGCGAATCATCCAAAGCGAAAACACGATGATCTCCGTCTTCCTGATTGGGCGCCAT